>WBZR01000380.1_pt1 | contig 73198 bp, 70 predicted proteins | sample 5204231 | NCBI WGS metagenome assembly WBZR01 (sample SAMN12412403, study PRJNA552823) | activated sludge metagenome | isolation source: activated sludge from anammox sidestream of wastewater treatment plant... | place: USA: Virginia | collected 2017-08 | reverse complement strand
TGCGCGCCGTCATGTAGGCGGGCTTGTCACAACAGAACGCCGTCATCCGGCAGATGTGCTCGGGCTTCGCGCCGGCCTTCGCCAGGATCGCGATGATGTTCTGCAGCGCCTGGTCGAACTGCGGAATGATGTCGGCAGAGTGGAACTTCTGCTGCGCGTCCCAGCCGACCTGGCCGGCGACGAAGACGATGCGACCTTCGGCAGCGATACCGTTGGCGTAGCCGATGGGCGGCGCCCAGCCGTCGGGAAGAAGAACTTGCATGTCGAGAGACTCCTTGGTTGCGTTGAGGGAGGAAATCAGTCGGTGTAGCGTGGCGGATCGGGATCGTCCGCCCAGTTGCGATCGGGCCTGGGAACCTTCGCGAGCCAGGCCTTGATCAGCTCGACGTGCTCGCGCTCTTCGCCCTGCAGTTCGAGTGCCGCCGAGCGCACCGAATCGACGGTGGCCGCTTCGGCGATGCGCGCGAAGAAGCGCTCGGCGCGCTCTTCGCTGGCCAGCGCGAGCGTCAGCGCATGGTAGGGCTGCATCAGGTAGTGCACTTCGTCCATCGGAACGGTTTCGGGCCCTTCGAAGCCTTCCCAGACCGCCTTGCCAGGTGCCGGCGGGGCCTTCCAGCCCATCTCCGCCATGATCTGCGTGGCGTGCTTGCCTTCGATTTCCGACATCTTGCGGAACAGGCTGGCGACCTCGAGATTGTTGTGCGTTTCCATCGCGTCGGCGAAGTCGGCATAGCGATCGGCGGCCTCGATCTCCATCTCGTAGGCCTTGGCCATGAACTCCTCGAGCGTGCGCGGCGCGTTCGTCTTCCTTGCGTTCATGTTTCGAACTCCGCGCCGATCTCGGCGATGTCGCGCCGCGCGCTGCGCGGGCCGAGCGGATAGGGTGTGCGGTCACCGACGTAGAGCACACCGATGTTGAATCCGTCGTCGGTCATCAGGCGACGCGCGGCCTTGGCCGGATCCTTCGTGGGGCCGACCGGTGCCGGCCGTGCCTGTTCCTTCCACGAGCGCTGCTCCGGCCGGAAAGTGACGCAGGGGCTGAGGATCTCGACGAACGAGAAGCCAGGGTGGCGGATCGCCTGCGCGACGGTCTCGGCGGTGCCGTTGGGGTCGCCCGAAAAGGCGCGGGCGACGAAGTTGGCCCCCGAGGCCAGCGCGATCACCAGCGGGTGGAACGAGCGTACGCCAGTGCCACCCGGCGCGAGCTTGGAATCCCAGTCGGGTTCGGTGGTCGGCGAGGGCTGGCCCTTGGTCATGCCGTACACGTGGTTGTCCATCACGATGTAGGTGAGGTCCACGTTGCGCCGGCACGCATGCAGGAAGTGGTTGCCGCCAATGGAGTAGCCGTCGCCGTCGCCGCTGGCCACCAGCACGGTGAGGTCGGGGCGCGCCACTTTCAGCCCGGTGGCCGCGGCGAGCGAGCGCCCGTGCACGCCGTGAAAGCCGTAGCACGACGTGTACGCCGGAATGCGCGACGAACAGCCGATGCCGGACACCACGGCGATGTTCTCCGGGCGCACCTGCACCAGCGCGAACGCCTTGGTGATCGCGGCGAGCACGGAGTAGTCGCCACAGCCCGGACACCAGATGGGCTTGTAGTCGGACTTGTAGTCCTTGGCCGCCAGCGGTGCGGCTGCCGCGGCGCGATCGGTCACGCTGACCGCCTCGTTCATTGCTGCCTCCATTCCAGGATGACGTTCGCGAGTTCGCCGGGCCGCATCGGCAACGGGCCGGGACGGTGAAAGCTCGCCGGCTTGCCGGGCAGGTCGTACATCGACCGCAGGTAGCGGAACAGCTGGGCCGTGTGGTTCTGCTCGACCACGAGCACGCGCTTGACCCCTTCGAGGGCTTCTTCGAGCCGCTCGGGCAGTGCCGGAGCGAGCAGCCGCAACGCGACGAGCCGCGCCTTCACGTCCTGCGCGGCGAGCCGGCCGAGCGCCTCGCGCGCGACGTCGGTGACCGAGCCGAACGTGATGATCGCGATGTCGCCTTCGCCTTCGACATCCGCCCACCACCGGCCGTAGTCGTGCTGCAGCAGCTTGCGCTGGCGCTTTTCGAGCTGCGTGACGTGATCGCGCGCCTGGCTGCTCGGGATGCCGGCTTCGTTCTTCTCCAGGCCGTCAGCGGTGTAGACGATGCCGGGCGTGCCGGGGATCGCCATCGGCGAGATGCCGGATTCGGTGTTGCGGTAGCGCTTGAAGTCGGGTGCATGGGCTTCGGCCACGAGTCGCTGCGCAACGAAGCCTGGGTCGGCAGGGCGATCGATGATGGCGCGCGACTGACCCATGAACTGGTCGGACAGCACGATCGCCGGCGCCTGCAGTGTCTCGGCGAGTTCCACCGCCCACTGGGTGGTGGCCACACAGTCGGCGATCGAGGTCGGGGCGACGACCACGCGCGGCGCATCGCCGTGCAGGCCGCTGACGGCGAACGACAGGTCACTCTGCTCGCTCTTGGCCGGGATGCCGGTGGACGGGCCGCCGCGCATCACGTCGACCACCACGACCGGCACCTCGGCACTGACCGCCAGGCCGATCCCCTCGGTCATCAGTGCCAGACCGGGGCCGGCGGTCGCGGTGAGCGACGGCACGCCGCCATAGGAGGCGCCGATGATCATGTTGATCGAGGCGAGCTCGTCCTCGGCCTGCAGCAGCGTGCCGCCCACCTTCGCGAGGGCGGGTGCGAGCCACTCGAGCACCTCGGTGGCGGGTGTGATCGGGTAGGCCGCCACGAAGCGCACGCCGCCGCGCACCGCACCGAAACCGGCGCCCTCGTTTCCGCTGAGCAGCCAGCGCTTGTGCTCCGGCGCTGCGCCGGCGCCGAAGCGCGGCATGCCTTCGATGTCGCTGGCTGCCTCGACACCGGCATGCAGTGCCTGCAGGTTCGCCTGCAAGGCGGTGTCGCCGCGCTTCCACGAGGCGCGCAGCGCTTCCCCGAGCACCCCGGCGGACAAGCCCGCGAGCGCGCCCGAGACGCCCAGTGCCACCATGTTGATCCAGCTGCCGGCGATCCCCTTGGCGATCTTTTTCAACGGCAGCGGGACGAAGCGCGCGCCGCCGGCGAGGAACACCGCCGGAGGTTCGCCCTCGTCGGAGTCGCCCACCAGCAGGCCCGATGCGCGCATCGGAATCTCGTCGGCGAAGCGGTTGATGTTCTGCCAGTCGATCGCGAGCAGCAGGTCGAAGCCGTCGTCGAGCGATTCGGTCTGCGTGCGCGCCAGCCGCAGCAGCGCGGCCGCTTCGCCGCCGCGGATCTGCGGGCCGCTGGTGCGCACCATGAGGCCGTAGAGCCCCGCCCTGGCGGCGGCGTCGAGCAGCAGGTTGCCGGCCGTCATGACGCCGCTGCCGCCGCTGCCGGCGAGTGCGATCGAGATGCTCGCGACGCCGGCGCGTGGCCCGGCAGCGGTGGTTGCACCGGGTGATGAAGTCTGTCGTGTGGGATTCAAGATGGGCTCTCTTGCGTGGCCTGCGGATTGTCCGCCGGGTCCATGCAGAAGGGGGTTTGATTCACATCAAGGCACCTGAAACCGCTCTACTACAACATCCGTATCGAGAAAGCAGTATTGCGGTACCACAATACAAGAATAAGCGGCGGGCACACGTCAGTCAACCCCGAACGGCGGGTCGCAAGGCGGGGCGCGACAGCGGGCAGAGTACGTCACGGGAGGTTCCGGAACAATGGGCATCGAAGCGCGCCGCTGGCTGATGAACGCGGTGAACACGCCGCTGGAGCGCGCGACGTTCACGGCCACCGCCGGTGACGGCGAAGTGGTGGTGCAGGTGGCCGGTTGCGGCGTGTGCCACACCGACCTGGGCTACTTCTACGATGGCGTGCGCACCAACCACGCACTGCCCCTCGCGCTCGGCCACGAGATCAGCGGGCGCGTGGTCGCGGCCGGCCCCGGCGCACGGAACTGGCTTGGCAAGGCGGTGATCGTTCCGGCCGTGTTGCCCTGCGGCGAGTGCGATCTGTGCCGCCGCGGGTTGGGCACCATCTGCCGCAACCAGAAGATGCCCGGCAACGACATCCACGGCGGATTCGCATCCCACATCGTGGTTCCCGGCCGCGGACTCTGTGAAGTCGACGAGGCGCGGCTGGCTGCAGCCGGACTCGAACTGGCCGAAGTGTCGATCGTCGCCGACGCGCTCACCACGCCATACCAGGCGGTGCGCCGCGCCGGCGTCGGGCCGGGCAGCCTCGCAGTGGTGATCGGCGCGGGCGGGGTTGGCGGCTACTGCGTGCAGATTGCCGCTGCGAGCGGTGCGCAGGTCGTGGCGATCGACGTCGACGACGCGAAGCTTCAGGCCATCGCCAGCCATGGCGCCGCGCTCACGTTGAACAGCCGGCAGCTCGACGCGCGCGGCATCAAGGCGGCGATCACCGAGTTCGCGAAGAAGAATGGTTTGCGTTCCACCGAGTGGTTCATCTTCGAGTGCTCGGGCACGGCGCCCGGGCAACTCACCGCGTTCGGCCTGCTGGTGCACGGCGCGACGTTGTCGGTGGTGGGCTTCACGATGGACAAGGTCGAGGTCAGGCTGTCGAACCTGATGGCGTTCGACGCCCGGGCGATCGGCAACTGGGGCTGTCCACCGGAAATCTATCCGGCCGCGCTCGACCTCGTGCTCGATGGCAAGGTGCAGGTCAAGCCGTTCGTCGAGCCGCATCCGCTCGACGACATCAACCACGTGTTCGAAGCCGTTCACCACCGCGCGATCCGCAGGCGCGTGGTGCTCACCCCCTGAATCAGGAGTCAAAAGTGCGTGAACTGAAGAGTTTCAACCTCGTCGACGATTTCTCGAAGCCTGGCGTGAGCTACGAGAAGCGGCCGGCGAAGCGGCCCGACGGATCGACCGTACCGGGCCTGTTCAACGTCTGGATCACGCTGGACAACCCGACCCAGCTCAATTCGTACACGACCGAGATGGTCAAGGCTCTGATCATGGCGTTCCGGGCCGCCTCGCAGGCACGCGACGTCAACTGCGTGGTGTTCACCGGCGTCGGCGACCGGGCCTTCTGTACCGGCGGCAATACCAAGGAATACGCCGAGTACTACGCCGGTCATCCGTTCGAGTATCGGCAATACATGCGCCTGTTCAACGACATGGTGTCGGCGATCCTCGGCTGCGACAAGCCGGTCATCAACCGGGTGAACGGCATCCGCATCGGCGGCGGCCAGGAAATCGGCATGGCCGCAGACTTCTCGGTTGCCCAGGATCTGGCCCGCTTCGGTCAGGCCGGCCCGAAGCACGGTTCGGCGCCGATCGGCGGCGCCACCGATTTCCTGCCGGTGATGATCGGTGCCGAGCGCGCGATGGCCGCCTGCGTGCTGTGCGAGCCGTTCTCGGCGCACAAGGCCTACCAGATGGGCCTGATCACCGACGTCGTGCCGGCGCTGAAGATCGACGGCAGGTTCGTCGCCAACCCGCTGGTGGAAACGCAGCGGATGGTCGACGAATACGGACGCAATGCCTACGGCGAATTCAAGACCGGCGAGGCGGCAAAGGAAGGCAAGGCGTTGATGGCGCGCGGTACGGTCGATCTCTCGCTGCTCGATGCGCGGGTGGAGGAGTTGTGCGCGAAGATGCTGCTCACCCTGCCCGATTGCACGACCAAGTCGCTCGAGGAGCTGCGCAAGCCCAAGCTCGAGGCCTGGAACCGCAACAAGGAGAACTCGCGCGCCTGGCTCTCGCTGAACATGATGACCGAGGCGCGCTCGGGCTTCATTGCCTTCAACGAGGGTACGAAGGAGGATCGCGAGGTCGACTTCGTGCTGCTGCGACAGAAGATCGCTGCCGGTGAGAGCTGGGTCGGCCCGCTGCACGACTCGATCCAGCCGAAGGCGAAGCGCAAGGCCTGAAGCGATGGCCGACGCTTCCCCGCTGAAGCAGGCGCTCGAGCGCGACGGGGCGCTGCTGCGCCTGACGCTGGCGCGCCCGAAAGCGAACATCGTCGATGCGGCGATGTTCGCTTCGCTGTCGGATGCGCTGGCGACGCACGCCGCAACGCGCGGCCTGCGCGGGGTGTTGCTGGATGCCGAGGGCCCGAACTTCAGCTTCGGTGCCAGCGTCGAGGAGCACCTGCCGGAGCATTGCGCCACGATGCTCGCGTCGATGCACGCCGTGTTGCTGCAGATGCTTGCGTTTCCGGCACCGATCCTGGTGGCGGTGCGCGGCCAGTGTCTGGGCGGCGGGCTCGAGGTGGCGATGGCCGGCGGGCTGATCTTCGCAGCCCGCGACGCGCAGTTCGGCCAGCCCGAGATGAAGCTCGGCGTCTTCGCGCCGGCGGCCTCGGTGCTGATGCCCTACCGGGTGAACCAGCAGGCGGCCGAAGACCTGCTGTTCTCCGGGCGAACGATCGGGGCCGACGAGGCGCTGGCGCTCGGGCTGGCACAGCGGGTGGCCGACGACCCGGAGGCCGCGGCGCTGGCCTGGTTCGATGCACACCTGGCCGGCAAGAGCGCGGCCAGCCTGTCTCTGGCGCTGACGGCCGCGCGCGGTGCGATGCTGCGCGACGTGCGCGACCGGTTCGCCGAAGTCGAGCGTCTGTACCTCGACCGTCTGATGAAGACCCGCGACGCGAACGAGGGCCTCGCCGCGTTCCTCGCCAAACGCAAGCCTTCCTGGGAGCACAACTGATGAAGAACGCATCTTCTGTCGAAGCGATCGTCGATCGCTGCCAGACGCTGTTCGACGATCTCCATTTCAACGTCGTCAAGCAATGGAAAGCCGCCGCGCCGGGCCGCAAGGCGATCGGCTACATGCCGGTCTACGTGCCGCGCGAGATCATCCACGCGGCCGGCATGCTGCCCGTGGGCATCCTCGGGGGTGGCGACCAGCTCGAGGTGATCCAGGGCGACGCCTACTACCAGAGCTACATCTGCCGGATCCCGCGCTCGACGCTCGAGCTCGGGCTCACCGGCCGCCTCGACAGCCTCGACGGCATGCTGTTCCCGGCGATCTGCGACGTGATCCGCAACCTCACGGGCACCTGGCAGGTGCTGTTCAAGGACAAGTACGCGCGCTACTTCGACGTGCCGCAGAACTACGAGGACGCGATCGGCGGACGCTTCTACGCCGAGGAGATGGACGTCCTGCGCCGCGATCTCGGCGAGTTGCGCGGCAAGCCGGTGACCGACGCCGAACTCAACGCGTCGATCGTGGTCTACAACGCCAACCGCAAGGCGGTGCGCGATCTCTACGCGTATCGCGCGGCCAGGCCGTGGCAGGCGCCGACCTCGGAGGTGTACCTGATCCTGCGCGCCGGCATGGTGCTGCCGCCCGAGGAGCACACGCAGCTGATCCGCGACTACATCGCGGCTACCGACGCAGTGCCGCGGCAACGCCGCGACAATGCCCGCATCGTGATCAACGGAGCGTTCTGCGAGCAGCCGCCGCTGAACCTCATCAAGTCGATCGAGATGTCGGGCTGCTACATCGTCGACGACGACTTCATGCTGGTCACGCGCTGGCTGCTCGACGACGTGCCCGCCAACGGCAATCCGCTCGAAGAGCTGTCGAAGGCCTTCCTGCACCGCTCGGCGGCCACGGCGTCCAAGTACGAGGCCAGGCGCGAGGACAAGGGCCAGCACCTGCTCGGCCAGGTGAAGAGCGGCGTCGCCGAAGGAGTGATCTTCGCCGCGCCCTCGTTCTGCGACCCGGCGCTGCTCGAGCGTCCGATGCTGCAGGAGGTGCTCAAGAAGCACAGGATCCCCTACACCGCGTTCAAGTACGCGGAGAATACCGGCCAGATGGCGCCGATTCGCGAACAATCCGGCACCTTCGCCGATTCGATCAAACTCTGGAGCGCAGCATGAGCACCGCCGCAACGACCCCCGCCTCGAAGAAGCCGCTGAACGTCCAGAAGGACGAGGCGATGCTGCTTCAGAAGGAGATGATCAACCGGAACTATCACGACCTCGCCACCGCCCACGAGCAGGGTCGCAAGATCTCGGCCACCTTCGTGCCCGGGAACCTGAACGAACTGATGATGTGTTTCGACTTTGCGCGCAGCCTGCCCGAAACGAACGCGCTGCAGATGGGCATGCGCAAGAAGTCGGGCAAACTCATCATGGACGCCGAGCGCGACGGTCACTCGGAGGACGTCTGTACCTACGTCAAGTCCGACCTCGGGATGCTCGACACCGGGCTCGGCCCCACCGGAGAGAAGCTGCCGCCGCCCGACCTGCTGATGCTGTCGTACACCGGCTGTTTCACGTTCATGAAGTGGTTCGAACTCGTGCGTCACAAGTACGGCGGCGAGTCGGTGATGCTGCACGTGCCCTACCAGGGCGAGGGCAAGATCGCGCCGAACATGCGCGACTACGTGGTGCGCCAGCTCAAGGACACGGTCATCCCGACCCTCGAGCGCGTCTCGGGCGTGAAGTTCGACATCGACCGGTTGCGCGAGTACATGAAGGAATCGGCGAAGGCCGAGGACGACATGGTGAAGATCCTGCAGTCGGCAAAGAACCGGCCGTCGCCGATCGACGGTTACTTCGGCGCGGTCTACTACATCGGGCCGATGTTCGGGGCATTCCGCGGCACGAAAGAGGCGACGCGCTTCTACAGTCTCGTGCACAGCGAGATCGAGGAGCGGGTACGCCAGGGCAAGGGACCCGTCACGCCCGACGGCGAGATGGGCGAGGAAAAATACCGGCTGGTGGTCGAGGGGCCGCCGGCGTGGACGAGTTTCCGCGAGTTCTGGAAGCTGTTCTACGACGAAGGAGCGGTGGTGGTGGCGTCCACCTACGCCAAGGTGGGCGGCGTCTACGACTTCGGTTTCAGGCACGACCCGGATCATCCGCTCGAGTCGCTGGCCGAGTACTGCCTCGGTTGCTACACCAACCTGAGCCTGCCGTCGCGGATCGACATGATGGTCAAGTACATCGACGAGTACCAGGCCGACGGACTGCTGATCAACTCGATCAAGAGCTGCAACAGCTTCTCGGCGGGGCAGTTGCTGATCCTGCGCGAGGTCGAGCGGCGCACCGGCAAGCCGGCGGCGTTCATCGAGACCGACATCGTGGATCCGCGCTACTTCTCGGCCGCGAACGTCAAGAACCGGCTCGAGAGCTACCTGCAGATGGTCAAGCAGAAACGCAGCGCGGCCGCCGCGGCGCACTGATCAAGGGGATTTCCATGCGCTGTTTCATCGGTATCGACCTCGGCTCGACGACCACCAAGGCGGTGGTCGTCGACGAGAACCAGAACGTCATCGGGCGCGGCATTACCAACTCGCGCTCCAACTACGACACCGCGGCCACGATCGCCAAGCAGGAGGCGCTGGTCAACGGACGCTTTCACCTGTTCCGGCAGGCGCTGGCGAGCACCGGGGCGCTGAACGGCCAGCTCGAGGGCTTCCTCGCGCAACTCGAGCGCGACTTCCGTGCCGAGCAGTACCTCGAACAGCTGGCGGACCTGCACGAAACCTGTCATCGCAGCATCGAGAGTGCGAAATTCGGTGACGACGCGAAGATCGTCGGCGAGGCGCTCGACGAGACGTTCAAGCGGATCACGGCCGAGGCGCCGGCGCTGTTCGTGCCGGGTGCCAAGCGCAAGTCCGACTTCTTCCGCGACATCGCCGGCAGCCAGTACCTGTCCACCGGCGAGGCCGTGGCCAGGGACATGGGCACCCGCTACGACTACCTGCTCAACGTGTTCGACCGCTCGATCATCGAGGTGGAAAACCGCGTCTACGCCGAATCGATTCGCCGCCACCTGCTGGCGGCGCTCGAGCGCACCTTCAAGGCCATGCCCGAGACCGCGGGCAGGCGCACGCAGGTCGAAGCGCCGGTGAAGGGCGTGCTCGACACGGAGATGGAGGAAACTTACGTCATCGGCACCGGCTACGGTCGCGCGCGCCTGCCGTTCTCGAAGGAACACGTGCGCTCGGAGATCCTGTGCCACGGGCTGGGCGCGCACGTCATGTATCCGAAGACCGCCACCGTGCTCGACATCGGCGGCCAGGACACGAAGGCGATCCAGGTCGATCCGGCCGGCATCGTCGAGAGTTTCCAGATGAACGACCGCTGCGCGGCGGGCTGCGGGCGCTATCTGGGCTACATCGCCGACGAAATGAACATGGGCCTGCACGAGCTGGGTCCGCTGGCGATGAAGTCGACCAAGACGGTGCGCATCAACTCCACCTGCACGGTGTTCGCGGGTGCCGAGCTGCGCGACCGCCTGGCGCTGGGCGACAAGCGCGAGGACATCATGGCGGGCCTGCACCGCTCGATCATCCTGCGCGCGATGTCGATCCTTGCGCGCTCGGGCGGCATCCGCAACGAGTTCACCTTCACCGGCGGCGTCGCGAAGAACGAGGCGGCCGTGAAAGCGCTGAAGGAACTGGTCTTCGAGAACTACGGCGAGATGACGCTGAACATCGACCCCGACTCGATCTACACCGGTGCGCTGGGAGGGGCCACGTTCGCATGGCGCGCGGTGGTCGAGGAAGGCAAGACGGCCGAGGCACGCGCCTGAGCCGCAGCGAACATCCAGGAGAACGAACATGACTTATACGATCGGTATCGACATCGGCTCCGGCGCGGTCAAGAGCGTGCTGTTCAAGGTGGACGGAGATCGCCACGAATGGCTGGCCAAGCGCTGCGAGCGCATCCGCCGGCGCGACCCGATGCAACTGGCCGAGGAAGGCCGCAACGACGTGCTGGCCGATGCCGGCATCGACCTGGATCAGGTGGACTACATCGCCACCACCGGCGAGGGCGAGAACGTGAAGTTCGCCACCGGCCACTTCTACTCGATGACCACGCACGCGCGCGGCGGCGTCTACCTGCATCCGGGTGCGCGTGCGATCGTCGACATCGGCGCGCTGAACGGGCGTGCGATCTACGTCGACGAGCGCGGAAAGGTGCTGGCCTACAAGATGACGAGCCAGTGTGCGTCGGGCTCCGGCCAGTTCCTGGAGAACATTGCGCGCTACCTCGGTGTCGCAGTGGAAGAGATCGGGCCGCTGTCGGAGAAGGCCGAGAATCCCGAGAAGGTGAGCTCGATCTGTGCGGTGCTGGCCGAGACCGACGTGATCAACATGGTGTCGCGCAGCATCGCACCATCCGACATCCTGAAAGGGATTCACTTGTCGATGGCCTCGCGCATCGTCAAGCTGCTGAAAGTCACCGGCATCAAGGAAGGCACCGCGCTGATGACCGGTGGCCTGGCGCTCGACACGGGCCTGCTCGCGGCGATCCGCGAGGAAATGGCCAACGAAAAGGCCAATGTCGAGGTCGTCAACCATCCGGATTCGATTTACGCCGGCGCCATCGGAGCTGCGCTGTGGGGCGCATTCCGGCACGAGAAGCTGGCAGGATTGCAGGAACAGGCAATCGCGTAACCAGGAGAGATTCGATGGCCCTGATGATCAACGACGGCTGCACGTCCTGCGATGCGTGCAGGCCGGTGTGCCCGAACGAGGCGATCACTGCCGGCGACCCGATCTACGTGATCGACCCGATGCGCTGCACCGAGTGCGTGGGCGCCGAAGACGAACCGCAGTGCGTGCTGGTGTGCCCGGCCGACTGCATCGTGCCGCATCCCGACTTTCAGGAGACGCCCGAGCAGTTGCTGGAGAAGTACCAGCAGTTGCACGGCTGAGGCGGGCCCGACGGCATCGCTGCCGGGCGCATTGCGTGCGCCCGGCAGCGTCCGTTTCTCATGGCACGCTCTTCGCCGCGTTGCCGCCGAGCGCGCCACGCACCACCGCGCTCACCATGGTGACGATGAAGGCCGCCAGCGCCACGGCATTGAGCATCCCGCCGGCCTGCGTCCAGCCGAAGCGGCCGGTCGCGTCACCCGCCATCCGCACCAGCAGCGACAGGTGCAGCAGGGCGAGCGGCAGATAGAAGACCGCGTGATACGGCACCGCGACCCGCAGCACCGCGGGGAAGATGATCGCGGCGTGGCCGAACACCATCGAGAAGACGAAGCCCAGCGTCAGCGCGTGCAGGGCCGCGTCGTAGGCGCGGGTGCCGGGCGCCAGGCCGGCCCACAGCGCGATCGCGCCGCCCACGGCGAGCCAGGCGTAGCCCGAGAGCAGGCACACCGCGATGAAACGGGTGAGTCCCCGGTTGTGCACCGTGCGGCGCGCGATGTCCTGCCGCAGCAGCCAGCCGGCCAGTGCCAGCAGGCCGGCAGCAAACAGCGGCAGGCCCCACGACAGGTCGGAGGCGGCCAGTCCGGCGAGAACCACCGCGAGGATCACCGCGAACACGCGCCGCGCTGTCGGCGACGGCGGCAGGAAGCGCGACAACTCGAGCCGTTCGCCGGCGATGGTCAGGATCAGGAAGGCAAGCCACCAGCCGATCACGTCGTGCACGCTCGCGCCTGCGGCCCAGAGCGCCACGCCCACCGGCCAGCAGGCGGCGCCGAGTGCCAGCGTGAACGTGAACAGCGCCGCCTGCCGACGGAACACGTCGAGCGAGGCGGCGAGCAGGACGAGGCCGCCGCCGAGGAAGAACCAGGGCGCCAGCGCGCTCGCACCGAAGACGGTGGTGGCACTGCCGATGCCGGCCAGCAGTGGGCCGAGATAGGCCCAGTAGCGCCCGATCGCGACGGCCCGCTCGAGCGAGATCACCACGCCGAAGAAACCGCAGATCATCAGCGGTCCGTGCAGCGCGGCCGCCGAGGCCGCGACGTCGGGCACGGCCCAGCCGAGCCGCGCCAGCCCCGCACCGGCGCCGACCACCAGGCCAAGGAAACCGAGCACGAGCAGCGGCACCCGCCACGGCGGCGGCAGACCGGTGACGGGGGCGGCGGAAGGCGCGGGCTGGCGGGCCAAGCCGCGCTACCAGCCGAAGTGGTCGCGCGCGATGCCCGTCATCTTGTCCGGGGACCAGGGCGGATCCCAGACCAGGTGGATGCCGATCGGCGTGTCCGGCGGACAGATGCCCGCGATGGCGCGATGCGCGTGGTCGACGATCATGTCGGCCATCGGGCACGCCGCGGTGGTCATCGTCATTTCGACATGCACCGACGGGCCGGCGACCTCGATCACGTAGATCAGGCCGAGGTCGACGATGTTCATGCCGGCTTCGGGGTCTTCGACCTGCCGCAGCGCTTCGCGCACCGCTTCGTCGTCGGGCATCGAGGTGATCATGGGAGCCGCCTCCCCAGGGCCTGTCGGTCAGCCGATCCTGCGTGCGAAGGCCAGCCGCTGCGACGGGGCAAAGCCGACATCGTACAGGAAGCCGAGAAGGCTGAGGTCGCGCGGCGCCACCTGCGTCTCGACGCGCTCGATGCGCAGCGCCCCCAGGTTCAGGAACAGCTGGGACAGCAGTGCGTGGCCGACGCCGCGATGTCCGTATTCGGGATCGACCCCGATGGTGTCCATCACTGCCACCGGTTCGGTGCGACCGAAGTCGCCGAGGTCGGCGCGTGCCATCACGAAACCGACGATCACGTCGTCGAGTCGCGCAGTGAGCGAGACGCGGATTGCGGAGTCGGCGAGCGTCTCGGCGAGCAGGCCGCCGATGTAGCCGTGGCGATCGCGCCCGGTGATGCCGCGGTCGATGCGCGTGATGTCGGCGAGGTCGGCGGCGCTCATCGGACGGATGTCGGCCGTGTCGCGCGCCAGGCGTTCGAAGTCGTTGCCTTCCCGGCCGCCGAAGTTGATTTCGTGGCCGGGGCCGTCGCCGACCGGCACCGACACCGGTTCGTCACGCTTCTGCACGTACTCGCCGCCACGCACCGCACAGTCGACCACGTGGTTGGGGGCCAGCGTGAACCCGGCGTTGTCGAGCCAGCCCATCATCCGATGGTTGTTCCAGGCGGCCTGGGTGCGCAACTCGGTGATGCCGTGCCGCGCTGCCCACTGCGACAGAACGGAGAACAGCTGTTTGCCGATGCCGCGCCCCTGGGCCTCGGTGCGCACGCCGAGCGTCTCGAGGCGCAGGTCGCGGCCGCTGCGGCCGAACTCCCCCTCGGTGACACGTGCCTCGATGAAGCCGATCAGGCCGTCGTCGCTGCTTGCAGCGAATTGCGCGTGCGCGCCGGGATCACGCAGCGCGGCGGCCAGACGCCGCTCGATGTAGGCGCGGCGCGATCGGCCCTGGATGGCAGCGTCGATGGCCACGACGGCGTCGAGGTCGTCGCGCGCGAGCGCCCGGATGGTGATGGCAGGGGCAAAAGCAACTTGCATGTCCTGTAGCCTCGTGGTGGTGGGCGCCGCCTCAGGCGGCCGCGTAGGCGAACGCGAGTTCGCGGTCGGTGTCGTCGTCGAGAAGATCGTCGAGCATCGGCAGCAGGGCCATGGTTTCCTTCTGGATGTGCGCGACCTGGCGCTCGACCATCTCGAGGGCGCCGACCTTCAATGTGTTCCAGCCGCCGTCGTCGAGCGTGCCCGCGGCAGCGGCGCGCGCCAGCGGCAGCATTTCGTCGGCCACGGTGCGGATCGCTGCGTGTTCCTCGGTGAGCAATTCGGCGATGTCGCCCTCGCCAGCGTCGGCCAGCCGCGTGAAGAGTTCCTGCTCCTCGAAGTCGAAGTGGCGGTGCACGTCCTGCTCGAGGTGGCGTGCGAAACCCGCCGCCACACGCGCGAGTTCGGGATCACGACCTGCGCCCGAGCGTGGTGCGCGCGCGAACGCCTGCTCGATGCGTCCGAGCAGGTCGAGGTTGGTGCGGTGCTCGTCGTCGAGCATGTGGCTGACCTGGCGCTGGAAATTCATCGTTGGTCCAATACCGGTATTCGAATACTGGAATATCCAACGAGGACCGGGTTGGTCCATTGATACGGGTCAAGCAACCTTCGTATCGGGTCGCGCGCGCACCGCCGCAGGGCGACGCATGCGCCGCAGCAGGACCACGTAGAAGACCGCGAAAGCGCCGGCGCCCGTTGCCCCGACGAGCGCGCCGGCCGCGGCGATCCAGGAGTTGTCGAGCACGATCGCCAGTGCCAGCATTGTCAGCGCAGCCAGATGGCACCAGAAGTGCATGGCGAGCGGGCGGTCCGCGGTGAGCGATGACGGCGTGCGCGGCGGCGATTTTCCAGGCGGCTTGTGCATCGAGGCGAGGAACGGCACGATGCGCTGCAGGATTCCGAGCAGGAAAGTGAGCAGCCAGCCGACGATCAGCACGAGGCCGAACAGGGCGGGCATGCCTTCGAACGCAACGTCGAGCGCGAGCGCCAGTGCGGCGACGAGGCTCAGTGCCAGCAGCGCCCACGAGATTCGCACCAGCCGGAACGAGCGGCCCAGTTCGCGGCGCATCCCGGTTTTCAGCGCCACTGCCATCAGCCGCAGGTGCAGCGCGACGGCGATGGCCGCGGCCAGCACGGCGGCGATGCGCAACGGGCCCGGTGCGACGCCCAGCGCGGCCAGCGCGGCCAGCGCCAGCGCGAGCAGCGCCAGCGCGCACGAGGCGAGTGCGCGCCGCTCGTGCGGTGCTGCCGACAGTGCGAACATCGGCACCAGGATGTACGACAGCCCGAGCGCCAGCATGCCCATGAAGCCGTAGGCGGCGAACAGCACGTGCAGTGCGAGTCCCGTGCCGCGGTCGAGCAGCGGCAGGCCGACGTAGGTGAAGGCGAGCGAGAACGCGGTGAGCAGCGCCAGCAGCAGCCCGACGAGCGCGGTCCAGCCGTGGGCGACCACCACCGGCATGCCGCGTGCACCGGCCAGGTTCTGCGCGAGCAGCGCCGCGTAGACGAGCAGTGCGGCCACGACCGCCGCGGCACCGGTGGCGAGCAACCACGGCTGGGGCAACCCCATCCCGAGGGCGACCGCAGCCACGCCCGGCGCATACAGCCACCACACCAGCACCGGCCAGCGCATCGAACGCACCGGCTGGCGCGTGGCCACCGGCAGCAATTGCAGGCTGGCGCCGATCGCGGTCATCGCCAGAACGCCGAGCGTCACCAGGTGCAGTGCGGCCAGCGTCCAGCCCAGGCCGCCGGCGAAGCGCGGCAGGCCGGTGCTGCCAGCGAGCAGCGCAAGCCACGCGAGCAGGTGGCTGGCCACCGCCGCGCCGAAGAAGCGCAACGGAATCGACGCGGGCAGCAGGCGGCTCGTCGCACCCGCGAGGAAGTTGCCCGCCGCAAGCCTGGTGGCCATTGCGCTCTCGCGCGCCGCTCGTTCAGCCCGCCTGGGCCAGACGCAGGCGCACTTCGCCCGGTGCGCCCTCGATCGGATCGGCGCTCCAGCCGATCTCGGCCAGTTCGGGGTAGAGCATCGTCGGATCGCGGTCGAGATGCGCGATCACCGGCGTGGCGTCGCGGATCGATCCAACGAGTTCGAGGATCGCGACGAGCGGTTCGGGCGCAGGCAGGCCGCGCACGTCGATGTGGATGCCGTCGGTTCCGGTCCAGCGCCTGATGACACCGCCGGCGACGGCAGCGGGCGAGTCGGCGGGTTTGCCAGCGCGCGAACGCATCGTCGCCTCCGTCACGCCGTGGTCACGCTGGCCTGCTGCGCCAGCGTGCGCAGCAGGCGCTGGGCGAGCACGGCAGCGACCTGTCGCCGGTAGTTCGACTGCGTGACGGTGGTGCGCATCGGGCTCACCTGCTTCTGCACCAGCTTGCCGAGCGCGGCGAGCATCGCGTCGTCGACGGCGCGGCCCACCAGCGCCTCGGTGCCAGCCAGCACCAGCGGATGTGCGTTGGTGCCGGTGAGGGCGACCCGCAACGAGCGCAGCACGCCGCCATCGCCGGGCGTGACGGCGCAGGCCACGCCCGCCAGCGGAAAATCCATCGCGGCGCGCGCGCGTGCCTTGCGGTAGCCCGAAACCCGCGCGTTGGCGCCTGCCGGGATCAGCACGCGCGTGAGGATCTCGTCACGGGCGATGGTGAGGTGTGCGGCGCCGTCGTCGCGGTACATGTCGGCGAGCGCGATGCGCCGCGTGCCGCGACTGCACACCAGCTCGACCTCGGCATCGAGCACGAGCAGCGCAGGGGCGAGGTCGCCGGAGAAGGCGGCGTGGCAGCGCGCGCCCTGCGGGGCGACGTGGCAGGTGTCGCCGCCCAGCTTCAGGCAGTAGTTGTTGGCGGCGCGCCACCACTCGCTCTGGTTGTAGAAGACGCAGCGCGTGTCCAGGCAGAGATTGCCGCCGACGGTGGCGGCACCGCGATGACCGGGTCCGGCGATCGAGCTGGCGGCTTCGGTGACCGCGGGCCAGGCGAGGGCGAACGACGTGTCGGCGGCCAGCGGCGCGAGCCTGACGCGTGCGCCGATCCAGGTCCCCTCGGGCGCCAGCGTGACCGCGTCGAGTCCGGTCACCTCGGCGAGATCGATGAGCAGGGTGGGGCGTGCGATGCCGCGGCGCATGTTCGGGACGAGGTCGGTGCCGCCGGCGAGCAGCCGTGCCTGCGGATCGCTGGCGAGCAGCGTCGCAGCCTCGGCGACGCTGGTTGGCCGCTTCAGGACGAATGCGGGCATGCTGTCCATGTTCAGCTCCTCGCCGCCGGCGCAGCGTCTGCGGCGCGCGCCGTCGCGGGCCGGGATGCGCGCAACCGCTCGTCGCGGCGTTTGGCGTGGATCGCCTCGAGCAGGCGGTCCGGGGTGAGCGGAAGCTCGTCGAGGCGGATGCCGATCGCGTCGTGGATCGCGTTGGCGAGTGCCGGCGGGAAGCCGTGCAGGGCGCCTTCGCTGGCCTCCTTGGCGCCGAACGGCCCGAGCGGGTCGTTGCTCTCGACCAGTTTCACTTCGATCGGTGGCGACTCGGCGATGGTCGGGATGCGATAGTCGAGCATGTTCGGCCGCATCGGCAATCCGAGGTGGTACTGGTTTTCCTCGGACATCGCCTGGCCCATGCCCATCCAGACGGCGCCCTGCACCTGCCCTTCGACGGCCAGCGGGTTGATCGCGCGGCCGCAGTCGTGCGCGACCCAGACGCGCTCGACCTGGACCAGTCCGGTGTCCTCGTCCACCGACACCTCGACCACCTGTGCGGCGTACGAGAATCCGGCCGATGAGCCCACCGCTGCACCGCGGAACTTGCCGCCCTGCGTCTCGGGCGGCGTCGACCACGCGCCCTTGATGGTGAGCGTGCCGCTGTCGGCGAGCGCGGCCTCGACCACCTGCGCGAAGGCGAGCGTACGGTCGGTGCCGGCGACACGGCAGTGCTCGCCTTCCCACTCGACGTCATCGACGCCGACTTCGAGCCGCCTGGCCGCGGCTTCGAGCAGCGCGCGCTTCATCGCCTGCGCGGCGCGCAGCGCCGCGTTGCCGACCATGAACGAGACGCGCGACGAATACGAGCCGTTGTCCTTCGGCGTGAGCGCGCTGTCGGTGGCCACGACGCGGATGCGCGCGATCGGCAGCGCCAGCACTTCGGCGACGATCTGCGTGAGCAGCGTGGACGAACCCTGGCCGATGTCGGAGGCGCCGGTGAGAATCGTGATGCCGCCGTCGAAGTCGAGCTTCAGGTTGATGACCGCGTGCGGTTCGCCGCTCCAGTGCACCGGCTTGGCCGAGCCGGAGACGTAGTGCGAGCAGGCCATGCCGAGGCCGCGCCCGCGCGGCAGTCTGCCGTGGCGCTCTTTCCAGCCCGAAGCCTGTTCGACCCAGTCGAGGCACTCGGGGATGCCGTACGAATTGACCTGCAGGTCGTTCAGCGTGCGATACGGTGCGGTGATCAGGTTCGCACGGCGCACCGCGAACGGGTCCAGGCCGAGTTCCTCGGCCATGCGATCGAGCAGCGTCTCGAATGCGTGGCGCGCGTCGACCGCGCCGTGGCCGCGCATTGCGCCGCAAGGTGGCGTGTTGGTGTAGATGCGGAAACCCCGGTACTTGACGGCGCCCATCCGGTAGAGCGCGTGCAGCAGTGCGCCCGCGTAGAGGATCGTGACCAGCCCGTAGCCGCCGTAGGCGCCGCCGCGCTGCACGATTTCGGCGTCGACCGCGGTGATTTCGCCGTTCTTCTTCAGGCCGATCTTCAGCCGGATGTCGGTCTCGGGGCGGCCGCGATGCGTGAGGAAACTGTCTTCGCGCGACTGCTCGATGCGTACCGTGCCGCCTGCGGCGCGCGCCAGCGCCGCGGTGACCATCTCGAAGTTCAGCGGTTCGACGCGGTGGCCGAAGCCGCCGCCGACGAAGGGTTTGACCACGCGGATGCGCGAACTGTCCATGCCCAGGCACTGCGCCAGCGTCAGGTGCAGGTAGTAGGGCACCTGGGTGACGGAATGCGTGGTCAGGCGGTCGCGCTCAGGTTCGTAGGAGGCCACGGCCGCGTTCAGTTCGATCTGCCCGTGCGAGACCTCGGCGTAGTGGAAAGTACGCTCGCGCACCAGGTCGGCCGACGCGAATCCGGCTTCGACGTCGCCGAAGGTGTGGTCGACTTCGCGTTCGACGTTGCCCGCCTTCTTCTCGTGCAGCAGCGTGGCTTCGGGGGCGCGCGCGTCGGCCGCGACGAAGTAGGCCGGCAACGGCTCGATGTCGAGCACGATCGCGGCGAGCGCGGACTCGGCGGTGGCCTCGTCGACCGCTGCGACTGCGGCGACCGGTTCACCCCGATAGCGCACCTTGCCGCGCGCCAGCGGCCATTCGTTCTGCGCGATCGGGATCACGCCGTAGGGAGCGGCGAAGTCCTCGCCGGTGACCACTGCGTGCACGCCGGGCAGCGCGCGTGCCTTCGCGGTGTCGATGCCGCGAATCACGCCGTGGGCGACCGGGCTGCGCAGGATCTTGCCGACCAGGGTTTCGCCGAACGGCAGGTCGGCGGTGTAGCGCGCGCGCCCGGTGACTTTCTCGATGCCGTCGATCAGCGGCGTGCGCTGTCCCACGGAGTGCTCGCCGCGGCCGGTTCCGGGCGTGGCCGGGGCAACGACGTCGCCGGAAGTAACGGTCGGATTCATTGGGTCACTCCTCCGCGGCAGCCTTCACCGATTCGATGATCTTGACGTAGCCGGTGCAGCGGCACAGGTTGCCCGACAGGGCTGCGCGGATTTCGTCGTCGGCCGGATGGGGCGTGCGGCGCAACAGCGCTTCCGAGGCCATGATCATGCCCGGTGTGCAGAAGCCGCACTGCGTGCCCAGGTTCTCGTGGAAAGCCTGCTGCAGGCGGCTCATCCGGCCGCCTGCCGCCAGGCTCTCGATGGTCTCGACCTGCCTGCCGTCGCAGCTCGCGGCCAGTGTGATGCAGGCGAGCCGCGTTTCGCCGTCGACCAGCACGGTGCAGGCGCCGCATTCGCCGCCGTCGCAGCCCTGCTTGGTGCCGGTGAGGCCGGCGGTGTCGCGCAGGTAGTCGAGGAGCAGCGCGTGATCGGAGACGGCGTCCTCGCGGGCGCGTCCGTTCACGGTCAGGGCAAGCAGTCGTTTGGCCATTTTCAGACTCCCTTCGGTCGCAGGTCGCGCACGCGCACCGCCTTGCCCTGCGAGCGCGGGATCTCGCCGGGGCGCTTGACGACGACGTCGGTGGTGATGCCGAGCATCGACTTGATCTGGTGCGCCACCTTGCGCGCGATGCCGTCGTAGGCGCCGGGATCGACGCCGGCCTGCGCTTCGGTTTCGACCGTCACGTGGTCGAGCCGGCCGTGGCGCTCGACCACCAGCTGGTAGTGCGGCGCGATGTTCTCCAGGCCGACCAGCACCGCCTCGACCTGCGACGGATAGACGTTCACGCCGCGGATGATCAGCATGTCGTCGTTGCGCCCGGTGACCCGCAGGATGCGCAGGTGCGTGCGCCCGCAGTCGCACGGTGCGGTGGTGATCCGCGTGATGTCGCGCGTGCGGTAGCGCAGCATCGGCAGCGCTTCCTTGGTGAGCGTGGTGATGGCCAGCTCGCCGGTTTCGCCCTCGGGCAGCGCTCGCCCGGTGTCGGGGTCGATCACCTCGAACAGGAAGTGATCCTCCCAGCCGTGCAGGCCGGCCTGGTGTTCGCATTCGCAGGCCACGCCGGGGCCCATGATCTCGGACAGCCCGTAGATGTCGACCGCGCGGATGCCCAGGCGCGCCTGGATTTCGCGGCGCATCCCGTCACTCCAGGGCTCGGCGCCGAACACGCCGACCTCGAGTGCGGAATCCTTCGCGAGATCGACGCCCTGCTGCTCGGCGAGCTCGGCGATCGCCAGCGCATACGACGGCGTGCAGCACAGCACGCGTGCGCGGAAGTCCATGATCAGCGACACCTGGCGCTCGGTGGAGCCGCCCGACATCGGCACCACCACGCCACCGAGCCGTTCGGCGCCGTAGTGCGCGCCCAGCCCGCCGGTGAACAGGCCGTAGCCGTAGGCGTTGTGGACCACGTCGCCGCGTCGCGCACCGCCCGCATGCAGCGAGCGCGCCATCAGGTCGGCCCAGCTGTCGAGATCGCCGCCGGTGTAGCCCACCACCGTCGGCTTGCCGGTCGTGCCCGAAGAAGCGTGCAGGCGCGCCAGCTCGCCGACCGGGCGCGCGAACATGCCGAACGGATAGTGGTCGCGCAGATCGCTCTTGAGCGTGAACGGCAGCCGCTGCACGTCGTCGAGCGACCGGAGGTCGTCGGGCGCGACGCCGGCCGCGTCGAGCCGCGAGCGATGCAGCGGCACGTTCTCCCAGGCGCTCTTCACCGTCTCGCGAAGTCGCGCCAGCTGAAGCGCCGCCAGCCGCTCTCGCGGCATGGTTTCGACCTCGGGGTGCAGATGGCGGGCGTGCGCGGGCTGCGCAGCGCGGACGGAGCGGGTGGCGGTGCTCGTGCTCATCGACGTCTCCCCGGATTCACGTGGTGTCGGCCGTCAGGGACGCACGCCGCGCACCGGCAGCTTCGCGGGTGCGAAGCCCTGGTTGAACGCAGCCCGCGTGACCAGCGTGTACTCGAACCAGGCGCCGGCGCCGGTGGCTGCGAGGCGCCTGCGAAGCTCACGCCAGACCCGCCTTCTTCGCCTTGGACGCCAGGCGTGCGGCGGTGCTCTCGAGGTCGACGACGAAGCGACTGTGCCGGCCGCGGCAGATGGCGTCGACGCTGTCGTGGCCCTCGATCTCGAAGGTGACCGCGCGACCCTTCACCTCGGCGATCGTCACCTTCAACTCGACCGGCATGCCGAGCAGCGTGGCTGCGAGGTGATCGACCTCCACACGTGTGCCCACCGAGTCTTCGCCGGCGTCGAGATGTTCGAGAAGCAGTTCGCGGCAGGCCATCTCGATGTCGTAGACCAGCATCGGCGTCGAATAGACGCGGGCGTTCTCGCCCATGAAGCCGATCGTGCGCGCACGATCGACGGTGTGCCTGTCGGTGCGCGTTGCGCCGGGGACGAGGGAAGCTTTCATCGGATTCTCCGGGTTCGTGGGCGGGACGGCAGGGGCCGGCTCGGGATCGTGAAGCGCTTACGTAGCTCGCTACAACCCGAGGTAAGCCTGCTGGACCGCCGGGTTGTGGAGCAGCTCGGCGCCGCTGCCCGAAAGCGCGATGCGACCGACTTCGAGCACGTAGGCACGGTCGGCCACCGACAGCGCTGCGCGTGCGTTCTGGTCGACCAGCAGGATCGTGGTGGCGGCGTCTTTCAGCGAACGGATCGTGGCAAAGATCTCGGCCACCAGACGCGGCGCCAGGCCCATGCTGGGCTCGTCGAGCAGCAGCAGCCGGGGGCGCGTCATCAGCGCCCGGCCCATGGCGAGCATCTGCTGCTGGCCGCCCGACAGCGTCCCGGCGGCGTCGTGGCGCTTCGACGCGAGGATCGGGAACAGCGCGTAGACCTTTTCGAGCCCGCCGGCGATTTCGCTGGCGGGGCGCACGTAGGCGCCGAGCATCAGGTTGTCTTCGACGGTGAGCGGGCCGAACACCTGCCTGCCCTCGGGCACCTGGACGATACCCATGCGCACACGCGCGCGTGGCGACAGGCGGGTGATGTCGGCATCGCCGAAACGCACACTGCCTGAGGCGGCGGGCTGCATGCCCGAGAGGGCGCGCAGCAGCGTCGACTTGCCGGCGCCGTTGGCGCCCACCAGTGCGACCAGTTCGCCGTCGTTCACGCGCAGGCTCACCGCGTCGAGCGCGGTGATGCGGCCGTACCGGCTGGAGAGCCCGTCGACTTCAAGCATGCGCCTGTTCCGGCTGCGCCGCGGCGCCCAGGTAGGCCTCGATCACGCGCGGGTCATTGCGCACCTGCTCGGCGGTGCCTTCGGCGAGCCGGCGGCCGTAGTCGAGCACGAGGATGTGGTCGGACACTCCCATCACGAGCCGCATGTTGTGCTCGACCAGCACCACGGTGGTGCCGCCTTCGGCAAGACGGCGGATGAGCACCGCCACGTCGGTCGATTCGGTCGGGTTCAGCCCGGCGGCCGGTTCGTCGAGCAGCAGGATCTTCGGCTCGCCGGCCAGCGCGCGGGCGATCTCCAGCCGCTTGAGCGCGCCGTAGGGCATGGCATCCGCGCTCGATTCGGCCTGGGCGCCGAGCCCGACGAACTTCAGCAGACGCAGCGCGTGCTCGCGGCAATCCCTCTCGGCGCGCCGCAATTGCGGGGTTCGCAGCAGCGTGGGCAGCAGGCCGCAGCGCTCGCGCAGGTGACGCCCGGTCATCACGTTCTCGAGCGCAGTCATGTTGAAAAAGATCTGCAGGTTCTGGAACGTGCGTCCGATGCCGGCAGCGGCGAACGCGTGCGCGGGCAGACCGGTGAGGTCGCGGCCGCGGATGTGGATGCGGCCGGTACTGGGCAGGTAGACGCCGGTGAGCAGGTTCAGCAGTGTGGTCTTGCCGGCGCCGTTGGGGCCGATGATCGAATGGACCATGCCTTCGCGCAGCGAGAAGGAGAGGTCCTGGACGGCGTGGATGCCACCGAACTCCTTCGACAGGCCCTGAACGTGCAGGCCGTCGTCGGTTCCGTGCGTGGCGTCGGCAGGCACCGTGCACGCGCTCGCCATCGTGGAGTCGCTCGCCGGATCGGACACTGTCAGCCCCGCCTGCGAGTGAGCCATCCGGCCAGCGTCGGGACCGCGCCGCGCGGCAGGAAGATCATCGTGATCATCAGGATGGCGCCGAAGACCACCATTTCGTAATCCTTGACCACCGTGAGGGCCTGCGGCAGCACCGTGAGGATCGCGGCGCCGACGACGGCACCGAACGTGGAGGCCATGCCGCCGAAGACGACCATCGTCACCAGCTCGACCGAGTGCAGGAACGATGCCTTCGAGGGCGTGATGAAGCCGCTGTAGAACGCGGTGAGGCCGCCGGCGATCGCAGCGAACACCGCCGAGACGACGAAGACCATCAATTTCTGTCGCGTGCTGTCGATGCCCACCACCTCGGCAGCCACTTCGGAGGTGTGCAATGCGCGCAGGGCCCGTCCGGTGGGCGATTCGATCAGGTTCAGCGCCACCCAGACCGCGAGCAGCAGGCAGGCACCGACGATCCAGTACCAGGTCTGCTCGCCGTGCACCGCCCAGCCGAACATCGCGAACGCCGGCACCGGCATGCCGTCGGGTCCGCCGGTGACCTGGTCTTCGTTGGCGAGCACGATCGACACGATGACGCCGAGGCCCAGAGTGGCCATCGCGAGATAGTGGCCCTTCAGGCGCAGGATCGGGCGTCCGACGACGAAGGCCATCAGCCCCACCACCGCGGTGGCGGTGATCAGCGCGGCCAGTGGCGGCAGTCCGAGGCGCGCGCACAGCAGCGCCGAGCCATAGGCGCCCAGGCCGAAGAAACCGGCGTGACCGAGACTGATCTGGCCGGCATAGCCGATCAGCAGGTTCAATCCGACGCAGACGATCGCGTTCAGGCCGACGAGGATCGCGACGTCGTAGAAATAGTCATTGGCGAGCGCCAGCGGCGCGAGCGCGATGGCGAGCGCGAGCGCCGTCAACCCGCCGGTTCGCGGCGACACCCACCAGCGTGCGCGGTGCCTCGGGCCCTCAGACACGGTCGCTCTTGACGGCACCAAGGATTCCATCGGGACGCACGATCAGCACGACGAGAATGATCACGAAGGCGATCACGTCCTTGTAGGCCGACGACAGGTAGCCGGCGCCGAGGCTCTCGAGCAGCCCCAGCACAAGCCCGCCCACGATGGCGCCCGGGAAACTGCCGAGCCCGCCGAGCATGGCCGCGGCGAATCCCTTGAGCCCGAGCATGATCCCCGTGTCGTACGACGTGAACGTGATCGGCGCGATCAGCACGCCGGCGACGGCGCCGAGTGCCGCCGCGAGGCCGAAACTGGCGAACAGGACCTTGCGCACCTCGATGCCCACCAGTTGCGCCGCGAAGCGGTTGTAGGAGGTGGCCAGCATCGCCTTGCCGAGCAGCGTGCGGTTGAAGAACCACGACAGCATGGCCACGATGATCACCGTGACACCGATGACCCACAGGCTCTGGGGGACGATGGTCGCGCCGAGAATCGCGATCGGCGCATCGCCCGACAGCGGCGGCAGCGCGTGAATGCTCTTGTCCCAGACGACCTGCGCCAGGCCGCGCAGGAAGATCGATGCGCCGATCGTGATGATGATCAGCGTCACCACGTCGGCCTTGCGGGCGCGTCCGACCGCCAGCCACTCGAGCAGCAGCCCGACCACGCCGGTGGCTGCCACGGCGCCGAGGAGGGCGATCGGCATCGGCAGCCCCGAGCCGATGAACGACACCGCGCTCATGCCGCCGATCATCACGAATTCGCCCTGGGCAAAATTGATGACGTAGCTGGCGTTGAAGATGATCGAGAAACCGAGGGCCACCAGCGCGTAGATCGCGCCGATGGTGAGGCCGCCGGCGAGAAACTGCAGCCATGCTCCACTCATCGCTGTCTCTCGCCGGGCGACCGGTGGTGTCGCCGTCAGTTCTTGACCAGCGTCCAGTTGCCGTTACGCACTTCGAGCATGCGGAAGGCGGTGAGATCGAGCCCCATGTGGTCGGTGGGCGACATGTTGAACTGCCCGCCGGTGCCCATCAGGCCCTTGGTCTTCTCGATCTCGTCGCGCACCCTGGCCTTGTCGGTCCCGCCGGCGCGCTTGATCGCCTCGACCGCGATCATCAGTGCGTCGTAGGCGTGGCCGCCGAAGGTGGAGACGTCGGACTTGAAGCGCGCGCTGTAGTCGTTGCTGTAGGCCGTCACGACCGGTTTCTGCGGATCGCTGGCGGGCAGGACGTCGGCCACCAGCAGCGCGGCGGCGGGCAGGCGCACGCCTTCGGCCGCTCCGCCGGAGAGCTTGATGTAATCCTTGGAGGCCACGCCGTGCGACTGGTAGAAGGGCTGGGTGATCCCGAGCTGGCGGTAGTTCTTCGTGACGATCGCCGGACCCTGTCCGAATCCGCAGTTCATCACCGCCTGCACGCCGGGCGTGCCCTTGATCTTGGTGAGCTGCGCGGTCATGTCGGTGTCGGCCGCGCCGTAGCTCTCGTCGGCGACGATCTCGATGCCGTACTTCGGTGCTACCGCGATGCACTGGCTGCGCAGCGACTTGTCGAAGCCGCCGGCGCCGGTGATCAGCGCGAGCCTGCTCAACTTGCGCTCGTTCATGTCGGTGAAGATCTTCTCGCAGGCCATGCGATCGGTGTGCGGTGTCTTGAACACCCACTTCTTCACCGGCTCGATGATGACCACCGCGCCTGCCAGCGAGATGAACGGGATCTGCGCCTGCTCGACCAGCGGCACCGCGGCCATCGTCTCGCCGGTGCTCGTGCCGCCGATGATGAGGTCGACCTTGTCCTGTTCGATCAGCCGCTTGGTGAAGGTGCGCGCCTTTTCGGCGTCGCCGGCGGCGTCGTAGGAGATCAGCTGCAGCTTGCGTCCGAGGACGCCGCCGGCCGCGTTGATGCGCTCGACGTACATGTCGAGCGTCTTCTGCTCGGGGTCGCCGAGGAACGAGGCGGGCCCGGTGACGGCAAGGAACGCTCCGATCCTGATCGGCTCCTGGGCCGCGGCCGTTCCGGTTCCGATCAGTGCGGCCGCGGCGAAGGTGCCGGCCAGGCGGATCGCGCTTCGGGCACTTGCAACGAAATTCATCCGAGTCTCCCCTTGTTGTCTGCGACGACACGGCCTCGCGGCCTGCCGGGTTCGCCCCGCCGCGCGTCTTGCGCAAGGCGGGACAGCTGCGCCATCGGACGAATTCCCGGACGGGGTCGCCCGACGGTGTCTGCGCGGAGCGACGGGCGCGGCAAAGTCATTTACAACGCGCCCGTTCGCCCCTATTCTGGTACCGGAATGCAGGTATTCACTTGATCTGAATCAGTTCTTTCAGGGCGCCAGTGACGAGGGTAACCATACGCGCGGGCGGAGGCAACACGCGCGGCCGGCGCCGCCAGGCGGGCGGCACGCGGCCTCCTGCAGACACGCCGGAACGCAGGATCGCGATTCGCGCAGTGCGCCGCCGGGATCTCGACCAGGTGATCGAGATCGACGCCGGCGCGACCGGCGTCGAGCGGCGCGTCTACTGGCTGTCGGTGTTCCGTCGCTATGGCGACGGCGAGGGCCCCGAGCGGCACTTCCTGGTCGCCGAGATCGACGGCCGCGTCGTCGGCTTCATCATCGGCGAGCTGCGCGACTGGGAATTCGGCGAGCCGCCGTGCGGCTGGGTGTTCGCGATCGACGTGGCGCCGGAGTTCCGGCTCGGGGGTGTCGCCACGCGCCTGCTCGGTGCGCTGCGCGCGGGGTTCCGCCGCTCCGGGGTGCGCAAGCTGCGCACGATCCTGGCGCGCGACAACACGCTGATCCTGTCGTTCTTTCGCAGCCAGGGCATGATGACCGGGCCGTTCATTCCACTGGAGATGGATCTCGATGTCTGACCGCGACCACGTGCGATGAGGCTGCAGAAGAACACTTCGCTCGCGCTCTACAGCGTGCTCGAGTTCGCCATCGATCCGACGCGGCACATCCCGGCGGCCGAGATCGCCAGCAAGTACGGCGTTTCGCCGCACCACCTGGCGAAGGTGCTGTCGGAGCTCGCGCGCAGCGGCATCGTCGAATCGGTGCGTGGCGTCGGCGGCGGCTATCGCTTCGCAGGCAATGCGCGGCGCGCCACGCTGATGGACGTGATCCGTCTGTTCGAGGATCTCACCGCGCCGCCGGCCGAGCGGCGCGAGCCGGGCGACTTGACGCCTGTGGGCACGGCACTGGGTGCGGTGCTCTCGGAGATCGACGAGATCGCCAAGGCCACGCTCAGTTCGATCACGCTGGCGACGATGCTGCGGCTGATCGAGCGCCAGCAGGGCCGGCCGGTGGGTCCGGTGGCTGCGCCGCTGAACGGCGAGCCGGTGCGACCTGTCGAGCCGGCGAAGCCGTCGAAAGCGGGGCGCGGGGGCCGCAAGGCGGCGGCTCGCGCGGCGACTGTGGGCGCGGCGGTGGTCGGGCGCGGTCGCCGGCAGGGTGCGCGCGAAGGGCGCTGAGCGCAGCCGGCCGTGCCCGGAAACGCGCGGGCGCACGGGCGAGGAACCCGTGCCGGCGGACCTGCTACACCGCGACCGGCGCGGCGATGTGCGGGTGGGCCTCATAGCCGACGATGCGGATGTCGTCGTACTCGTAGCCATCGATCGACGCCGGCCTGCGTGCGAATTCGAGCCGCGGCAGCCGCAACGGCGCGCGTTCGAGTTGCAGGCGCGCCTGCTCGAGGTGGTTGCTGTAGAGATGCACGTCGCCGCCGGTCCAGACGAATTCGCCGGGCTCGAGCCCGCACTGGTGCGCCAGCATCGCGAGCAGCAGCGCGTAGCTGGCGATGTTGAACGGCACACCCAGGAAGACGTCGCATGAGCGCTGGTAGAGCTGCAGGTGCAGCCGCCCGCCGATCACCGCGGTCTGGAACAGGCAGTGACACGGCGCGAGTTTCATCGACGGCAGATCTCCGACGTTCCAGGCGCTGACGATCTGCCGTCGCGACCAGGGATCGTGCCGGATCTGGCGCACGAGCTCGGCGATCTGGTCCACGTGGCGTCCGTCCGCGGCGGTCCAGTCGCGCCATTGCTTGCCATAGACCGGCCCGAGATCGCCATGGGCGTCGGCCCACTCGTCCCAGATGCTGACGCGGTTCTCGCGCAGGTAGCGGATGTTGGTGTCGCCCTTCAGGAACCACAGCAATTCGTGGACGATCGAGCGCAGGTGCAGCTTCTTGGTGGTGACCAGCGGGAACCCGTCGGCCAGGTCGAAGCGCATCTGGTGGCCGAACACGGCGCGCGTGCCGGTGCCGGTGCGATCGGGGCGATCGACACCGTCGCGCAGGATGCGCCCGAGGAGATCGAGATACGGCCTCATCGTCCGCCGCGGACCGGGTTGGCGCGCCGACCGGTCATCGCTGCTGTTCCGCTTCGCCGGTCGACGGTGGCACCGGCTGGCCTTGCAGCACGGCGCCCGGCATGCCCGGCTGTTCGGCGGGTGGGTTCGCCGCGGACGGGGCGGCCGTGGCCGCTCCGGGAGTGCGCAGATCGAGTGGTCCCGGTGCCGGTGCAGGGAGCGCGCTGGCCGGCGGGCCCGATGGTGCCGCCGCGGCCGCCGCCGGTGCGGGTGCCGCGGCGGGCACCGGCGGGGCTGCGGCGCCGGTCGTCGACGCTGCGGCGCGCGCCGGGCCCGCCCAGAGCGTCGCCACCGACGGGCGTTGCGGCGCGGGCAGTTCGATGCGCGCCCCGTTGCGTTCGATGGTGACGGCGCCGGAGTGCACGGCCACCAGCCTGGTATCGGCGCTCACCGCATCGCCCACCATGAATGCGCGCGGCGGCTTTCCGTCGACCACGAGTACCGCACTGCCGCGCAGATCGCTGGCGGCAACGCCGAGCACCTGGATGGCTGACTGCGCAAGCGCCGACGGCGCGCCGCCGCTGCCGGCTGGCAGGCCGAACAGCCGGGCTGCGGCTGCGAGATCGGGCGTGTCGCGCTGGTCGGCCAGCGAGCCGGCCGGTGCGATCGGGATGGCCGGAGCGAGCAACTGCAGTGTCCAGTAGGCGATCGCCGCGCACAGCAGCGCGAACATCGCGAGCGCGGTCGCCGTCGGCGTCCATCGGCGCGTGCCAGCCGTTCGTTCGATACGCATCTCTTCGGGGAGGGGGTGCGTGAATCCACTGGTATCATAGCCCGAGTCGCCATGGCGTTTTCAGGAGCATCGATGCACCGTCCGTCGGCCCGGCGGGGGCCGTATGTTCGCCAGCGCGGCTTCACGCTGATCGAGATCATGGTCGTGATCGTGATCCTCGGTGTGCTGGCCGCGATCGCGGTGCCGCGCATCATGAGCAAGCCCGACGAGGCGCGCGTCAAGGCCGCGCAGACCGAGATCGCGCAGATCCTGCAGGCGCTCGACCTGTACCGGCTCGACAACCAGCGCTACCCGAGCACCGATCAGGGCCTGGCCGCGCTCGCGCAGCGCCCGACCACCGAGCCGCTGCCGCCCAACTGGAAGGCCTACCTGAAGCAATCCCCGGTCGATCCCTGGGGCAAGCCTTACCAGTACCTGAATCCCGGTGTGCGCGGCGAGATCGACGTCTTCAGCCTGGGTGCCGATGGCCAGCCCGGCGGCGAAGGCGTTGCCGCCGACGTCGGCAACTGGTCGCTGAACCGGTAGCGGCATCCGAAGCCGACGCGAAACGAGGTGCGGCGCGTGAACGGCCCGGCCTTCGCCGCCCGGACGCGCGAGGCGGGCTTCACGCTGCTCGAACTGCTGGTGGCGATGGTGATTGCCGGCGTGCTGATCGGCATCGCGTCGCTGTCGATCGGCGGCTTCGATCGCGGGTTGCGCTTCGAAGCCGAACGGCTCGCGCAACTGCTGGTGCTCGCGCGCGAGGAGGCGCAGGTGCGCGGCGCACCGATCCGCTTCGAGACCGATGACGAGCGCTACGGTTTCTTCGTCTGGCGCGAGCGCCGCTGGCAGCCGCTGCTCGACGATCGCGACCTGCGTGAGCGCAACTGGGACGAGCCCACGCGGTTGCACGTCGAGCGCGCCGACGGCAGGCGGGAAATCGAGTTCGGCCGCGACCAGGTGGACACGCCTTTCGTCCTGCATCTGAGCCGACGCGGGTCCGCGGTGGCGATCGTCGCCAACGGCCTCGGGGCCTTCGAGGTTCGATGATGCGCCGGATGCCGCGCGGCTTCACGCTGATCGAGGTGCTGGTCGCGATGACCATCGCGGCGGTCGCGCTGATGGCTGCGATCCGCGCGACGGCCTCGCTCGCGGTGAACAGCGTCGACCTGCGCCACCGCACGCTGGCGCAGTGGAGCGCCGAGAACCGTCTGGCGCAGATCCGTATTGCCAGCGAATGGCCGAACCTCGGACGCCGCCAGTACGACTGCAGCCAGGCGAACGTGACGCTGCTGTGCCGCGAAGACGTGATCCAGACGCCGAATCCGCTGTTCCGGCGTGTCGAGGTCGGCGTATTCGGCGACGACGGCGCTTTCCGGCTGGCGCGGCTGGTCGGCTTCTCGACGAGGCTTCCGTGAGTGGACGGCGCGCCGCCCGCGGCTTCACGCTGCTCGAACTGCTGGTGGCGGTGGCGCTGCTGTCGGTGCTGACGGTGCTGACCTGGCGCGGCATGGACTCGGTGCTGCGCGGGCGCGACCGGATCGTCTCGGCCTCCGATGACCTGCGCTCGCTCAGCGTCGCGATGGCGCAGATGGAGGAAGACCTGCGGCGCTCCTGGCCGATCCGTCTGCTCGGCCTTCCCGAGCCGTCGATCTCGTTCTCGATGCCCACCGACCGCGAGCCGGCCTCGCTCGCGCTGCTGCGCGAGACGCGTGGCGCAGACGCGGTGCAGGTGCAGCGGGTGATCTACCGGTTGCGTGACGGCGTGTTCGAGCGCGGCTTCAGCGCCTGGGCCGCACCGTCTCCCGACGGCACACAGCAGGTGCCGCCCACGCCGTTCACCTGGCAGCCGATCCTGCGCGAGGTGCAGGCGGTCGATTTCCGCGGCTGGCTGGATGGTCGCGGCTGGTTGCCGGCCGCTGCGCTCGCGCCGTTGCTGGCGGCCGCCGCACAGACGCCGGCGGGTCCGGCGCCTGCCGCCGCTGCGGTCAGGCCGGCGATACCGCAATTGACCGGCGTCGAGGTCGTGCTGGTGAGCCGCGGCGAGCGCATTGCGCGTGTCTTCGCGGTGGCCGATTGAGCATGCGCGCAAGCGTCGCGCATCGCCGGGGCGTCGCTGCGCAGGCGGGCGTGGCGATCGTCAGCACGCTGCTGGTGATCACGCTGGCCACGCTGATCGTGAGCGGTCTGTTCTGGCGCGAACACGTCACCGTGCGCTCCGTGGAGAACCGGCTGGCGCTCGCGCAGATGCGCTGGATCGAGACTGCGGTGCTCGACTGGGCGTCGGTGGTCCTGCGTGTCGATCGCAACAGCACCGGCGCCGTCGACCACCTCGGCGAACTGTGGGCGATGCCGGTGGCCGACACCGTGCTCGACGAGACCGTGACGGGGGGCGCGCGGCTGGGCGACGAAGCCGGCAAGGCGCGGCTGGCCGGGCAGATGTTCGACGCCCAGGCGCGCATGAACCTGAACAACCTGGTGATCGACGGCTTGCCGTCGGCGGCGCACCGCGAGGCGTTCGAGCGTCTGCTGGCGATCGTCGGGCGCCCGGAGAGTCTGGCCGGGCCGTTGCAGGCACGGCTGCAGCACGCCTATCCGCCGCGGGTGCAGGGGCGCAGCGCAGTCGCGTCGGCGCTGCCGCTGCTCAAACTCGCCGATCTGCGCGGCGTGCCCGGGTTCGATGAAGCGACCATCGCAGCGCTCGAGCCGTTCGTCGTCTTCCTGCCCAAGCGGGTGCGTCTGGGCGCTGGCGAGGTCGTCACCGAGGGTTCGAAGGTGAACATCAACACCGCGCCACCCGAGGTGCTGGCCGCGGAAATCGCCGACATCGACCTGCAGTCGGCGCGGCGCTTCGTCGAGGGTGTGCGCCAGCGCACCTATTTCGCGAGCCTCGAGGTGGCGCGCTCGCGCCTGGACGGATCGCCGATGCTGCATGCCGGTCTGCTGTCCGTCGGCTCGGACTTCTTCCTCGTGAAGGGGATGGTACGCTTCGGGCGGGTCGAATCGCAGAGCGAAGCGCTCCTTTACCGCGGTGCGAGCCGCGTGGAACTCATATGGCAGCACAGGTACTGAGGAAGGGGCAGGCGATCGTCTGGGTGCCGCCGCGCGCGATCGGCGAGCGCGCCTTCGCCACCGAACCGGTGCTGCTGGCAATGCTGCCCGTGGCCGTGTCCGACAAGGTCGGCGGCGCTGCGAATCCGGGCGGCCTGCCGGTGACCGTCTTCGGCAGCGCGAGCACGGCTCGCTATGTGCGCGTGAGTCTCGACGCGCTGCCGGTACTGAAGACGGCCACGCTCGTCTTCGACGCGCGCGACGTCAACCTGCTGCAGGTCGTGGTGCCTGCGCTTTCGGGCGCCCGGCTCCAGCAGGCGCTGCCGAACATCGTCGAGGAGATGCTGCTGCAGGATCCGCAGTCCTGCGCCTATGCGATCGGGCCGCGCGTCGGCGCCGAGGGGCAGCGCCTGGTGGCGGCGATCGACCGCGGCTGGCTGGAATTCGTGGTCGGCGCATTCGAGCGTCGCGGCATCGCGGTGCAGGGCGCCTGGCCGGCGCAGCTCGCGCTGCCGGTGGGTGCCGACCGCACGGCGTTCGCGTGCCTGAACGACGGGCTGGCACTGCGCACCGGTCTGTTCGACGGCATCGGATGGAATGCGACGTCCGGCGCCGATGCACGCGCCGAGGCGATCGTGGCGTTGCTGGCCAGTGCCGGGTCGCCTTGCGCGCCGTTTGCACCGCCCGCGGCCGATGTCGCGCCGGCGATGGCCGAGCGTGTGACGCCGGCCGGGCTGGCGGCACGCGAGCTGCCGTCGGAGCCGCCGCAACTGCGTCGTCGCCTGGCGGTGTTCGTCGAAGACGCGAGCTGGCAGACGCCGGTGCTGAAGGCAGCCGCACGCGCCGGGTTCGACGCAGACATCCGGGCGCTGCCGTTTCCGCTGCCTGCGCCGCTCGACCTGCTCACGGCGCGCCGCGGCAGTGCCGCCGGCCGGTGGTTCGCCGACATCGACTGGCGCGCCTGGCGGGGCGCGGCGATGCTCGGTGGCGCCAGCGTCGCCGCCGTGCTGCTCGGGCTGAACCTGCACTGGGGCGTGCTCGCGCAGGAGCGTACCGCACTGAAGGCGCAGACCGAGCGTGTGTTCCGCCAGGCATTTCCGGACCGGCAACTGGTGGTCGAGCCCTTGCTGCAGATGCAGCGCGAAGTGGCGGGCCTGCGCACGCGCGCAGGTCAGGCAGGCCCCGACGACTTCCTTCCGCTGCTGACACGCTTTGCGCTCGCGCTCGGAGCGCAGGGCGCCGACTCGATGGCGAGCGTCGAGTTTCGCGAGGCGCGTCTGCGGGTGCGTTTTCAGCCGGGCTTCCTCGAGGCGCGCTCGGTGCGCGAGATCCTGGTGCGCGACAGCCAGCGGCAGGGGCTGTCGGTGAAATTCGATGGCGAGCGCGAGCCGACCGCCACGGTTGCGCTGTTGCGTTGAGGGCGCAGGCAGCGATGCTCGAGCAACTGCTCCAGAGATGGCAAATGCTCACGCCGCGCGAGCGGCACGTCCTGGCCATGGGTGCCGCGCTGCTGGCGGTGGCGCTGATCTGGCTGGTGCTGTTCGAGCCGGCGTGGAACGCACGCCGGCGGCTGCAGGCCGAGCTGCCCGCGATGCGTGTGCAACTGGCCGAGGTCGAGCAGCTGGCGCGCGACGCACGCCTGCTGGGGGCGGCGCCGGTTGCAGGCGACGCCCCGCAGGCCGTGAAGGCGCAGCTCGAGCAGTCGATCGAGGCCGCAGGGCTGAAGCCGGGGCTGGCGCAATTCACGTTGACCGGCCACCTGTTCGAACTGCGTTTCAAGAGCGTGCCCCACGCGATGTGGCTCGCCTGGCTCGAGGCGGCCGCGCGCGAGACACGGCTGCGTGTGATTGCGGCGTCGATCACGCGCGAGACCGGTGTCGGCGTGATCTCTGCGCGACTGGCGCTCGAGTTGCCACGCCGGGAAGGTCGCTGACGTGCGCCTGCACCCCGGACGGGCACTGCTGTATGTCGTTGCCGGACTGCTGGGGGCGGCATTCGCGCTGGTGGCGACCGCGCCGGCCAGTTTTGCCGACCTCGCGCTCGCGCGCGCAACCGGTGGCCGGATGCGGCTCGCCGAGACCGACGGAACCGTCTGGCAGGGTTCCGGAAGGCTGGTTCTGGTGGATATTGGTGCCGAGGGTGGTGACCGGCACACGGTCGCCGGGGTTGCGGTGCCGGGCCGGATAGACTGGAACGTGCGCGTGCTGCCGCTGCTGATCGGCCAGGTCGACGCATCGTTGCGCATCGAGGGCATGGCGCAGCCGGTGCGCGTGCAGGGCGGCTACGGCGAGATCAGGGTGGGCGGCGGCGCGGTGGCGCTGCCGTCGGTTGCGCTGGGCAGGATGGGCTCGCCGTGGAACACGCTGCGCCCCTCCGGGGCACTCAGCCTGCGCTGGGAAAACCTGGCGCTGCGGGCGGGCGCACTCGAGGGGCGCGCGCAGATCGAATTGCGTGATGCCGCGTCGGCGATGACCCCGGTCAGACCCCTGGGCAGCTATCGGGTGGAGATCGTCGGCCATGGCGGGCAGGCCGAGCTGAGCATCCAGACCCTGGCGGGGCCGCTGCGGTTGCAGGGCAGCGGACATTTCACGGTGCAGACGGGGCTGCGCTTCACTGCAGAGGCCAGTGCCGAGCCTTCCGCGCAGGCGAGCCTGAGTTCGTTTCTCGGCCTGATCGGGCGGCGCGATGGCGACAGGACAATCATTAGAATAGGGGCATGAGCGTGGACGAGTCGGGCAGGGACGGACCTGCGTGTGCGCCTGACGGCGGCTCCACGCCGCGAGTGATGCATGGTCGCGCGTCGATCGTTGCGGCGGTTGCAACGCTGGCGCTGGCCGGTGCCCTCGGCGCCGGGTCGGCACACGCGCAGCCCGCACCGTCCGGCGATGCGCGTGCAGGCAAGACCGCTGGCGACGTTGCCGCCGACAAGCCCGCCGGCGCACCGGTCGCAGGCCATACCGTCACGCTGAATTTCAAGGACGCCGACATCGATTCGGTGATCGGTGCCTTCGGTCACCTGCTCGACCGGACCTTCGTCATCGATCCGCGGGTGCGCGGCAAGATGACGCTCGAGACGCCGCGCCCGGTGACGCGTGCGCAGGCCTGGCGTCTGCTGCAGGCGGCGCTGCGCTCGCAGGGCTTTGCGGTGGTCGAAACCGGCATCCTCACGAAGATCGTTCCCGAAGCCGATGCCAAGCTGCAGGCCACGCCGGTCACCGCCGGGCGCGCACCGTCGGCGGCCGGTGACCAGGTGGTCACGCAGGTCTTCCGGCTGAACTACGAATCGGCGACCAATCTGGTGCCGGTGCTCAGACCGCTGATTTCGCCGAACAACACTGTCGTCGCCTACCCGAGCAACAATTCGCTGGTGGTCACCGACTACGCGGCGAACCTGCAGCGGATCGCGCGCATCGTCGCCACCCTCGACAGTCCGTCGACCGGCGAGGTCGAGGTGGTGCACGTGGAATACGCAGTGGCCAGCGACATTGCGGTCTCGGTCCTGCGGATGCTCGAGGACGCCGCGCGCGCTGGCCCGGGTGCCCAGGTCGACGCGGGCCAGCGACTCACGGTGATGGCCGATCCACGGCTCAATTCGATCATGATCCGCGCCGCCAGTCCGGCCCGGCTGAACTTCGCCAAGAGTCTGATCGCGCGGCTCGATCAGCCCAGTGCGCGGCCCGGCAACATCAACGTGGTCTACCTGCGCAACGCCGAAGCGGTGAAGCTCGCGCAGACGCTGCGCGGCGTGCTCGGCGGCGAGGGTGCGGGTGGCGCGGCCGGCGGGCCGCTCGCCACCGCGCAGACGCCGCCGGCACAGATGCCGCAGGGCTCGGCGCTGCAGCCGGGGCAGCCCGGCACGCAGGGCCAGGGCGCCGCAACGCCGCTACAGCCGTCGAGCAGTGCACCGGTCACGGTGAGCGCCGGCGGCGCGATCATCGCCGCCGATCCGGCCACCAATTCGCTGATCATCACCGCCCCCGAACCGGTCTATCGCAACCTGCGCGCGGTGATCGACAAGCTCGATGCGCGCCGTGCGCAGGTGTACATCGAATCGCTGATCCTCGAGATCAGCGCCGAGAAGGCCGCCGAACTGGGCGTGCAGTGGCAGTTCCTCGGCTCGCCGCAGGGCTCGACCCGGGTGATCGGCGGCACCAACCTTGCTGCGCGCGGCAGCGGTTCGAACATCCTCGATGTCGCGGCGAACATCGGTGCGGTGGGCACCGGGCTGAACCTGGGCGTAGTGCGCGGCACGATCAACGTCCCGGGTGTCGGCGAAATCCTCAACCTGGGCTTTCTCGCGCGCGCGCTCGAAAGTGGCGCCAACGCGAACATCCTGGCCACGCCCAACCTGCTCACGCTGGACAACGAGGAAGCGCGCATCATCATCGGTCAGAACGTGCCGTTCGTCACCGGGCAGTTCACGGCCACCGGCACCGGCGGCGCCTCGGTGAATCCGTTCCAGACGATCGAGCGCAAGGACGTCGGCACCACGCTGCGCGTGAAGCCGCAGGTCTCCGAATCGGGCACCGTCAAGCTGCAGATCTTCCAGGAGGTCTCCAGCGTGCAGAACACGACGCTGTCGGCGGGGATCATCACCAACCGGCGCGCGATCGAGTCGAACGTGCTGGTCGACGACGGCCAGATCATCGTGCTCGGCGGCCTGATCGAGGAGCGCATCCAGGGCAACGAGGACAAGGTGCCCGGGTTGGGCGACGTGCCGGTGGTCGGGCAGCTGTTCCGCTACGACTCGCGCAAGCGCGTGAAGACCAACCTGCTGGTGTTCCTGCGCCCGGTGATCGTGCGCGACGGCAGCGACGCGCACGGCATCACCGCCGACCGCTACGACTACATCCGCGGGCTGCGCGGCGACTCGACGTTGCCGCCCCACTGGGCGCTGCCCGACCTGAAGCCCAGCCCGCTTCCGCCGATGCCGCCGGCGCCGCCGCGCGAACCAAGAAGGCCGGCGGGCGAGACGCCGCAGCAGGGCGACGCACCCGCGCCCGGGCCAGGCACGCAACGCGATGCGGTGGCCCCACCGCCTGCGCAGCCGCCGGCGCCGGTGTCGGCGTCGCGGCCGAGCACGGTGATCCAGAATGCGCCGAACGAGGTCCTGGTGCCTTTGCGTCCCGGCACCGCGCTCGTTCCGGCCTCCGGAGACTAGATGGCTACCGTTTCGCCGGCGCGTTACGTGCCCTACGGTTTCGCCCGCGCCCACCAGTTGCTGGTCACCGGCGTATCGGGCGACGCAGTCGAGGTGTGGATCGGCGACCGCACACCGCGCCAGGCACTGGCCGAGTTGTCGCGCACGCTGCCGCTGCGGCTGGTCACGGTGCACAAGCCCGAGGCGGAACTCGCGGCGGCGATCTCGCGCGCGTATTCGCAGCAGGAAGGCTCGGCCGCCTCGGTGGTCGACGAGGTCGAGAGCGATCTCGACCTGTCGCGGCTGCTGCAGGACATTCCGAAGATCGAAGACCTGCTCGAGGCCGAGGACGACGCGCCGATCATCCGGATGATCAACGCGCTGCTCACGCAGGCGAGCCGCGACGGCGCCTCCGACATCCACATCGAGCCGTTCGAGAGCAGCTCGCTGGTGCGCTTCCGCATCGACGGCACGCTGCGCGACGTGGTGCGCCCGCGCCGCGAGCTGCACGCCGCGCTCATCTCGCGGATCAAGATCATGGCGCAGCTCGACATTGCCGAGAAGCGTCTGCCGCAGGACGGTCGCATCACGCTGCGCATCGGCGGGCGCCCGATGGACGTGCGCGTGTCCACCCTGCCCACCGGGCACGGCGAGCGCGCGGTGCTGCGGCTGCTCGACAAGGAGGCCGGGCGGCTCGATCTCGCAAAGCTCGGCATGAGTGCGCAGACGCTCGCCGCGTTCGATCGCCTCGTACACCAGCCGCACGGCATCGTGCTGGTCACCGGCCCGACCGGCTCGGGCAAGACCACCACGCTGTACGCCGCGCTCGGGCGGCTCGATTCGTCGACGACCAACATCCTGACGGTCGAGGACCCGATCGAATACGACCTCGAAGGCATCGGGCAGACGCAGGTCAACGCGCGCATCGACATGACCTTCGCCAAGGCGCTGCGCTCGATCCTGCGACAGGACCCCGACGTGGTGATGATCGGCGAGATCCGCGACCTCGAGACCGCGCAGATCGCGGTGCAGGCCTCGCTCACCGGACACCTGGTGCTGGCCACGCTGCACACGAACGATGCGGTCTCGGCGGTGACGCGGCTCATCGACATGGGCATCGAGCCGTTCCTGCTGTCGTCGTCGCTGCTCGGCGTGGTCGCCCAGCGGCTGGTGCGCAGGCTGTGTACGCAGTGCCGGCAACCCGACCCGGTCACGCACGGCTGGCGCGCGGTGGGCTGCGTGGCGTGCAACCGCAGCGGTTTCCTCGGCCGCACCGGCATCCACGAGCTGTTCGCCGTCGACGACGGGATCCGCGGCCTGATCCACCGCAATGCGCCCGAGACTGCCATTCGCGCGGCCGCGCTGCACGCCGGCATGCTGTCGATGCGCGACGACGGCCGCCGCTGGGTCGAGGCCGGCGTCACCTCGGCCGACGAGGTCGTGCGCGTGACCCGCGACTGACCGCGCCCCGCCGATCGCATCGTGCCGGCCTACCGCTACGAAGCCGCCGAGCCCTCAGGCCAGCTCGCACGCGGCATCGTCGACGCCGACTCGCCGCGGCACGCGCGCAATCTGCTGCGCGAGCGCGGCCTCACGCCGCTCGAACTGAACCCGGTGCAGCCGGCGGCCGGGGGCGCCGGCCTGCGCGTGCTCGCCGGACGGCTCGGAGCGGCCGAACTCGCCCTTGCCACGCGCCAGCTGGCGAGCCTGCTGGCAGCGCGCCTGCCGATCGAACAGGCGCTGGGCGCCGTGGTCGAGCAGGCCGACCGACAGGCCGTGCGCGACCGGTTCGCGGCGGTGCGCAGCGAAGTGATCGGCGGGCAGACGCTCGCGCAGGCACTGGCCAGGTTTCCGCGCGACTTCCCGGAGGTCTACCGGGCGCTGGTGGCCGCCGGCGAGCAGTCGGGCGACCTCGCCCTGGTGATGAACCGGCTGGCCGACTACGTCGAGTCGCGCACCGCGCTGTCGCAGCGGATCGTGCTCGCGTTCACCTATCCGGCGATCGTCACGGTGGTCGCCTCGCTGGTGATCGTCGCGCTGCTCACCTACGTGGTGCCGCAGGTGGTGGGCGTGTTCGCGCAGACGCGCCAGGAATTGCCGCTGCTCACCGTCGCACTGATCGCGACGTCGGATTTCGTGCGCGCGTGGGGGCTGTGGCTGCTCGTGCTGGCGGTCGCGGCAGTCGTCGCGGTGCGCCTGGCGCTGCGCGCGCCGACTGCAAGGCTTTCCTGGGACCGCCGGATGCTCGCGCTGCCGATCGCCGGCAAGCTGATCCGCGGGATGAACACCGCGCGCTTCGCTTCGACGCTGGGCATTCTCGCGAGCAGCGGCGTGCCGCTGATCCGCGCGCTCGAGGCCGGCGCGCGCACGCTGTCGAATGAATCGATGCGCTCGAACGTGCACGACGCGGTCTTGCGGGTGAGGGAGGGCGCGCCGCTGTCGCGCGCGCTGAAGGCGGGTGCGCAGTTTCCGCCGATGATGATCCACATGATCGCCAGCGGCGAGGCCACCGGCGACCTGCCGCAGATGCTCGAGCGCACGGCGACGATGCTGTCGCAGGAGACCGAACGCCGGGCGCTGATGCTTACCAGTCTGCTCGAGCCGCTGCTGATCCTGCTGATGGGTGCGGTCGTGCTGATGATCGTGCTGGCGGTGCTGTTGCCGATCATCGAAATCAACCAGCTGGTGCGCTGAGCGCACCGCGACCAGGATGCACGCGCGCAGCCGCGGCGGCCAGACCATCGCCGACGCCTTTCCGCTGCTGGTGGCGGGTCTGGTCGCAGCGGTCGCGACGGTCGGCGCGACGATCTTCGCGATCTCGCCGCTGCTTCCGGACATCGCTGCCAGCTTCGGCGTCACGCCGGCGCAGGCGGGGCGGCTGATCGGCTTCTACGGTCTGTCGATGGCGATCGTGGCGCCGACGGTCGGCCTGCTCGCGCGACGGCTGCCGCGGGCGCAGGTCATCATTGCCGGCCTGCTGCTGTTCGCGCTGGTGTGGCTGCTCGCGGGCGTGACACGGCGCTTCGACGTGCTGCTCGGCCTGACGCTGCTCGCCGGGGCGGCCACCGGCGCGGTGATTCCGGCCGCCTATGCGTACGCCGGTGATCTCTCGAACTTTGCGCAGCGCGGCCAGGTGATGGGCCGCATCGTGAGCGGCTGGTCGATCGCGATCCTGCTGGTGGTGCCGGTGATGGCGACCGCCTCGCAGGCGGTCGGCTGGCAGGCGGCGTTCGCCGCGCTGGGCGTGACGGCGCTGCTGGCCGCGGCCACGCTGGCGCTTGCGCCCAGGCCGCGGGTCACCGTCGGCGGCGAGACGGCCGCAGCGCTGCCGGTGGGGCCGAGCCTGCGGCGCGTGCTCTCGCACCGGCCGACGCTGTTCGTGCTGGTGGTCAACGGCGTCGACATGGGCGCTTTCTACGCGGTCTACGCGTTTCTCGGCAACGAGATCCGGCGCATCAACGACTGGGGCGCGGCGCCCGTCGGCCTGGCGATCGCCGCCTACGGTGCGGGCCTGCTGCTGGTCACGCTGAACGGCCGCTTCATCGATCGCGTGGGCAAGACGCGCAGCGCGGTGGCTGCGCTGGCGGTGCTCGCAGGGCTGCTCGGGGGGCTGCCGTGGGTAGTCGGTGCTCCGGCGTTGCTGATACCGGCGATCGTCGTCTGGGGCTGCACGCAGGGCGTGTTCTTCACCGCCATCACGTCGCTGGCCACCGAGCAGATCCCCGAGCTGCGCGGCGTCGTCACCGCGTTGCTCAGCGGCGCCACGTACCTCGGCGTCACGCTGTTCTCGCCGCTCGCGGTGCTGCTGTACGAGCGCAGCGGCTTCGCGGCGGTCGGCGCACTCGCCGGTCTGGCCAGCATCCTCGCGGCGCTGCTGCTGGCGTGGCCGGGTGCACGCGTGGCGTCGGTCGAGCGTCTCGGGGCACCGGGAGACACCCCGAGAGAGGCACCGAGAGAGGCCCCGAGAGAGGCCCCGGGCAAGACCCGAAGCACGACCTGAAGAGCGGCGGCCGCGTCGAGGATTTCGCTGGACCGTTCGCCATCGAGCCAGGCAACGCTTTCGACGGCGGTGCGCGCACCGCCGATGCCGATCTCGCGCCACCCGGGCCATGCGCACCACCGCCGGGTAGCTGTCGACGAAACCGTGCTCGCGCCGCAGCGCGGTGTGGATCGCGCGGCTCTGCACGCCGGCATCGACCCGACTGCCGCAAGCCGGTGCGGCACGGGCTTCGAGACCGGGAATAGAATGATCTCTCACCCGGCAAGCAGGATCCGGTCGATGGCTGCCTGCGCTGATTCCAGTGCACCCGATCATGCCCGCATCAGCCGCTGCGTCGCAGCTCAGTGGGACGACGAAGTGGTGCCACGCCTGATCGAGTACATCCGCATTCCGAACAGGTCGCCGGCGTTCGACGCCGACTGGGCCATCCATGGCTACATGGACGCAGCGGTCGAGTTGATGCAGGCCTGGGCCAGGGCGCAACCGATTGCCGGCATGGCGGTGGAGGTGGTGCGTCTGCCCGGACGCACGCCGTTGATCTTCATCGACGTCCCGGCCTTCGGTAGCGGCAGCCGCGACGACTGCGTGCTCCTCTACGGACATCTCGACAAGCAGCCGGAGACGACCGGCTGGGCCGATGGCCTGGGTCCCTGGCCGCACGCATCGGAGATCCGTCACTGGTGGTGTGCCTGGATTCGGGTTGCGGCAACTACGAGCAACTGTGGTGCACGACTTCCCTGCGCGGCCTCGTCGGTGGCCAGCTCAGCGTCCGGGTGCTCACCGAAGGGGTGCATTCCGGCGACGCGTCCGGGGTGGTTCCCTCGAGCTTTCGCCTGCTTCGGCAACTGCTGTCGCGCATCGAGGACGAGGCCAGCGGGCGCATCCTGCTCGATGCGCTGCACGCCGAGATCCCGGCCACGCGCCGGGTGCAGGCGCAGCGCGCCGCCGAGGTACTGGGTGCGGCGGTTCACTGCCGGTTTCCGTTCACGCCCGGCATGACGCCGATGAGTGCCGACCTCGCTGAACTGGTACTCAACCGCGCCTGGCGCCCGGCACTCTCGGTGACCGGGGCCGAAGGCCTCCCGCCGCTGGAGTCGGCGGGGAACGTGTTGCGGCCCTGCACTGCGGTGAAGCTGTCGCTGCGCCTGCCGCCCACGACCGATGCCCGCGAGGCTGTCGAGCCACTGCGGGCGGCACTGCTGCGCGATCCCCCGAATGGGGCCGAAGTCCGTCTCGATCTGGAGAAGACGGCCAACGGCTGGAATGCTCCCGCCATGGCACCCTGGCTCGAGCAGGTCATCGACGCCGCCAGCCGGGCCTTCTACGGCAAGCCCGCGATGTACATGGGCGAAGGTGGCTCGATCCCCTTCATGGGCATGCTCGGCGAGAGGTTCCCGGCCGCGCAGTTCCTGATCACCGGCGTGCTCGGTCCGCACTCCAACGCGCACGGCCCGAACGAGTTCCTGCATGTGCCGACGGGCAAGCGCCTGACCGCCAGTGTGGCGCTGGCACTGGCGGGACACTTCGCCGCCAGCCTGCGCGGCGAGACCCGGGTCGCCTCGCCAGTGGCTTCCTGATCGCGCAGGCGCACGGACCGCATGACACCGGACGTCGTGTTCCTGCTCGATGTCGACAACACCCTGCTCGACAACGACCGCGTCATCGCCGAACTGCGCCAGCACCTCGAGGCGCAGTTCGGGCCGGCACGTTCTGCGCACTACTGGTCGATCTTCGAGACGCTGCGCCGGGAACTGGGCTACGCCGACTACCTCGGTGCCCTGCAACGCTACCGTGACGAGGTCGAGCGCGACGGCGCCGGTGATCATCGCCTGCTGATGATGTCGGGTTTCCTGGTCGACTATCCGTTCGCCGAACGGCTGTACCCGCGTGCCTTCGAAGTGATCGCACGGTGCGAGCGCATCGGGCCGACCGTGATCCTGACCGACGGCGACGTGGTGTTCCAGCCGCGCAAGCTGCAGCGCTCCGGTCTGTGGGAAGCGGTGCAGGGTCGGGTGCTGATCTGCGTCCACAAGGAGCAGAGGCTGGCCGCCGTCGAGCGCATGTTTCCGGCGCGGCACTACGTGATGGTCGACGACAAGTTGCGCATCCTGGCAGCGATGAAGGCCGTCTGGCAGCAGCGCCTCACCACCATCTTCCCGCGCCAGGGACACTACGCGCGAGACCCGGCCGTGCTGGCGGGCTACCCGTCGGCCGACCTGGCGATCGAACACATCGGCGAACTGGCCGACATCGACCTCGCTGCGCTGCTCGAACCTCGCATCGGCGCGGCACGGGCAAACGAGGAGTCCGGATGACCAGGACGGAACACCCCTCTATCGGATCGAGATCGACATCGCCGCCGTCCCCGATGCGCGCTGGAAGTCGCTCGCGAACGATTGCACCGGCTCCATCGCCTCCCTGGTGGACCTGCTGCAGGGCAAGCTGTCGAAGGCCGTGATGGAACGCATCTGCCAATCGAAGACCGGCCTGTTCCCCGCACCGAAAGACATCCAGCTCGACTGTTCCTGTCCGGACCGGGCGACCGTGTGCAAGCACGTTGCCGCCGTGCTCTATGGCGTGGGCGCGCGTCTGGACGAGCAACCGGAGCTGTTGTTCACGCTGCGCCGGGTGGATGCCGCTGACCTGGTGACGCAGGCCGCGGAATTGCCCATCAGGACGAAGAAGACACCGCCCGGTGCCAGGGTGCTCGACGATGCCGGATTGGCCGATGTCTTTGGCATCGAGATGGCGACTGCCGCCGAGGCACCGCCCGTCACGAAGAACAAGTCCGCGCCGCGCCGCTACAGGCGCAGCGCTCCCGCGTAACCGGTCAACTCGAGATAGCCGCGCCCGACCTCGCGGCCGGCTTCGAAGGCGCGCACGGCGCCTTCCCAGTAGATCGTGCCGGTGCTCGCACGTGTGTCGAGCTCCTGGTCGTCGAACAGCGGCTGCAGGTCGAGCGTGCGCGCACCGAGTTCGAGGCGCATCGCCACCGGGTAGCGCGCGCCGGTGCGCGACGAGGTCCAGTGGCGCGCCGGCACGAAGCGCACGGCGGGATCGTCTCCGGCGATTGCAACGCCGTCGGCGGTGCTCCAGCGCGCATACGACCAGGCGAGGCCACCGTTGCGCAACCGGATCCGGAACGCCACCAGCGCCGAGCCATCGTCCAGGTTCAGTCCGGTCCAGTCCCAGCCGTTGGCCGCTGCGTCGAGGATCTCGCTGGACCACTCATGGTCGAGCCAGGCAACGCCTTCGACGGCGGTGTGCGCGCCGTCGATGCCGATGACACCGGTGGTGCGCAGCTGCGGGCGACTGTAGTAGTGGCTGGCCTGCGGCCCGAGTGGCCCCTTGCGCGAGAAGCCCGCATCGCCTTGCAGCACGGGCGGTGCGTGGGCGGCGGCGTCGAGTTCGAGCGTAAAGCGCCGGTCGTCGATGCGCGCGTGGTAGCGGTCGGCCGCATCGCGCGCGAGCGACCAGCCGTCGATGGCCAGTGCGGTGTCGTCGCCCGAGGCGCCCGCCAGCCCGAAGCCGGCGCGAGCGGCGCGCTGCGCGTGCACGAGGCGGCCGTGTTCGGGCAAGGCCAGCGCGGCGTGCGCGAGCAGCAACTGCGTGGGCGCGAAACGACTCGGGTTGGCCGCGTCGTGGCGGGTGCGCGAGCGGAAGAACGTCACCTGCACGCCCAGCGGCTGGCCGCGCCGGTCGCCGTCGAGGCGGCGCAGCCAGCCGGTGAGGTACCACCACTCCGTGCGAAACGGCGGATGCGCGCCGTGGTCGCGCGGAAACTTCAGCGGCTCGCCGCGTACGACCGGCCGATAGAAGGCATCTCCGGCAGCGAGGGCATCACCGGTAGCCGGGGCATCACCGGCGGCGGCCTCGGCACACGTGGCGCGCAGCCCGCAGACGGCGGCGGCCAGCGTTGCGAGCACCCGGCGGCGCGTGTGACGGCAGGGTGGGTTCACCAGTCCTCCCGCAACGCCCGCACCGGCGCTGCGGACATGGCCGAGCGTGCGGCGAGCAAGGCCGCGCCCACACCCAGCGCGAGCAGCGCGAGGCCGGCCGCGACGAGCAGGCCGATCGGCCAGGACAGGTCCATGGTCCAGTGAAATGACTGCGGGTTCACGCGATGGACGAGCACCATGGCGATGATCGCGCCGAGCACCGTGCCCCACGCGGCGGCGATGCCGGTCTGCAGCGCCGCTTCGGTGGCGAACAGTCGCGCGACCTCGCGCCGGCGCAATCCGAGGTGGCGCAGCACGCCGAACTCGCGCACCCGCGCCAACCCCTCGGCAGTCCAGGCCGAGGCGGCGCCGAACAGTGCGACGACGATGGCGATCGCCTCGAGCGCGTAGGTGACCGCGAAACTGCGATCGAAGATGCCCAGCGACCGTGCGCGCAGTTCGCCGCTTGCGCGCAATTCGAGTCCGGCGATGTCCGACAGCGCAACGCGCAGGGCGGCGATCGCCGCGGCGGGCGTGATCGATGCGTCGAACCACAACGCGGCGTCGCTGGTCGTGGCGTCGCCGGTGAGCGCGCGATAGTCGCCCGCATCGAGCGCCACCGCGCCGTGCTGGCGCGCGTAGTCGCGCCAGATCGCGGCGACGAAGAAGCGCTGTGCCGGCGCTGTTCCCGGCAGCGGCAAGGTGACGAGACTGCCCGGGGCCCATCCGTAGAGGTCGGCTGCGGCTTCGCTCGCGTACACCGGGAGCGCGCCCGGTGGCGCGGCCCGCACCTCGCCGGTGATCGCCAGTCGCCGTTGCGGATGCCGCGGGTCGATCGGGCGCGCCACCACGACCAGTGGCGGACGCGATGGGTCGAGCGTGAGCGCCAGGCTGCGCGAGAACTCGGCGCGCGCCACGCCCGGAGCGTGTGCGAGACGCTCGCGCAATGCGGGATCGATGGCGCCCGTCGCTGCTCCGGAGGCGATCCGCGCATAGGCGTCGGCCGGAAGCACCGCGCCCAGCCAGCGGTCGACCGAGTCGCGAAAGCTCGACACCATGATGGCCATCGCTCCGGCCAGTGCAACGCTTGCGACGATGCCCGACATCGCAGCGGAGGCGCTTGCGGGCGCGCCGCGCAGCCGCTGCGCGGCCAGCCACGCGATCGGCCCGGCCGCGCGCAACGAGGCCAGCAGCGCGAGACCGCGCGCGCTTGCCGACACCACGCGCGGCACCAGCGCGATGCCGCCGGCAAGCCATGCAGCGATCGTGGCGTACGCGGGCCAGGGTAATCCGTCGAGGGGCGGCAGCGCGAGTGCCGCCGCGCCGAACAGGAAGCAGCCGAGTGGCCAGGCCCACGCGGCTGCACCGCGGCGCCCGCGCAGCGTCTCCTCGACGCTGCCGGCGCGTAGTGCGCGCGCGCCCGGTGTGCGACTCACGGCCAGAGCCGGCGCCAGTGCACCGAGCAGCGCGGTGCCCAGGCCCGCAGTGGCGAACGCGAGCAATCCCGACGCATCGAGCGCAAGGGCAGGCCGGCTGCCCGCGAAGTAGCCGCCACCCAGGTCGCCACCGACCCACGCGAGCAGCGCGCCGGCCAGCGCGATGCCGGCCAGCGTGCCCAGCGCCGCGCCTGCCGTGCCCAGCAGCAGTGCCGGTCCGAGCACGTGCGCGAGCAGCCACCGGGGGCGTGCGCCGAGCACGCCCAGAAGCGCCAGTTCGCGCTGCTGGCGCGCCACGCCCAGCGCCAGCGTCGCGTGGACGATGTAGCCACCGGTGAGCAAGGCCACCAGTGCCAGCATCCCCAGGTTCACGCGATAGGCGCGCGACAGGTTGGACATGCGCTGCCGGCTCGCATCGGGTGCGCTCCAGACGACGTCGGCGGGCAGCATCGCCTGCCAGCGTGCGCGGATGCGCGTCACGTCGCTGTCCTCGGGAAAGCGCAGGTCGAGGCGCGAGAGCCGGCCGAGCCAGCCCAGGCGCCACTGCATCGCACCCAGGTCCATGACCGCCAGCTGCTGGCCGGCCGCGACGCGCGGCAGCGTGCCGGCGATGCGCAGTGCCACCGTGCGTGTGCCGGCGCGCAGTCGCAGGGTGCCGCCCTCGGACAGCTTCAACGCCGCCAGCGCCGCGTTCGACAGGAACACGGTGTCGTCGGCGAACAGCGGCGAGGCCGCGCCCGGCTGTTCGCCGGCAGCGGCCGACGGCAGCAGTGCCGGTGTCACCCCGGCGGCGCGAAACGCGTCCAGGCCGATCACCTGCAGGGTCTCGCCCGGTCGGTCGGCGAGCGCGAAGACCGCGTCGATCACCGGGCTTACCGATGCGCCGCTCGCGTCCGCAGCCAGCCGTGGATAGAGTTGCTCGTCGAAGCTGCCGGCGCGTGCACGCAGCTGCGCCTGTGCGTCGCCGTTCACCGTGGACATCGCCGTTGCGAACTCCTCGAGCGCCGAGCGGTTCACCAGGTGGATCGCCAGGGCGAGTGCCACGCCGACTGCAATCGCGACGACCGCGGTCAGCGCGCGCCCGGGCTGCGTGCGAACCTGGACACGCCACAGCCAGGCGAGCAGCGCCAGGCGGCCATCGGCGGCGCGTGCGAATGCCGGCGCGAGTGTGCTCACGGCTGCGTCCCGTCGTCGGCGCACAGGCGGCCCGCAACGAGCCGCAGCCTGCGGTGAGCGATCGCAGCCGCCTGTACCGAGTGCGTGACCAGCACCAGCGCGGCGCCGCTCGACTCGACGGTCGTGGCGATCAGCGCCAACGCCTGTGCGGCGGTGGCCGGGTCGAGGTTGCCGGTGGGTTCGTCGGCGAGCACCAGTGGCGGTGCGTGCACCAGCGCGCGCGCGAGCGCCACGCGCTGCTGCTCGCCGCCGGAGAGTTCGCGCGGCCAGGCGTTCGCGCGCGAGGCCAGCCCGACGCGCGCAAGCATCGCGGCGGCCCGTTCGAGGGCAGCGCCGGGGGCGGCGCCCTTCAACAGCAGCGGCACGGCGACGTTGCGCGCCGCATCGAGGTGCGGCAGCAGGTGGAACGCCTGGAACACGAAGCCGATCGCGTCGCGCCGGAACGCTGCGGCGTCGTCGGCGCCGAGCGCCGAGACCTCGGTGCCTGCGACGCGCACCGTTCCGGCATCCACGGGCTCGAGGCCGGCGACGAGGTTCAACAACGTCGACTTCCCGCTGCCCGACTCGCCGCGCAGCGCGACGCGCTCGCCGCGCGCCACGCCCAGGTCGACGCCGTCGAGCAGTGCGTGCCCGCCGAACGCCTTGCGTACGCCGATCAGTTCCAGCGCGGGAGTCGTCGGTGCGGGCAAGGGCGGACGACGTGAATCAGGCGGATCAGGCAGTCACTTCGATGCCGGGCTCGCCGACGGCGAGTTCGCCGATCTCGCAGGCGGCATCGAAGCCATCGCGCCGGAACACTGCGAGCACATCGCCGACCGCCTCGGGCGCGCAGGCCACCAGCAGGCCCCCCGATGTCTGCGGATCGGTCAGCAGCGTGCGCGGGTGCGCGTCGATGCCGGCACCCAGCCGCACTTCGTGCCCATAGCCGTCCCAGTTGCGCTGCGAGGCGCCGGTGGCAAAGCCGCGCGCGATCAATGCGTCGACGCCGGCGATCCGCGGCACCGAAGCTGCCGAAATGCGCGCCGCCAGGCGTGCGCCGCGGCACAGCTCGAGCAGGTGCCCGAGCAGTCCGAAGCCGGTGACGTCGGTCAGCGCGTGCACCGCGTCGAGTTTCGCCAGTGCCGGGCCGGGCGTGTTGAGGCGGGTCGTGCTGGCGAGCATCGCGGCGTAGCCTTCGGCCGACAGTTCGCCCTTCTTCAGCGCCGCCGACAGCACGCCCACGCCGAGCGGCTTGCCGAGCACCAGCCGGTCGCCCGGGCACGCGCCGGTGTTGCGCCTGATCCGGTCAGGATGGCCGAGGCCGAGCACCACCAGCCCGTAGATCGGCTCGACCGAATCGATGGTGTGTCCTCCCGCCACCGGAATGCCCGCTGCGGCGCACACCGACTCGCCGCCTTCGAGGATGCGGCGAATCACGTCGAGCGGCAGCCGGTCGATCGGCATTGCCACGAGTGCGAGCGCCATGATCGGCGTGCCGCCCATTGCGTAGACGTCGGAGATCGCGTTGGTGGCGGCGATGCGCCCGAAATCGAACGGATCGTCGACGATCGGCATGAAGAAATCGGTGGTCGCGATCAGCGCCTGCTCGTCGTTGAGCCGATAGACCGCGGCGTCGTCGGCACTTTCGATGCCCACCAGCAGCTGCGGTGGCACCGGAAGGCGCGCGGCGCCCCGCAGGATTTCGGAGAGCACTCCCGGAGCGATCTTGCAGCCGCAGCCGCCGCCGTGCGAAAACGAGGTCAGTCGCGGCGCCTGCGCGATCTCGGGTGCGTTCATGGCTGGATGTTCCCGGAAGTGGGGGCGGGCGCGCCGCCGGCGCGCCCGCGGGCAAGCAGATTATGCGCCAGCGCGAGCACGGCGGCCGCCTCGCGCTGCGGCGTGAAGCGCCACGCGTGCCGCGCGCAGTACGCGCGCAGCAGTTCGAGGAAGCCCGGTTCGTCGCGGCAGCGCCGGATCAGCGTGGCCAGCGCAGCGTCGTCGCCGGTCGGGAACAGGCCCGGGTAGTCGGCGCCGAGCAGCCCGATCGAGCCGCCGATGCGCGAGGCCAGCACCGGCACGCCGGCGGTCACCGCCTCGATCAGCACGTTGGCGCCGCCTTCGATCAGCGACGGCAGCAACAGCAGCCGGCCGCGGCGGATCAGCGCGCGCGTGGCGGCGTGCGCGAGCGGGCCGCGCAGTTCGATGCGCGCATCGACGTGCGCCGCTTCGCGCATCTGTCGCGCGAGCGCTTCGTCGTGCGCCCCGCCGACGTGGATCAACCGCAGGCGCCGCGAGGGTGCGTCGTCGAGCCGCGCCAGCGCGCGCACCGCGGTGAGCGGATCCTTCTCCCCCCGCAGGTGGCCGACCAGCAGCAGGTCGAAGGTTCGCCGTCGCGGCGTGCCCGGCGCGAGCGCCGGTGCCGATTGCTCGATGACCGTTGCGTGCGCGCGCAGCGCGGCAGGCAGTTCGTCCAGGCCCTGCGTCTGCAGCACCACGAGCGGCCGGGCGAGCGCGAGCGAGCGCTGCGCGGCGCGATCGTGGCGGATGTCGCGATACAGATCGGTGCCGGTGAGCACCAGCGCCACCGGACGCCCGCTGGCGGCGAAGGCGGCGATCATCGCTGCCGAGCGCCGCGCGTGCAGCGCGATCATCGCGTCGTCGGGTTCGCCGTTCCAGTCGCGCGCGATGCGCACGCGATGGCGGGTGCGCAGGAACCGTGCCCAGCGGCGCGCGGTCTGCCAGTTCCCGGTGTTGGCGTCGGCCAGCGCCGGCGAGACGATCAGGATCCGGCCGATCGGCGTACTAGACCTCCATGCCGCCGACGACCTGGCTGAATCCGGCGTCGACGTAGGTGATCTCCGCGGTGATGCCGGCGGCGAGATCGGACAGCAGGAACGCGGCGGCGTTGCCGACGTCCTCGATCGTGACGTTGCGTCGCAGCGGCGCGTGACGGCCGACGACGTCGAGAATGCGCGAGAAATCCTTGATGCCGCTGGCCGCCAGCGTGCGGATCGGTCCGGCAGAGATGCCGTTCACGCGAATGCCCTGCGGGCCGAGGTCGCTCGCCAGGTAGCGCACCGCCGCCTCGAGGCTCGCCTTGGCCAGCCCCATCATGTTGTAGTGCGGCAGCACGCGCACCGCGCCGAGGTAGCTCAGCGTGAGCATCGCGCCGGCGCGGCCGCGCATCATCGGCAGCGCCGCCTTTGCCAGCGCCACCAGACTGTACGCGGAGACGTCGTGCGACACCCTGAACGACTCGCGGTCCGCACCGTCCAGGAACGCTCCGGCGATCGCCTCGCGCGGCGCGAATGCGATCGCGTGCACCAGTCCGTCCAGCGCGTCCCAGCGTTCGCGCAGCGCCGCGAACAGCGCGTCGATCTGCGCGTCTTCGGCGACGTCGCAGGGGAACACCAGCGACGAGCCGAACCCGGCGGCCATCTCGGCGACGCGGCCCTGGAAGCGCTCGTTCTGATAGGTGAAGGCGAGTTCGGCGCCCTGGTCGCGGCAGGCCCGCGCGATGCCCCAGGCGATCGAACGGTTCGACAGCAGACCGGTGATCAGGATGCGCTTGCCGGCAAGGAATCCCATTCGGGGTCTCCGCTAGAATCTTCGACGATGACGATTGTCGCACGCGTTGCACTGGCGCTCACGCTGGGCGCCCTGGCCGGCCCGGCGCTGGCCGTCCACGCGCTGGCGTGGGGCGACACCCCGAAGTACCCGCCGGGTTTCGCGCACTTCGACTACGTGAACCCGCAGGCACCCAGGGGCGGCACGCTGAACCTCGCGGGCTACGGGTCGTTCGACAAGCTCAATCCGTTCACGCTGCGCGGCCTGCCGGCCGCGGGGCTCGGAACGCTGATGTTCGAGACGCTCGCCGTGGCGAGCGACGACGAACCGTTCTCGATGTACGGACTGCTCGCCGACGACATCCGTTTCGCCGACGACGGCCTGTCGATCACCTTCCACCTGAACCCGCGCGCGCGGTTCTGGAACGGCGACCCGGTTGCTGCCGACGACGTGCGCCACTCGTTCGCGGTGCTCACCGGCAGTCAGGCGCATCCGCGCTTCCGGCAGTATTTCGCCGACGTCGCGCGCGTGGTGGTGGTCGATGCGGCGACGGTGCGCTTCGAGTTCGCGCGCCGCAACCACGAGCTGCACATGATCATCGGCATGCAGCTGCCGGTGTTCTCGCGCAAGTGGGGCGCGGGCCAGCCGTTCGACCGCGTGGTCCAGGACGAACCGGTGACCAGCGGCCCGTACCGGATCGAGCACTTCGACTGGGGCAAGACGATCACCTACCGCCGCGATCCCGCCTGGTGGGCGGCTGACCTGAACGTGCGCCGCGGCATGTTCAACTTCGGGCGCGTCGTCTACAAGTACTTCAAGGACGAAACCGCGCGGCTCGAAGGCTTCAAGGCCGGCGAGTTCGACTGGGTGGCCGAGAACTCGGCGAAGAACTGGGCGCGCGGCCACGTCGGCCGCCACTACGACTCGGGCGAGATCGTCAGGCGCGAATTCCGCCATTCGAACTCGGCCGGCATGCAGGGCTTCGTGCTGAACACCCGGCGTTCCGCGTTCGCCGACGTGCGTGTGCGCCACGCGCTCGCGCTCGCGATGGACTTCGAGTGGATGAACCGGCAGGTGTTCTACGGTCAGTACGTGCGCAGCACCAGCTACTTCACCAACAGCGAGATGGAAGCGAAGGGCCTGCCGTCGGCCGACGAACTCGCGCTGCTCGAGCCGCTGCGCGCGCAACTCGACCCGGCGGTGTTCGGCGAGGCAGTGGTGCCGCCCGTCACCGATCCGCCGTCGAGCCTGCGCGGCAACCTGCGGCGCGCACTCGCGCTGCTCGCGCTGGCCGGCTGGAACGTCGACGACGGGGGCGTGCTGCGCAACGCGCAGGGGCAGGCAATGGGCTTCGAGATCCTCAGCTACTCCAAAGGCCTCGAACGCGTCGCGGTGCCGTGGGCGCGCAACCTCGAGAAGCTCGGCATCGCGGCGCGGCTGCGGATCACCGATCCGGCGCTCTACCAGAAACGGATGGACGAATTCGACTTCGACGTCGCGATCCACCTGTACGCGGCCAGCCAGACGCCGGGCAACGAACTGATCGAGCGTTTCACCTCGGCCTCGGCGACCGAAAAGGGCTCGGACAACTTCGCAGGCATCCGCGACCCGGCGGTCGATGCGATCGTGCAGCGGCTGCTGGCGAGCCGCACGCGCGCCGAACTGGTCACCGCGGCGCGCGCGCTCGACCGCGTGCTGCGCGCCGGCTGGTACCTGGTGCCGCACTTCTACGCGCCCACGCACCGCGTGGCCTGGCGCGCGCGGCTGGCGCACCCGGACACGCTGCCGCTCTACTACGCGGCCGAGACCTGGCTGCTGGAAACCTGGTGGGAGAAGCGCTGATGCTGGCCTATGTCGCCAAGCGGCTGCTGCTGATGGTGCCCACGCTGGTCGGCATCCTGCTGGTGTCCTTCGTCGTCATCCAGTTTGTGCCCGGCGGCCCCGTGGAACAGCTGGTGCGCGAGCTGCGCGGCGGCGGTGTGGGCGGCGAGGTCGCCGCCACCGGCGGCGTGTACCGCGGCGCGCAGGGCGTGGAGCCCGAGCGCGTCGCCGAATTCCGCAGGATGTACGGTTTCGACCGGCCGGCGCACGAACGCTTCCTCGAGATGCTGGCGCGCTACGCGGTGTTCGACCTGGGCACCAGCTACCTGCACCACAAGGGCGTCTGGCAGCTGATGGTGGAGAAGCTGCCGGTGTCGATCAGCCTGGGCGTCTGGAGTTTCCTGCTGGTCTACGCGGTGTCGATTCCGCTGGGCATCGCCAAGGCGGTGCGCCACGGCAGCCGCTTCGACCTGTGGACCTCGGTGGCGATCCTGGCCGGCTACGCGATTCCCGGTTTCGTGCTCGGCGTGGCGCTGCTGGTGCTGTTCGGCGGCGGCAGCTTCTGGCAGCTGTTTCCGCTGCGCGGACTGACGTCGGACAATTTCGCCGGCCTGTCGCTCGCGGGCAAGGTGCTCGACTACTTCTGGCACCTGGCGATGCCGCTGGCCTGCCTCACGGTGGGCAGCTTCGCGGTGACCACGATGCTCACGAAGAACACCTTCCTCGAGGAGATCCGCAAGCAGTACGTGCTGACCGCGCGCGCCCGGGGGCTGCCGGAGAGCCGCGTCTTCTACCGGCACGTGTTCCGCAACGCGATGATTCCGCTGGTCACCGCATTCCCGGCGGCCTTCGTCGGCGCGTTCTTCGCCGGCTCGTTGCTGATCGAGACGCTGTTCTCGCTCGATGGACTGGGGCTGCTGTCCTACGAGGCGGTCATCCGGCGCGACTATCCGGTGGTACTCGGCTCGCTGTACGTGTTCTCGCTGCTCGGCCTGCTCACCCGGCTGGTTACCGACCTGGCCTACACCTGGGTCGATCCGCGCGTGAAGTTCGAGGCGGCCGGCTGATGGCGACGCCGCGGCGCTCGCTGTCGCCGGGCCGACGCGCCTGGCTGCGCTTTCGCGCCAACCGGCGCGGCTACTGGAGCCTGTGGGTCTTCGCACTCGTCTTCGGCGTGAGCCTCGCGGCCGAGGTCCTGTCGAACGATCGCCCGATCGTCGCGCACTACCAGGGCGAGCTGTACTGGCCGCTGTGGCGGCAGTATCCGGAGACCACCTTCGGGGGCGACTTCCGCACCGCCACCGACTACCTCGACCCGTTCATTCGCCAGCGCCTGTCGCACGACGGCAACTGGGCGATCTACCCGCCGAATCCATACCGCTTCGACACGATCAATTATTTCGCGCCCAGCCCGAACCCGGCGCCGCCGTCGCCGGCGAACCTGCTCGGCACCGACGACCAGGGACGCGACGTGCTCGCACGGCTGCTCTATGGCTTTCGCCTCTCGGTGCTCTTCGGCATGGCGCTCACCGCCGTCGGCATGCTGTTCGGCATCGCGGCGGGCGCGGTTCAGGGCTATTTCGGCGGTCGCGTCGACCTGACGCTGCAGCGCCTGACCGAGATCTGGGGATCGATCCCCGAGCTGTATCTGCTGCTGATCCTGGCGTCGATCTTCGAGCCGAGCATCTGGATCCTGCTCGCGATCCTGTCGCTGTTCGCGTGGATGGGGCTCTCGGACTACGTGCGCGCCGAGTTCCTGCGCAACCGCCAGCTCGAATACGTCACCGCGGCGCGCGCGCTCGGGCTGTCGAGCCTGCAGGTGATCGGCCGGCACGTGCTGCCGAACTCGCTCACCCCGGTGATCGCGTTCCTGCCGTTCCGGATGAGCGCGGCGATCGTCGCGCTCACCAGCCTCGACTTCCTCGGTCTGGGCGTGCCGCCGTCGACGCCGAGCCTGGGCGAGCTGCTCGCGCAGGGCAAGGCGAACCTCGACGCATGGTGGATCTCGCTCGGCACCTTCGGCGTGCTGGTGGGCACGCTGATGCTGCTGATCTTCATCGGCGAAGCGCTGCGTGATGCACTCGACACGCGCAGGGGTTGACGGGTGAGCGCGTCCGCAGTCGCCCGATCCGTGCAGGTCGGCACACCGGCCGAGGCTCCGTTGCTGTCGGTCGAGGACCTGGTGGTCGAATTCGCGACCGCCAGCGGTACGGCGCGCGTGGTCGATGGGGCGGGTTTCACGGTCGGGCGCGGCGAGAAGTTCGCGCTGGTCGGGGAGTCGGGCTCGGGCAAGACCGTGACCGCGCTGTCGGTCCTGCGCCTGAACGCCGACGCGCGCTACGCCGGGCGCGTCGCGTTCGATGGCCGCGACCTGCTCGGCGCGAGCGAGCGGCACCTGCGCGGCGTGCGTGGGCGCGAGATCGCGATGATCTTCCAGGAGCCGATGACAGCGCTCAACCCGGTGTACCCGATCGGCCGGCAGATCTGCGAGGCGATCGAGTTGCACGAGGGGCTCGGGCGCCGCCAGGCCGAGCAGCGTGCGCTCGAACTGCTCGAGCGCACGCACCTGCCGGAACCCCGACGACGCCTGGCGAGCTATCCGCACGAGCTCTCCGGCGGCCAGCGGCAGCGCGCGATGATCGCGATGGCGCTCGCCTGCCATCCGAAGCTGCTGATCGCCGACGAGCCAACGACCGCGCTCGACGTGACGATCCAGCGGCAGATCGTTGCGCTGCTCGATGAACTGCAGCGCGACACCGGAATGTCGGTGCTGCTGATCACGCACGACCTGCCGCTGGTGCGCACGTTCGCCGACCGCGTGGCGGTGATGAAGGGTGGTTGCGTGGTCGAAGAGGGCGCCACCGCGCAGGTGTTCGCGCAGCCGCGCCACCCGTACACGCGGATGCTGATCGACAGCCGGCCGCGCCGTGCGGTGTCACCCGTGCCGGCGGGTGCCACACCGATGCTCGAGGCACGCGGCGTTGGTTGCCGCTTTCGCCTGCGCCACGGCTGGTTCGGCGCGCGCGCGTTCGACGCGGTGCGTGCGGTGGACCTGCGCCTGGCGCGCGGCGAGACGCTGGGCATCGTCGGCGAATCGGGCTCGGGCAAGAGCACGCTCGGCCTGACCTTGCTGCGGCTGGCACAGGGTCAGGCGAGTGGCGAGATCCGCTTCTCGGGCCGGCGCATCGACGCGCTCGGCCAGCGCGCGCTGCGCTCGCTGCGGCGCGACATGCAGGCGGTGTTCCAGGACCCGTTCAATTCGCTGTCCCCACGGCGTACCGTGCTGCAGATCGTCGAGGAAGGGCTCGCGCTGCACCGTCCCGGGCTCGGCGCGGTCGCCCGCCGCGACGCGGTCGTGGCGATGCTCGACGAGGTGGGCCTGGGGGCCGACGCGCTCGGGCGTTATCCGCACGAGTTCTCCGGTGGCCAGCGCCAGCGGATCTCGATCGCGCGCGCGGTGATCCTGCAACCGGCGCTGCTGGTGCTCGACGAGCCGACCTCGGCGCTGGACGTGTCGGTGCAGCGCCAGGTGCTCGAGTTGCTGGCGGCGCTGCAGCGGCGCCATGCCATGGCTTACCTGTTCATCACGCATGACCTGGCGGTGGTGCGCGCGATGGCGCACCGCGTCGTCGTGATGAAGGATGGCAGGATCGTCGAGACCGGCGAAACCGGTGCGCTGTTCGCCGCACCGCGCGAGGCGTATACCCGTGAACTGCTGGCGGCGTCGCTGCCGGGGCTGGAGCCAGGGCGGACGTGAAGCCGCGGTGCCGGGACGCTCAGGTGCGCTTGTGGGGGCGCTTCGCGGATCGTCTGGCCGGGGCGCCCGGATCCGCGTCGTTGCGCCCGGTTGCGCGCACTTTCTTCGCCGTCGTTGCGGGGCGTGTTGCGCCCTGCTTGTGGCTGGCCGCGCGCTTGCCGTGCGCGCCGGCGCTACGCGTGGGCCTGGCGGCGGCGGGTGCTGCCTCCTCGCGCGGTTCGGGGGCAGCCTGCTCGCGGCGTAACACCGCGTGGACGATGTGCGCTTCGTCGGTTCGGGTGCGCACGACGCGCCGGTCGCCGTCCTCGGTGGTGAGCAGCGTCTGCGCGCTGGCCGGGCGCACGAGCAGGTTCATGCCGGCGTGCACGCCCCTGGACAGCACGTTCCACGCCTTCAGGTTGGCGATCGTCGTGCCGTAGCGCCGCGCGATCGATGCAAGCGTCTCGCGGCGCCTGACGGTATGCCAGGCGGCCGGACGCTCCACCAGTTCGTAGACGCGCGGCCCTTCGAAGCGTTCGACGCGCGATTCGTCTTCCACAGCGCGTTGCGGCGCGAGAATGCGTGTGCCGGGCAGGATGTGCTGGCCCGGACGCAGGTCGTTGGCCTCGCGCAACTCGGCGATCGCGACGCCGCCTCGCTGCGCCAGTGCTTCCAGGGTTTCGCCCGTCTGCAGCGTGTGTGGCTGCCAGGTGGCGAAGGCGCGATTGGCGTTCCCGTGGCGCTCGACGGCTGCCATGAACGCGTCGATCCGGTCGGCGGGCAGCTTGATCTGGTTGTTGCGGCTTGCGGCGATCACCGGTCGGTTGTGCGCCGGATTCAGCGCGACGAATTCATCCACGCTCATCCCGGCGAACTGCGCGGCCAGCTTCAGGTCGATCGGACGGGTTTTCTCGATCGTGACGAAGTACGGCTGGTTGGGCAACTCCGGCAGCACGACGCCCAACTCGTCGGCGCGCAGCAGGATGTTCTTGAGTGCCATCAGCTTCGGCACGTAGTGGCGCGTCTCCGCCGGCATCTTCAGCGACAGGTAGCCGGTGGGCAGGCCGCGCAACTGGTTGTGGCGCACCGCTCGCGCCACGGCGCCTTCGCCCCAGTTGTACGAGGCGAGCGCGAGGAACCAGTCGTTGCCGTGCATCGCATGGATCTTCTGCAGGTAGTCGAGCGCTGCCTCGGTGGACTTCACCACGTCGCGACGGTTGTCGACCCACCAGTCCTGCTGCAGGTTGTAGGCACGCCCGGTCGACGGAATGAACTGCCACAGCCCGGCAGCCTGGGCGTGCGACAGCGCAACCGGGTTCATCGCGCTCTCGACGAATGGCAGCAGTGCCAGTTCGGTGGGCATGCCGCGCCTTTCGATCTCTTCGACGATGTGGAACAGGTAGCGGCTGCCTCGCGAGAACATGCGCTGCAGGTAGTCGGGGCGCTCCAGGTAGAAGCGTTCCTTCCGGGCCACCAGCGCACTGGCGAGTGGCGGCATCGCGAAGCCCGCGCGGATGCGGTCCCAGAGGCTGCCGAATGGTGCAGCCGGCTGTGCAGGCCGCCCGGTGGGCGCCGGCAGCGACGCGAGCACGTCGGTGCGCCCGGCAGCGGGTGCGGCAGGCGTGGTCGATGTGGCCGACGAGGTGGGTGCGGCAGGCGTGGTCGATGCGGCCGACGAGGTGGGTGCGGCAGGTGCGGTCGATGCAGCCGACGAGGCGGGTGCGGCAGGCGCAGCCGGCGCAGCGGAGGCGGCGTGACTCGCGACTGGCCGAGCAGCGGCGGCCGGCGCTGCCTGGCCGATCGGCGCCGGCCGCTGCGGTTCGACCGGGGTCAGCGTGGAACAGCCGGCGGCGACGAGCAGGCCGCCCAGCAGTGCGCCAAAACGAAGAAAATTCACCAACGACGACCCCTGGTTCCCTGATTCGACGCGCCGAGCCGAGCGATCCTACGGAAGGGCGCTGCAGCGGTCAAGGAAGCAGATCACGGCTGCGGGACGCGATCCGCTCAGCGAAAACCATCTTTCCACGCGCGCAGTGCGGTGAAGCTGTCGAGCCGCGAGACGGGCGCATGGCCCAGACGGCCGGCGATCGCCGCGAGCACGCCGGCGGCGTCGGCGCGCAGGAACGGATTGGTGGCGAGTTCGATCGCGATCGAACTGGGCACGGTGCGCGCGCCGGCCGTGCGCATCCGGTGCGCCTCGTCCAGGCGCGCGTGCACCGCTTCGCCATCCGGTTCGGCAGCGGCCGCGAAACGCAGGTTCGACAGCGTGTATTCGTGCGCGCAATACACCAGTGTCTCGGGGTCGAGGGCGGCGAGTCGGTCGAGCGAATCGAGCATCTGCGCCGGCGTGCCTTCGAACAGTCGCCCGCACCCGGCGGCGAACAGCGTGTCGCCGCAAAACAGCAGCGGCCGCGGGTCGCCGCCGAACGGCCTGGCGACATAGGCGATGTGCCCGCGGGTGTGGCCCGGCACGTCGAGCACGCGCAGCGTCGCGCCTGTCTCCGCGATGGTGATCGTGTCGCCGCCGGAGAGCCGGTGGTCGACGCCGGCGATCGACTCGCCGGCCGGGCCATGGACCACGGGTCGCCAGTGCTCGACGAGTTCGCGCACGCCGCCCACGTGATCCGGATGGTGATGTGTCAGTAAAATGGCCGCGAGGCGCAGCGCGCGCGCCGCCAGCCACCGCTGCACGGGCGCCGCGTCGCCCGGATCGACAACCACGGCGCTGTCGCTGCCGGGCGTGTGCAACGACCAGATGTAGTTGTCCTCGAACGCGTCGATCGCCTCGACGCACGGATGTGGTTGCGGCGCGTAGCGCCAGGCGGATTCGGGCTGCATGGCATGAAGATGGGTGACGCTGCAATTATACGAAGCACCGAGGACGTGCGCGCCGGGCGCGTCGCCTGGCGCGAATGGCTCGGTTCGCCGCCAGGGCGCTATGTGCTCGACTGGCAACAGCAGCAGTTCGACCTCGTGCTGGCCGACGTATTCGGTTTTCATGCCCTGCAGTGCGGACTGCCGCAGCTCGATGCGCTGCGCGACAACCGCATGCCGCACCGCATCCGCGCCTGCGAGCCCTGCGACCTGCCGCTGCAGGGTGGCGCGAGCGTGGTGGTCGGGCAGTTCGAGGAGCTGCCATTTGCTTCACAGTCCATCGACCTGGTGGTGCTGCCTCACGTGCTGGAGTTTGCCTGCGACCCACACCAGGTGCTGCGCGAAGTCGATCGCGTGCTGCGCCCGGAGGGCCGGGTGATGGTCTCGGGATTCAACCCGGTGAGCCTGTGGGGTGCGCGCCAGTGGCTGACACGCGGCGTCTCGCGCCGGCCGTTCCTGCCTCGCGAAGGTCACTTCATCGGGCTGCCGCGCCTGCGCGACTGGCTCGAGTTGCTGGGCTTCGAGTTCGATCGTGGGCGCTATGGCTGCTACCGCCCGCCATGCCGCACGCAGCAGTGGCTCGATCGCACGGATTTCATGGAGTCGGCGGGTGACCGCTGGTGGCCGATCTGCGGCGCGTTGTACATCGTGTCGGGCATCAAGCGGGTGCGCGGCATGCGGCTGATCGGGCCGGCCTGGCGCCCGGCGCATGCGCCGCGTGCGCCTGCAGCGGCGGTGTCGCCGCGCTGCGAGTCCGGCCGCGAGGCCTGAACAGGCCCGGTGCGGGGATGGTCGCAGTGTGAACAGATCCTATTTCGCGTACATGTAGGCGCGTGACATCGGCAGCGGGCTTTCGGCGCCGCCGGCGCCGCTGCGCGGCCGGATCGCCTGCAACTGGTAGACGTTGACCCAGCCGTGGGCGAATGCGTGCGCGCATCCGGCCAGGTAGACGCGCCAGATGCGCGCGCGCTTCTCGCCGGCCATCGCGGTGAGCCGCTCGACCTGGCGCTCGAAGCTGCCGGACCAGAGATCGAGCGTCTTCGCATAGTGGCGCCGCAGCGATTCGGCGTCGGTGAGCTCGAGCCCGGCCTCGGACAGCTCGCGAATCGCCAGCGAGACGTGGGGCAGCTCGCCATCGGGGAACACGAAGCGGTCGATGAACTCGCCTGCGCCGAGCGCGACCGAGCGGTTGTCGGCGTCAGCCGACGTGATGCCGTGGTTCAGCGCGACGCCGCCCGGTTCGAGCAACCGGTGGACGGTGTCGAAGTAGCCGCGCAGATTCTTCAGTCCCACGTGCTCGAACATGCCGATCGACGAGATGCGGTCGAACCTGGCGTCATCGGGCACGTCGCGGTAGTCCTGCAGACGGATCTCGACCCGGTCTTCGAGCCCCGCCTCGCGGACGCGCTCGCGCGCCAGTTCGAACTGGTTGGTCGACAGCGTGATGCCCACCGCCTTCACGCCGTAGCGGCTGGCCGCGTGGATGACCATCGCGCCCCAGCCGCAGCCGATGTCGAGCAGGGTCTGGCCCGGCGCGAGCATCAGCTTTCGGCAGATGTGATCGAGCTTTTGTACCTGTGCGGTGGCGAGGTCTTCGTCGCCGGTGCCGAAGTACGCGCAGGAATAGACCATGCGCGGGTCGAGCCAGGCCGAATAGAACTCGTTGGAGACGTCGTAGTGGTACTCGATCGCCCTGCGGTCGCTCTTGCGCGTGTGTCGCGCAAGCCAGGACGGAAGCCTGCCGCGGCCATGGTCCTCGTCGCCGGTGCGTGAGAGGTGCTCGGCGACGGACACGATGTCGCGGATGTCGCCGTCGACGTCGATGTGCCCTTCGACGAAGGCTTCGCCGAGCGTCGACATCGAGGGTCTCAGGAAGTAGCGGGCCGAAGCAGCGTCCTTCAGTCGCAGGTCGACCCGCGGCTCGTCGCCGAGTGCGACCGTCGAGCCGTCCCACAGCGTGACCCGCAGCGGCATGGACTGGCGGCTGCGCAGTGCTTCGAGGTATTTCAGGACCTGTTTCTCGATCATCGGAATGCCCCCCGTGTTTCCAGAGACAGTCGCCATTAAAATGCCTGCGCTGCCGGGCTGCAACCCGTGGCCGGCCGCGAACGGATCCCGGCATGGTGGAAGTGGTCGACATCTATACCGACGGCGCGTGCAAGGGCAATCCCGGCCCCGGCGGCTGGGGCGCCCTGCTTTGCTGGCGCGGGCACGAGCGCGAGCTGTTCGGTGGCGAGGTGGCGACGACCAACAACCGGATGGAACTGCTGGCGGTGATTCGCGGGCTCTCGGCGCTGCGGCGCAACGCACGCGCGGTGGTGCACACCGACTCGCAGTACGTGCACAAGGGAATCACCGAGTGGCTGCCGGCCTGGAAGGGGCGAGGCTGGAAAACCGCCGATCGCAGGCCGGTGAAGAACGTCGATCTCTGGTGCGAACTCGACGCGCTGGTCGCACGCCATTCGGTGGAGTGGCGCTGGGTGAGGGGGCATTCCGGCCATCCCGGCAACGAGCGTGCCGACGCGCTGGCCAACCGCGGCGTGCCTTCCTGAGGGCGCCGACGACGGTGCCCCGCGCGCTATGTTAGTGTCGCGCAGCCCGGTTGGATGACCTCGATGAACAAGCCTGCGCTCTACCTGATCACGATCGTCGCCGCCGCGGGACTCGGCTGGTGGGCATGGTCGCTCGACCGCGGGCGGCAGGCAGCCATCGAGATTCCCGCGGCGGCTTCGGCCAATACCCGGTCCTCGGGTTCGACGTCCGGCGTGCACGACGGTCCGGCGCGTACGCCGGCGCCCGCGGGGTCCGGCGCGCCGGCGGCGCGCGGGCCGGTCAATGTCGAGGCCGCTCGCGCGGAACTTGTTTCACTGAGCGAGACGGCGTTCACCGTGGGCACCTTGCGCGCCAACGAGTCGGTGGTGGTCAAGCCGGAAATCGCCGGCCGCGTCGACCGCATCGCTTTCGACGGCGGGAGTCTGGTGCGCAAGGGTGCGCTGCTGGTGGCGCTGGACGCCACGGTGGCCGCCGCCGAAGCCGAGCAGATCCGGGCGGAACTCGCGCTCGCACGCTCGAATTACCAGCGTACCGCCGACCTGGCGGGCCAGAAGTTCGTGAGCGAGAGCGCGCGCGACCAGGCGGCGTCGAACCTGAAGGTGGTGGAGGCGAAATTGAAGCTGGCCGAGGCGAAGCTGGCCAAGACGCAGATCCGGGCACCGTTCAGCGGGCGGCTCGGGCTGCGCAACTTCAGCGTCGGCGACTTCATCCGCGAGGGTGCCGAACTGGTCGTACTCGAAGACGTCTCGCAGATGAAGGTCGACCTGCGCCTGCCCGAGCGCTACCTCGGCCAGTTGCGGCGCGGGCAGGCGCTCGAGCTCGAATTCGACGCGTATCCCGGGCGCCGGTTCGGCGCGGTGCTCGAGGCGATCGACGTGCAGGTCGACGCGAACGGCCGCTCGGTGGTGGTACGCGGACGCATGTCCAATCCCGACGGCCTGTTGCGTGCCGGGATGTTCGCGAAGGCGTCGCTGACGCTGGCGCAGCGCGCCAATGCGGTGGTGGTGCCCGAGGAGGCGCTCGTGCCCGCAGGCGAGTTGCAGTTCGTCTACCGGATCGAGGACGGCAAGGCGATGCGCGTGCGCGTGCGCATCGGGCTGCGCCGCGACGGCAAGGTCGAGATCGTGGAAGGCCTGCGCGGCGGCGACCAGGTGGTCACTGCCGGCCAGCCCAGGCTCACGCGCGACGCGACCGAAGTGCAGGTTCTCGGGGCCGTCCGCCAGGGGGGCTGAAGTGAAACGTCCTCGTCGTTCAAGCCGGCACGGCGCTGCGCGCGGTGGAGCAACTGAGATGCGGCTCCCGGAAACCTGCATCCGCAGGCCGGTGTTCGCGACGGTGCTGTCGCTGATCATCGTGCTGGTAGGCCTGGTGTCGTACTCCAGGCTGCAGGTGCGCGAGTACCCGAAGATCGACGAGCCGACGGTGACCGTCTCCACCCGGTACCTCGGTGCGTCACCCGACATCATCGAGACGCAGGTCACCAGGCCGCTCGAGGATTCGATCGCCGGCATCGAGGGGGTGGACGTGCTTACCTCGATCTCGCGCTCCGAGTCGAGCCAGATCACGGTGCGCTTCCGGCTCGACCGCGATCCCGACGGGGCGGCTGCCGACGTGCGCGACCGCGTCGCGCGGGTGCGCTCGAAGTTGCCCGATTCGATCGACGAGCCGGTGATCGCCAAGGTCGAGGCCGATGCCAACCCGATCATCTGGCTGGCGTTCTCCAGCGACGCACTGTCGCCGCTCGAGGTCTCCGACATCGCCAACCGCGTGGTCAAGCCGCGCCTGCAGACGTTGCCCGGCGCGGCCGACGTGCGGGTGTTCGGCGAACGCAAGTTCTCGATGCGCATCTGGCTCGACCCCGACCGCCTGGCCGGCTTCAGCCTGACGCCCGGTGACGTCGAGGATGCACTGCGCCGGCAGAATATCGAGCTGCCGTCGGGGCGCATCGAGAGCAGCCAGCGCGAGTTCACCGTGGTCTCGCAGAGCGACCTGCAGCGCGTGCGCGAATTCGAGGACGTGGTGGTGCGCACGGTCAATGTCTATCCGGTGCGCATCCGCGACGTCGGGCGGGTGGCGATCGCGCCGCTCGACGAGCGCAGCATCGTACGCTTCAACGGCCGGCCGGCGATCTCGCTCGGGCTGATCAAGCAGTCGACCGCGAATCCGCTCACGCTGGCGCAGGCGCTGAAGGCCGAATTGCCACGGCTGCGCGAGGAGCTTCCGCCGGGCGTGAGCGTCGAGATCGCCAACGACTCCACGCTGTTCATCGAGCGTTCGATCCAGTCGGTCTACAGGACCATCGGCGAGGCGGTGGTGCTGGTCGCGCTGGTCATTTTCCTGTTCCTGGGCACCGTGCGCGCGAGCGTCATTCCGCTGGTCACGATCCCGGTGTGCCTGGTGGGCGCTTCGGCACTGATGCTGGTGGCGGGTTTCTCGGTGAATTCGCTGACGCTGCTCGCGCTGGTGCTGGCGATCGGGCTGGTGGTCGACGACTCGATCGTGGTGCTGGAGAACATCTACCGGCACGTCGAGGACGGCATGGCGCCGCTCCAGGCGGCGCTGCGCGGGGCAAAGGAGGTCGGCTTCGCCGTCGTCGCGATGACGCTCACGCTCGCGGCGGTGTACGCGCCGGTGGCGTTCACCAGCGGGCGCACCGGGCGGCTGTTCGTCGAGTTCGCGCTCACGCTTGCCGGCGCGGTGCTGGTCTCCGGCTTCGTTGCGCTGACGCTGTCGCCGATGCTGTGCTCGCGGCTGCTGCGCCACGAAGCCCGGCCCGGGCGGCTGGTGCGGGTGATCGACCGGGTCGTCGGAGCGCTCTCGCGCGGCTACACGCGCGTGCTGCGCGCGAGCCTGCGCGTGCGCTGGCTGGTGGTGCTGGTGGGCCTGGCTGTCGCGGCGACGAGCGTGCTGCTCTTCATGGGCATGAAGCGCGAGCTCTCGCCGGTGGAAGACCGCGCGACGATCGTCGCGCTCTTCAACGGCCCGGACGGCGCCTCGATCGACTACACCTACCGCTACGCGCAGGAAGTCGAGCGGATCGCCGCGTCCGCGCCCGAGGCCGACCGCATCTTCGTGGTCACCGGCAGTCCCACGGTGACGCAGGGCATCGGCTTCTTCCGGCTGGTCGATTGGGCCGAGCGCGAGCGCAAGGTGCCGCAGATCGTCGCCGATCTCCAGCCGAAGCTGCTCGGCATTCCGGGCGTCCAGGCGTTCGCGGTGGCGCCGGCTTCGCTCGGGCAGTCGCCACGCGAGCGCCCGGTCAATTTCGTGGTGCTCAGCTCCGATTCCCACGAGGAGATCCAGAAGACCCTCGCGCCGATGATCGAGCAGTTGCAGGCCGATGCGCGCTTCCAGGGCGTGGACACCGACCTGCGGCTGAACAAGCCCGAGCTGAAACTGCTCATCGATCGCGACCGTGCCGCCGATGCCGGCGTGGCGGTCGACGCGATCGGGCGCGCGCTGGAGACTGCGCTGGGGGGGCGCCAGGTCACGCGCTTCAAGCGTGACGGCGAGCAGTACGACGTGATCGTGCAGTTCGGCGCCAGCAACCGCAGTACGCCGCAGGACATCTCGAAGATCTTCGTGCGCGGACGCAACGACACGATGGTTCCGCTGTCGGCGCTGGTGCGCATCGACGAGGGCGTCACGGCGCGCGAGCTCAACCACTTCGGCCAGCGCCGTGCCGTCACGATCACCGCGAACCTCGCGCCGGGGACGTCACTGGGCGAGGCAGTGCAGACGCTCGAGAGCCTGGCGCGCACCCACCTGGCGCCTGGCTACGCATTCGACTACAACGGCCAGACGCGTGAATTCAAGCAGTCTGCGGCGACGCTGCTGGTCACCTTCGGCCTGGCGTTGTGCTTCATTTACCTGGTGCTCGCTGCGCAGTTCGAGAGTTTCGTCGATCCGCTGATCATCATCCTCATGGTGCCGCTGTCGATGACCGGCGCGCTGGCGCTGCTCGGCTGGACCGGCGGCACGCTCAACGTTTACAGCCAGATCGGCCTGATCACGCTGGTCGGCCTGATCACGAAGCACGGCATCCTGATCGTCGAGTTCGCCAACCAGCTGCGTGACCAGGGCAAGGCCCTGGTGCCGGCGACGATCGAGGCCGCCAGCCTGCGGCTGCGGCCGATCCTGATGACCACCGGCGCGATGGTGCTGGGCGCGGTGCCGCTGGCGTTCGCCACCGGGGCCGGTGCCGAGAGCCGGATGCAGATCGGCATGGTCATCGTCGGCGGCATGAGCTTCGGTACGCTGCTCACGCTGTTCGTGCTCCCCACCGTGTATACGGCGCTGACCCGGCCGCGGCACCTGGTTCGCGAGCCCGCCCCGGGGGTTGCGGGCCAGGCTGCGCAAACTGCGGATGCGATCGGCGACGCGCGCCACGACGCGCCGGCCGGACAGGCGATGCGATGACTCTGCGGCAGGTCGTGCTCGACACCGAAACCACTGGCCTGTCGGCCGAAGACGGTCATCGCATCGTCGAGATCGGCTGCATCGAGATCGTCGATCGCCGGCTCACCGGCCGCTCGCTGCATCTGTACCTGAATCCGGAGCGCGAGATCGACGCCGGGGCACTGGCAGTCCACGGTCTGACGCTCGAGCGCCTGCAGTCCGAACCGTGCTTCGGCGACGTCGCCGATCGGGTGCTGGACTTCCTCGCCGACGCCGAAGTGCTGATTCACAACGCCCCGTTCGACCTCGGTTTTCTCGACGCCGAACTGGGCCGCCTGCGCAGACCCCCGTTCGGCAGCTCGGTGGCCGGCGTGGTCGATACGCTCGCGATGGCGCGCGAACTGCATCCGGGAAAGCGCAATTCGCTCGATGCGCTGTGCGAGCGCTACGCGATCTCGAACGCACATCGCAAGCTCCACGGTGCCCTGCTCGACGCCGAATTGCTCGCCGACGTCTATCTGGCGATGACGCGCGGACAGGACAGCCTGGAAATGGCGATCGGTGGCGACATCACCGCCGTCGATGCGCTGTCGGGCGTGTCATGGCCGCCGTCCGGCCTGCGCGTGCTGGCGGCGCAGCCCGCGGAGCTCGTCGAGCACCAGGCCACCCTGGAGGCGATCAGCCGCGAGGCGAAGGGGCTGGCGCTGTGGGCGCGGCTGGAGCCCGCAGCGACCGAGGCGGGCGGCGGCAGCGGGCATTTCGACTAAACTTCGTGCTCGACCGCGAAGGACAGCATGAAAGAACACCGCCACGCTCGTGCGCGCGAGCGCAAGAGCCACCTCGCGCCGGATGCCGAAAAACTGGTCTCGTCGGCGCTCGGCCTGGCCAACTCCGGAAGCAGGCTGGAAGACCGCTTCTGGGAGGCGCAACTGTCGGCACGGGTCGACCGGCTGCTCGACAGCGGCCACGTCCAGTCGGTCTACGACGCGCTCGATCGACTCAACCAGACCGATGGCGAGGCCTACGGTGCGCTGATCGAAGCCGTCGAGGAGTCGGCCGAAGCCGTCACGATCGAGGTCGATGACCAGCGCTGGGACGCACTGCTGGTGGCCGCGCCTCTGGTGGTCTGGACGCGCTTTCGCATCCCGGCCGGCCCGGTTCCGGCCGATCTCGCGCAGACGCTGTCGGCGCACTGGCAGGCGCACACGCTGTCCGGCGCGAGCCGTTTTCGACTGGTTCCGTATCTCTACAGCATCGACCAGTTGCCGCGCGACTTCGGCGAACTGCGCCGGCTCACCCGGCGCCTGGCGCAGGCTGCGGTCTCGGGACAGGGACCACGGCTCGAACTGAAGGCGCTGCCCGAGACCGCCGACATGCTTGCCGACACCCGCTTCCTGCTCGGCGTGGTCACCGCGCCGGCGGGCCGGCCGTTGTTTCGCTGGCAGGAGCCCGATTCGAGCGAGCACGCCAGCCGTGTCGCGTGCCTCGAGCAGTGGATCGCGCAGGCGCGGCCCAACATCGAGCCACTGCTGCAGGGCTGCGGCTTCGAGTGCCTGCTGCCCGATGCCTATCACATCAACCTGCGCGAGTCCGACCGGCGCGTGCGGCCCTATTCGATCCGCGCCGCGGTGCATTTCCTCACGCACGCGCTCGACATCGAGGCCGAGGAGATCAAGGCGACGATCGCCGCCTTCGGTCACGAGCGGCCCGACGAATACCGCATCGGCATGAGCATCCGCGACAGCGACGACGTCGCACAGGGTGTCGTCTGGCCGTTGCTGGGCGCCGAGAGCGAACAGGACGAGCCTTCGCCGATCGAGCAGCTCCGCGAGGTGCTGCGCGAAGTCGGCGTGGGCGAAGTGCGGGTGTGGCCGGAACTGAACGAGCCCGAATTCTGCGAAGACTGCGGGATGCCCCTGTACCCGAACGGCAAGGGCGAGATCGTGCACGCCGAGATGCCCGGCGACGTCGAGCCCGAGTCGACCCACTTCCACTGAGCACGCCCCGGGCCGATCCGATGGCCGATTCCTGCGCGCGACGGCCACGGGCACGCAGCGCGCGCGGGTGCGCTCTCAGCGTGCGCCCAGCCGGGTACGTGCCTGTGCGATGCGCTGCTCGAGGTAGGCCCCGTAGAACTCGGGGGACGAATAGCCGACGAGCCGCTCGGCGATCTCCTTGCCGTCCGGTCCGAGGAACGCGACTGTCGGCGCAACACGGACGTCGAGCGAGGCGGCGAGGGCAGCGGCGCTGCGCGGCAGGACCGCACCGGAGGCATCGGCCGCACCGGACGCCGGCTGTGCGGCGCCGGGCGCGTGCGCCGGCGTGCCGGCGAATGGCGTGCGGTCGGTCAGGTCGTACTCGACCACTCTCAGGCGCTGCGCGGCCTGCTCGCGGGCAAGATGGCGCAACTGCTCGCGGCGGATCGCTTCGCAATACGGGCAACCGGGCAACGAGAACAGCGCCACGATCACGCTGCCGTCGCGCGCGGCGTCGCGCAGCAGCGTGGCGTGCGCAGCGGGGCGCTCGAGGCCGTGAGGGCCGTGCGCCGAAGCGGTCTGTGCGTCCGCAGGCAGCACAACGGCGGCAAGCAGGCCGGCGACAGCCAGGTGCAGCGCGCGCATGGTTCGACCACCTCTTCCCGAAGTCCGACAGCCTCCTGAACGGTACCACCGTTCGCGCTGCCGCACCGACCCGGCGGCCCGGTGTGGGTTATCCCTACCCGAATTGGGGATGGCGCTGCAGGTCGGATTTGCTATCGTCCACCGACCGGATTTTGCGCCCGCAGGGCGGGGAATCGCACACGAAGGAGAGTCGAGCATGAATTCCTCACGACGTACCACGCTGCAGGTTGCCGGCAGCGCGGGCCTGTACGGCGCACTGGTCTCGATCGGCCTGCTGCGGCCCGGCAGCGCGGCCGCGCAGGCGCTCGACCAGGCTGCATTCAAGACAGCCGGCGTGGCTGCGACGCTCGAGGCGCTGGGCGCCAAAGGTGCGGCGGAGTCCAGGGACGTGGTGATCGTCGCGCCCGACATCGCCGAGAACGGCGCAGTCGTGCCGGTGGCTGTCAAGAGCGGTCTGCCGAAGACGCAGATGATCGCGTTGCTGGTCGAGAAGAACCCGAACGCGCTGGCCGGCGCCTACGAGTTCCTCGAAGGAGCTGACCCCGAAGTCAGCATGCGCATCAAGATGGGCCAGACCTCGGACGTCGTTGCGCTGGTGAAGGCCGACGGCAGGTTCTACGTGGCCAGGAAAGAGGTCAAGGTCACGCTGGGCGGCTGCGGCGGCTGACCCCTGCAACGACTGGAGACGATCGATGGCAGACCCGATGAAGATTCGCGCCGCCGTCAAGGACGGCGGGGCCGACGTGCGCGTGTTGATGGCGCACGAGATGGAGACCGGACAGCGCAAGGATTCCTCCGGCAAGGTGATCCCCGCCTGGCACATCACCGAAGTGACCGCCACGCTGAACGGCAAGCCGGTGCTCAAGGTGCACTGGGGTCCGGCGATCTCGAAGAACCCGTACCTGCAGTTTCGCGTGAAGGGTGCGAAAGCGGGGGACAAGATCGGCGTGAGCTGGGTGGACAACAAGGGCGACAAGCGCACCGACGAGGCGACAGTCGCCGGCTGAATCGCGGGCCGCGGCATCCCGAAGGACGAGGTCCTCATGGAAGCGAAGATCGTCCCTTCGGGGGTCGCCGGGATTGCGAAGTGGCAGGCCGAGAAGCACTTCGCCTGCCTGAGGCCGTGACGCGGATGGGGCGCCGCTGCGCAATGCGCCGCGGCACTCCCGTTGACGCGGGCAGGTCCCGAAAAAACCGGAAATACGGAGACAGAAGATGATGAAGCAGTGGCGAAGACCGACGCCTTGCAGGACGATTGCCGGTGCCATCCTCGCGGGTTCGCTGGCGCTGGCTGCCGGTACGGCGCTCGCGCAGGAGCGCGACATCACTGCGGAGCAGTTCGAGAAGTTCCGCATGATGATGGAGGAAGCCAATACGGCCGAGCTGTTCGAAGCCAGGGGCGAGGATCTGTGGAAGGCCCGGCGCGGCCCGAAGAACGCCTCGCTCGAACAGTGCGATCTCGGCCTGGGGCCGGGTGTCCTGAAGGGCGCCTACGTGCAGTCGCCGCGCTACTACCCCGACGTCGGCAAGGTGATGGACATCGAGCGCCGCATCGCCCACTGCATGGTCACGCTGCAGGGCTTCAAGCCCGAAGACCTGTCGAAGCAGCCGTTCAGCAACGCGAAGAGCACGCCCGAGCTGGTGTCGCTCACGACCTACGTCGCCGGGTACTCGCGCGGCATGAAGATCGCGGTGCCGCAGTCGCACCCCGAGGAACGCGAGACCTACAAGCTCGGCGAGGCGGTCTTCTATCATCGTGCCGGCCCCTGGGATCTGTCCTGCGCGAGCTGCCACGGCGAGGACGGCAAGCGCATCCGCACCCAGAACCTGCCCAACTTCACCAGACCCGGAAACGCCGACCGTGGCTTCATCGGCTGGCCCGGATACCGGATGACCGGCGGGTTGATGCACACGTTGCAGTGGCGCATGAACGACTGCTTCCGGCAGCAGCGGTTCCCCGAGCCCGGCTACCTGTCCGACACCGTGACCGCGCTGCTCGCCTACATGGGCGTGAACGCAAACGGATCGACGTACAGGGGACCGGGGATCAAGCGCTGAGCGTGCTGCGACGAGGAGACAGACGATGAGACGTGCATACCTGTGGTCGGGCGTCCTTGCCGCGGTGGTTGCCGGCGGCTGTGCAACCACCGTGGACCGCGCCGTCTACGACGCGAAGGCGACCGCGACGATCGAGCGCGATTTTCATGCGCGCGGCATCGCCACGATGGACCGACTGAAGCAGGACGAACTGCAGCTCGCCTGCACGAAGTACCGGGATCATCTGCCGGCGGAGATCGGCAGGCGCATCGAGGGCCAGCAACTGGCTGCGATCAGACTGCCGGCCGATGGCAAGCTCTCGGGCGACTGGAAGCGGGGCGCCGCGCTCGCCGAGAACGGCCGTGGCATGACCTGGAGCGACAAGGCGGGCGAACCGAGCGGCGGCAGCTGCTACAACTGCCATGAACTCGCGCCGCAGCAGACCTCGTTCGGCACCCTGGGGCCGAGCCTGCGTCACTTCGGCAAACTGCGTGGCTACACGGCCGAGGTGCAGAAGTACGCCTACGAGCGCATCTACAACTCCAAGGCGTTTACGCCGTGCTCGGCGATGCCGCGTTTCGGCACGTCGGGCACGCTCACCGAGGCGCAGATCAAGGATCTGGTGGCCTATCTGATGGATCCCGAGTCGCCGGTCAACAAGTGACGGGTGTGCCGGTGGTGCCCGTGGTGTCGCCCGTGGGCGGCCTTCGATGATGGATCGCAGGGAGTTCCTGCAGGTTCTGGCGACCGCTTCGGCGGCGGGGCTGTCGCTGCAGGGCTGCGCATCGACGGGTGGCGCGGTGGCGGGTCGCAGCGCCGAGGCGATGTACGACATCCCGCGCTTCGGCAACGTCAGCCTGCTGCACTTCACCGACTGTCACGCGCAACTGCTGCCGGTGCACTACCGCGAGCCGAGCGTCAATCTCGGCGTCGCCGGAGCCATGGGCCGGCCGCCCCACCTGGTGGGTGAGCACCTGTTGAAGGCGTTCGGCGTGCGGCCCGGAACGCCCGAAGCGCATGCCTTCACCTTCCTCGAC
>WBZR01000379.1_pt1 | contig 73297 bp, 60 predicted proteins | sample 5204231 | NCBI WGS metagenome assembly WBZR01 (sample SAMN12412403, study PRJNA552823) | activated sludge metagenome | isolation source: activated sludge from anammox sidestream of wastewater treatment plant... | place: USA: Virginia | collected 2017-08 | reverse complement strand
ACCGCGGCCTCATATGGATCAGAGAAGAAGAAAGGAGGCCTCTCCTGAACGCCGGCTGACGCCGTCGTTCAGGCTCATCGTTCGATTAGAAAATACTACTGGTAACAGGAGGAGCCGACTGATTTCGACGGAAGGCGGCAGCTTTCAAGTGGTGGCACGAGCCGTGTGAGTCGAGAGGCTCAAGCACGGATCTGTGAGCGGCTCGGGGTGAAACTCCCTGGGCCGACTCGGCGGCAATGCTGGCGAGCGGGTACGCCGGGATAAACCGGCATGTTGTAAAGGATGAAAGAGCCCTACGGGAGGAGCAAGCGACTCCATCTCGACCTTGAGTCTTGCGCAGTGCGCTGCGAGGTGCCGGCTGCCTCATTTTGTGGCCTACTCCTGGGACTAATACTAATCGCGCACGGATTGGAGCAGAAGCCGAGCAGGATGTCGACAAGGTCCCGCCGTTTCTGCGAGCGCTCCAAGAATCGCAGACTGCAACGCCGGGGTTGGCCGCGGAATCAGCGCGCCAAAGATTGGCTTGCCGTGTCCTGACCATGCAACTGTATTGCTACGCCGCGGCGGTGGTGCAATAGGCTTGCCAGCCGGCGCCCGGAATGGCTGTTTGGGAGACTGTCACGGTTAGCATTAGCGCGGGCGGGGGTTCGAAGTGAATGCAGGACGCGATTATTTCACGCCGACGCGGCCGAGGACGGTGTGGATGGAGCGGAAGATGGTTTCCTCGACTTCATCGGAGAAGGGACCCGGCTGGCCGTAGTAGATCATGCTGTCGACGGCTTCGTAGCCGCCTTCGTGGAGGACGCGCTTGGAGGGGATGTAGCACATCACGTCGTTGCTGTAGCCGGCGACGATGAGGTCGGTGTTGGGGAATTCCTTTTTGGTGCGCAGGGCGTAATCGACGACCACTTCTCCGCCGAGCGCGAGCAGGGTGACGGACTTCGAGAAGCGGATGGCCTGGACAGGGTAGGTGGTGGAGCGGATGGGGCGGCGTTCGTCATAGGCTCGCAGCATTTCGGTGGCGCGCTGCTTCTGGAAGCGGTTCCCGGTGCGCTGTTCCTGTTCGAACTGCTCACGGGTGTGCGGGGCGAAGGAGAGTTCGATGCTTTGCCAGGCGGTTTTGAATTCCGGCTGCACGGGTTTCATGCTGCCCTGGAGCAGGCGGTTCACTTCCGTGGCGAGGGTCTTTCCGTGGTCGCGGGCATTTTCGATCTTGCCGCGCGGGGCGGGGTTTTGGTCGGCGCCGCAGAGGAGCATGAAGAGGGCGACGGCTCCGGGGTTCATCTCCTCGAGGTCCGATTGGGCAAAGCCGGCGTAGTCTCCGTTGATCTGATAGAAATCGCCGCCGAGCGTCGTATTGTGGCAGGCGTAGGCGAAAAGCACGGCGCGGAGTTTGCCATCCGGCGCGCGGACGGCGAAGACGGGCACGTCATGATCGATGGGCTTGATTTCGCGGTTGCGGCGGTTGATGGCGAAGGGGGCGGAGCCGTGGGCGAGGGAGAGTGAAGCGGGGGCGAGATCGCCGATGGCGGCCCCGATTACGCTAACGAGGTTGTCGGTGAGTTTGAGCGCATAGTCGTCCACCGCCTGCCGCTGCTCGGCAGTGAGGAAGTACATCGTCATGAGGTTCGGCCGCACCACCGGGCCGGAATGGGTGTGGGAGGAGTTGAGCATCAGGTGGGAGCGGTCGAGGTTGTATTGCTTGGCGGCGCGGGCGGCCACGGCGTCGGAGACGGCTCGGGGCAGGCCGATTAAGTCAGTGGTGACGATGACGATCTTCTGGCGGCCGTCGTCAAGGGCGAGCGCCTTGGCATAGATGGGGTGGGCGACGCCTTCGGAGGGCTTGGTGCGGGCGGCGTAGCCGGACATCCAGATGGGGACTGAGGGGGTGATGTCGATTTTGGCCGCGCCGGCACGTAATTGTTTCGGCTTGGCCTGAACAGGGATCACCAGGAGGAGGAGAGAAAGGAGGCGTAGCATGTTGTTATTCGATGAAGCCTAGTTTGCGGAGCGTTTGTTCGGGTTCGTGGTCGTCAAAGATAGGCAGCGCGGCCTTTTGGCGTCCGTTTTCGAGGAGAATGCCGTAGGGCGGGTCGCCGAAGGGGAAGGTCTTCTTGAGGAGCGCGAGATCGGAGGAGTTGGCGGCCCTGAGTTTGGTGTCGCGCATGAAGTCGGCGGCGAACTGTGGCTGGCGGGTCGCAATGCCGATGATGCGGGTGTCCTCTTTCCAGGTGTGTTTGGCCATCTGTTTGGCGGCGGCGTCGCAATGGCCGCATTCGGGATCATAGAAGAAGAGGAAGACTTTTCCGGCGGCGAGGGAGGTGGGCTTGCCATCAACGGTGATGAGGTCCGGGGCCTTGGTGCCGCTGTTCTGGGAAAGGGCGACGCCGTAAGAGGCGGCGCTGACGACGGCGATGCCGGCGAGGATCATCGCCGCGCCGCGGAGGGTTCCAGCGGGCTTCGACCAAAGACCCGCGAGGACGGCCAGCAGGAGCATCAGACCGTCGCCGATGAAGAAGCCGGGGCCGACGCTGCGTTTCAACCAGGGGAAACACCGGCATTCCTCACCGCGAAGTTCGTTGTAGAAATAGCCGATGTAGATCATGAAGGCCACGAGCATGAGTCCGGTGAGCAAGGCTCCCCAGCGGCGGAAGCGGGGGATGAGCAGGAGGATGGCGGAAAAGAGTTCGCCGGCGCCTAGCAGGACAGCGGCGGGCAGGCTGAGATCGCCGGGCACTTTGGCTTGCGCCAGCCGGGCGGAAGCGCCGAAGGGGTCCGTGGTTTTCCAGACACCGGCCACCAGAAAGAGCAGCGCCAGGAGGATGGCGCAGACGGTGGCAGTGATGGTTTTCCACGAAGGCAGATCCACAGGGGCCGCCAGACTTGGGTGTGCCATACTGTCTTGCATGATTTTTATTGTAGCCCTGCTCAGTGCGGCGGCGTGGGCGCAAACGGCTGACCTGATTGTCGAAAACGCCAATATTTACACGGTGAACCGGGCGCAGCCGAAGGCTTCGGCGATGGCGGTGAAGGACGGGAGGATCCTCGCCGTGGGCGGGGACATGGCGCGCTACCGGGGGGCGCGGACGCGGCGCATCGATGCCAGGGGCGCGACGATTGTGCCGGGGATGATCGACAGCCACGGACACATGGCCGGGCTCGGGGACAGCCTGGAGACGCTCGATTTGCGGGAGGCGAATTCGAGCGGGGAGGTGGCGCGGGCGGTGGAGCGTGCGGCAAGAACGAAGCCGAAGGGGGAGTGGATTCGCGGGCGGGCCTGGGACCAGACACGGTGGCCTGGCGGGGAGTTTCCGGATTCGGCGGAGCTTTCACGTGTTTCTCCGGAGCATCCGGTGTACCTGACGCGGGTAGACGGACATGCGGCGTGGGTGAACCGTAGGGCGCTCGAGATAGCGGATATCAACGCGTCCACGCAGGACCCGCCTGGCGGGCGCATTCTGCGGGACAAGCAAGGCAGGCCTACGGGGATTCTGATTGACCGGGCACAGGGACTGGTTTCGCGGAAGATTCCTCCGGCGGGGGTGGAACAGGTGAGGGCGCGAATTCTGCGGGCGGCCAAGGAGTGCGCCCGTCTCGGGTTGACGGGGGTGCATGACGCTGGAGTGAGCGAGCGCGAACTGACGGCGTATCACGTGCTGGCGGCGGGGGGCGAATTGCCGGTCCGCGTGTACGCCATGATCGGCGGGCCTGGACAGTTGTGGGAGGAATACCTGAAGAGAGGCCCGGAGTTGGGGGACTATCTGACCGTGCGCAGCATCAAACTGGTGGCGGACGGAGCGCTCGGCTCGCGGGGCGCGGCACTGAAGGAGCCGTATACGGATGAGCCGGGGAATCGGGGACTGCTTATTCTGAAGGAAGAGGATATCGAGCGGGTGGCAAAGCAGGCGGTAGCGCGCGGGTTTCAGGTGAACACGCACGCCATTGGGGACAGGGCCAACCGGGCGGTGCTGGATGCGTACGGCGCGGCGCTCGGCGGAGCCAATGACAGGCGCTTCCGCGTGGAGCACGCGCAGATTGTCTCGCTCGGGGATTTTCCGTTATTCCGGAAGTATTCCGTTATTGCGTCGATCCAGGCGACGCACGCTACCAGCGACATGCGATGGGCGGAGAAGCGCCTGGGACCGGCGCGCATCCAGGGGGCGTATGCTTGGCAGCGCTTTCGAAAGCTGGGAGTGCGGATCGCGAACGGCTCGGATTTTCCGGTGGAGTCTCCGGATCCGCTATGGGGTTTTTATGCGTCGGTGACGCGGCAGGACCATACGGGGATGCCTGCTGGAGGGTGGATGCCGGAGCAGAGGCTGAGCCCGGAGGAGGCGCTGGAAAGCTGGACCATCGGAGGGGCCTACGCGGCGTTCGAGGAGAAGACGAAGGGCACGCTCGAGCCAGGCAAGTTTGCGGATTTCGTGATGCTTTCGACGGACATCATGAAGATTCCGCCGGCGGAGATTTTGAAGACGCATGTGCGGATGACCGTGGTGGGCGGGCGCATCGTGTATCAGGAGAAACCGTGATCTTCTTGGCTCTGCTGCTGGCGGCTGCCGGTCCGGCTCCGTTTCGCTTTGAGCGCATTATGCGCGTGCCGGCGGCGGACTTCGAAGCGCTGCCGCTGGCGGTGAAGAACCGTCCGGCGACGGTGGAGTTGGAATACGAGATGCGGAAGGGCGGCGCGGGGGTACGGATCGCGGTGATGCCGGAGAGCGAGGTGAGCCGGTTCCGGGCGGGGCGGGATCCGGAAGAGATTGCATCGAGCACGTTTGAAAAGAACGGGCGGTTGAAGTGCTACGTGGCAACGCCTGGGGATTACGTGGTGGTGGTGGACAACCGGTTGGAGCCGAAGGCACAGGCTACGGTGGATGTGCGGGGAGTGGTGACGTACGCCTCCGAGCCGAAGGAAGCGCGGTATCTGTCTAGGGAGAGGAGGGCTGTGGTGATCACGCTGAGTTTGGGATTTTTCCTTGCGGTGGCGTGGTTCGCCGGGCGGAGGCTGTGGGGGATCGGGCTGGCGAGCGAGGAGCGGAAGCCGCCGCCGTATGTGTGAGGGGAACTAGCCGCTTTGATCAAGGAAGATGAAGTTTGAGTGAGTTGCGCCCAAGCGGGCGTTGCACCCAGGGTATTGCATCCAGGACAATCAACTATGTATCGATTTCCCTGGTCCGACCCTGGCGCTGACAGTGCCTGGACGCTACCAGGCTCAATCTCAAGCTGACACATTGCATCTATTGAGATGATTCCACTTCATCAGCGGGGCCATGCGCGCCCTCTCTTCCTTCGAAGCCGCGTGATCAAGCGGGGCCAGTCATGAGCGGTCAGCGTTCCTCGGCTCTAATAGATGAACTCCGGTCGGCATCATCAGAAAAGGATTGGGTCGAGTTCAAGTCCAACTATGCTGAGCCCGAGATGGTGGGTCGATTGGTTTCAGCGATGTCCAACGCTGCACGTCTTGCCGATAAGCCCTTTGCATATATTGTCTGGGGAATCCGCGACGGCGATCACGCGGTTGTTGGAACAACATTCAATCCAGGTTCGGAAAAACATCAACAGCAGCCCCTTGAGTTCTGGCTCGCTCAGCGTCTTAAGCCTAGTATCGCGTTCAGCTTTCGTGAAGTTGAGCACCCTAACCGACCTCAGCAGAGCTTTAACTTTAACCGGACTGACCGGAGCCGCACCACTGAATATTCGGCCTACTTCCGCTGCCGGAACCCTCCTATTTTGCAAGGCCCACCGGCACCAAAGGTTCCTCCCGTTTGGTCCCGTCCACGGGCGCAGAGCTTTTAAGTTTAAGGAACTCGCTCGCACAACGCAGCCTCGCCAGCCGGTGGATTCGCGAGTTCCTTCCTGTTCTGGCGGGCCCTGTGCGAGCTTTTGATCGGGTTTTGATTGGAAGCCCTCCGGGGTAGTTCGCGGTGACGGTAAATGCTTGATATGAAAGGGCAACTACCCTTCTTTTGACCTCCAACAAGTTTGACTGGGTTTTGATTCCCGAGCGGGATTCTCAAGAGTAAGAAGCGGCGGACATCGCCCGGCAGACACCTATGGCTGCTCGAAGAAGGCGCGCATGGAGGCAGCGGTGTGGGCGATGTCTTCATCCGAGTGCGCGGCGGAGAGGAAGGCGGCCTCGAATTGAGAGGGGGCGAGATAGACTCCGTGGTCGAGCATCCAGTGGAAGTATTTCGCGTAGCGGGCGGTGTCGGACTTTTTGGCGGTGTCCCAATCGGTGACGAGGGCACCGGTGAAGAACATGGTGAACATGGAGCCGACGCGGTTGACGGTGACTCCGGCGGGTGGGTTGGCGCAGAGGGCAGCGGCGCGGGATTCGAGTTGGGTGTAGACTTCGGGGTGCGCCTTGAGGTGGCGGAGCATGGCGAGGCCGGCGGCGACAGCCATGGGATTGCCGGATAGCGTTCCGGCCTGGTAGATGGGGCCGACGGGGGCGATGCGGGACATGATGTCCGCGCGTCCGCCATAGGCGGCAATGGGCAATCCGCCGCCGATGACTTTGCCGAAGGTGCTGAGATCGGGGTGGATGCCGTAGAGGGATTGAGCGCCGCCGAAGGCGACGCGGAAGCCGGTCATCACTTCGTCGAAGATAAGCAGGGCTCCGTGGCGAGCGGTGATGTCGCGGAGTGCCTGCAAGTAGCCGGGAAGGGGCGGCACGCAGCCCATGTTTCCGACGACGGGTTCGATGATGACGGCAGCGATCTGATCGCCGTGTTTTGCGAAGGCCTCTTCGACGGCCGTGATGCTGTTGAAGGGGAGGGCGATGGTGGTGGCGGCGAAACCGGCAGGGACGCCGACGGTATCGGTGATGGCGAGGGTGGCCATTCCGGAGCCGGCTTTGACGAGGAGGCTATCGACGTGGCCGTGGTAGCAGCCTTCGAATTTGATGGTGAGGTCGCGGCCCGTGAATCCGCGGGCGACGCGGAGGGCGCTCATGGTGGCTTCGGTGCCGGAGTTGACGAGGCGCACCATTTCCATGGAGGGGACGGCTTCGCGGATGAGTTCGGCGAGTTCCACCTCGCGTTCGGTGGGCGCGCCGAAGCTGGTGCCGATGTCGAGCACGCCGCGCAGGGCTTCGATGACATCGGGGAAGCGATGGCCTAGCAAGAGGGGTCCCCAGGAGCCGACGTAGTCGATGTAGCTGTTGCCGTCTTCATCGATGAGGCGGGAACCATCGCCACGGCGGATGAAGCGCGGAACGCCGCCGACGGAGCGGAAGGCGCGCACGGGGGAATTGACACCGCCGGGGATGGATTTCCTGGCGCGTTCAAAGAGGGATTCCGAGCGAGAGGTATTCATGCGCGTTGACCGCCGGGCAGGATGCGCTGGACGAAGAAGCTCATAAAGATTTCGTGCAAGGTACCATTCAGGTTTTCGAGCAGCCTTCCGCGGAGGGTGAGGTAGGGCTGCGTGCCGGCAAACATGTCCTGCATGAGGTCGCGGAAGCGGGGGCTGCGCTTCATGAAATCGACCATGCGCGTGGGGACGGCGCGGAAGAGGAACTTGCCGAGGAAAACACGGCGGGCGATGCTGGCTCCGAAGGCGAGGTCCTCGGCGAAATCGTGGGCGAGGACGCGGCGGTAGGCTGAGCCGAGTTCGGAGGCGGGGTGGCGGTCTTCGACGATGGCTTCGGCGGCGAGGTCGGCGGAGCGCATGGCGTAGTACAGCCCTTCGCCGGTGATGGGATCGACAAGCCCTCCGGCATCGCCGACGGCCATCCAGCCGTCGCCGGAAATGCGGTTATTGCGCCAGGCGGGGGATTCAAGCGAGGGGAGCAGGTGGCTGTAGAAGCGCGCCTTTGCGTAGTCGATCTCCTTGCCGCGCATATATTGTTCGAGGCGGGCACGCAACTGCTGGGCGGTTTCGCCTTTGCCGCAGATGCCGACGGAGAGATGGCCGCAGCGGGGAAATACCCAGATGTAGCCTTCGAGTTGGGGCAGAAACTGGATGTCGATGTGGGCTTGCGAGGCGGGCACGTAGTAGCCGAGGGCGATCATGGTGTCGGCGGGGCGCAACTGCGTGCCGACATCGCGGAGGGGGTTGCGGGCTCCGGTGGCGACGATGCAGTAATCGGCGTCGAGGTCGCCGTGGCGGGTACGGAGGCGCCAGCGGTTTTCCTGGCGGGTAAGAGAGAGCACACGCTCTTTCTCGATCTGCGCTCCGGAGCGGCGGGCGCGTTCGAGGAGCATGTTGTTGAGGTCGTAGCGGGAATAGATCAACAGCGGCTGACGTAAGGTCATGCGCGCGGCTCCGGCCTTCGGTGCGGCCACCCAGGTGTCCGTTACGATGTGCTTGGGTGTGTCGTTGTCGCGGAGGAACGGATAGCGCTCGTATGCCTTGTAAGTAATGCCGCCGCCGCAGGGTTTTTCCCAGGCGAGCTTTTCGTCAAGGAGGATGGTTTCCAGGCCCGCGCGGGCGAGTTTTTCGGCGGCGAAAGCACCCGCGGGGCCACCGCCGAGTACGGCGACTTTCCTCATTTTTTCGCCTCAGGTGTTGGTGGGTGTCCGGGAGGGAGAGCTTGCGACCCGGTCATTCCAGTCATACCCGGCATGCCGGTCATGCCGTGGCCTGCTCCGCCGCCATGCTCGGAAGATCCGGATTTGCCTTTGACCGACCACTTGCCGTTTTTCTGCACCAGCGTGTAGTTCATGGTCATCGAGTTGGCGTTGTCGGTGGCTCCCTTGGCGCGAAAGACCACGGTGGCGTCGGCCTCGTTTTCACGAAAGGCGACGGAAGTGACACTGATGTCCATGTTCTTGACATCGAGGCCGGCGCGGGACTGGAGATACTCCATCAGACCCTGCTGGACAGCCTCCTTGCTTTGCACTGGTTTGCTGCAGCCCACCAGCAGAGCGGCCGCGAGGGCGGTAAGAAAAAGCGACTTGTAACGGATCGGCACTTTTCGATTATACCGATTGGTGGTAACGGCAACCCGAGGGAAAGGGGGGGAGTAAACTGGGAGAGTACATGACATTGCTGGGTCTGTTTCTGGCAGCCTGGGCGGGCGTGTGCCACGCCGAGGCGCAGCAACCTTTACGTGACCGGCTCCTGCGCCTGGCGGAGGAAGCGGAGGCGTTTGGGCAGATGGCTCCCGAGATCATCGGGCAGGAGCATCTGGAGCAGGTGGCGGCACAACCGTTGCCACGATTTCAGATTCGGGGCGCGAAGCAGGAGATCCCTTACAAGACGCGGACGATCGATTCGGAGTATGGGTTCGCGCGGTTTCAATCGGACGGGCAAAACCTGCATGAGGTGCGGCAGGTGCTGACCGTGGACGGGCGGCAGGTGAAGGCTCCGGGAAAGCTTCGGGAGACGCTTTCGATGGGTCTGCACACCGACACGGACAAGCTGAAGAAGAAGATGCTCAAGGAATTCGAAAGCTATGGTTTGCGGGAGGCGGCGACGGACTTCGGCCAACTGATTCTGCTGTTCACGAAGAGGCAGTTGGACAACTACAAGTTTGCGCCGCTGCGCAGCCAGTTTCTGGGTCCGGACAAGGTGACGGTGGTTTCCTTCGAGCAGAAGGACGGGGACACCGCGATGACGGTGTTCGAAGGGCGCCAGGTGGTGCGGCACAGATTGAAAGGGGAAGTGTGGCTGAGGGAGACAGACGGGCTGCCGCTGCGGATCACTCTGGACAGCAGCCAGGCGGAGAAGAATTTCACGCTGGCTCGGAACGCGTCGGTGGACTATGCAGTGAGCGCGTACGGCGTGCTGCTCCCGGCGGCGCTCACGTACTCGGAGTCGGTGGGTGGGCACCTGCTGGTGGAAAACCGGTTCCGCTACAGTGACTACAAGAAATTCGGGGCGAGTTCGGAATTGAAGTTTACCGTGGATGATTCAGAGCTGCTGAAAGAGAATCCGCCCAAAGAGAAGAAATGATTCCACCGATTATCTATCTGCATGGGTTTGCCAGCGGGCCCGGATCCAAGAAGGCGCGGTACTTCGCGAGCCGGTTCGCGGAGTTGGGGGTCAAGGTGGAGGTGCCGGACCTGGCGGAGGGGGGCTTCGAGAACCTGACGATCACGGGGCAGCTTCGCGTGGTGGAGCGGGTGGCAGCGGGGCGCGGCGTGGTATTGATGGGATCAAGCCTCGGGGGGTACCTGGCGGCGTTATATGCGGCGCGGCATCCGGAGACGCAACGAATTGTGCTGATGGCTCCGGGGTTCGGATTCGCGCGGCGGTGGCCGGAAGGATTGGGCGCGGAGGTCATGAAGGAATGGGAGCGTACGGGATGGCTGCCGGTGTTTCATTACGGGGAGAAGGCCGAGCGGCGAGTGGGCTATGCGCTGATCACAGATGGCCGGCAATATGAGGAGTATCCCGCGGTGACGCAGCCGTGCCTGATCTATCACGGGCGCCGGGATGACGTAGTGCCGGTGGAAGCTTCCATTGAATTCGCCTCGGGCAAGGCGAACGTGGATTTGCACATCGAGGATTCGGATCACGAACTGGTGGACGTATTGGATGTGATGTGGGCGGGGGCGAGGCGCTTCGTGGCGGGCGCCTGAAGGGGCGTCTATTCGACTCGGAACGTGTATTTTCCTTCGAATTTCTGATTGCCGGCGAGGTCTTTCACCACCAGCAGAATGGGATATTCGCCGGCGGGGAGCCCCTGGAGGCGCAAGTTCAGCACGCCGGGGATGAAGCGTTTGGGATAGAAGGAACGCTCTTCGGTTTCGGCGGCTTTGGGCTCTTCGTAGAGCAGTTTGCCGGACGGGCGATAGACGGAGATTCCGTATTCGACGTGGATGCTGTTGCCTTCGCCGAAGCGATAACCGGTCATCTCGAAGCGCGCCCATAGCTGGTCTCCGGGGCGGTAGGCAGGGACGGCAAGAGGAGTTTCATCGGTTTCCGAACGGAGGAATCGGAAGTTGCGGACGGTGAGGGTTTCAGAGGGTTCCACGGCTTTGCCGCGGATGGAGAACGGGGCCTCCGCGGCGGCCGTTTGCCCGCTGAGCCGGTCCTTCACTTCGATGCGGATGCGGCAGTGCGCGCAGAGGGCGGAGTAGGGGGTTACGAGTTGATAGCGGATGATAGGCTTCCAATCCTTGTCCTCCGGCGCGAGGTCGGCTTCGAGGGATTTGGTTTCGGGCTTGGCCAGGGCGACATTCTGATCGTCGAGCGCTTCGATCTTCCATTCGATGCCCATGGTTTCCTTTTCGCTGGCCTTGTATCCGGCGACGCGGCAACTGAAGAACAGGGTTTCGCCGGCAAGGAAGTAAGGATTGGCGGGCATGGGCGGCCCGTCCTCGAATTGATGGAAGGCGGGGGAGACGATGGTCAATTTCGGCGTCTGGGCTCCCAACAGCAGGGGGAGAAGAAGACACGGAAATAGAACCGCGGGTTTCACTGGTTTGGTTTGACAGGCAGCGCCGGGGGTTCCGACAGCACCGGATCGGACTCCATCTGCAGAGGGATGTCGATGTAGGCGACGAGTTCGTTTTCGAGGTCGGCTCCGTCGGTAATTTGCAGCTTGTAGCTGGTGAGAGGGACATCGAAGAGGATGGCTCCGGCCTTTGTTTCCGAAGGGCTGACCATGCGCAGGAGGCCCATCCAGCCGGGGATGTCCTCGCCGGAATCGAGTTCGCGGTAGGAATTGCCTTTTTCGTCGTATAGGCTGAGGAGGGGGATGGCCACCTGATCTCCGCCGCTGTTGGTAACGCTGAAATTGAGCAGGAGAAAACGGTTGTGCGGCACGCGGGCGGAAGCGCCTTGGCCGAGCACCGTTTTCCAGCTTGCTTCGGTGAGGAGGTAGACGAGTTTGCCGACGCTGGCGCGCTCGCCCATACGGTAGATCATGGCGTTGCCGGTCTTGCTGCGCGCCTTGCAGGACAAGCCAAGAATGGCGGCTCCCGCAATCGAGAGGGACGCTCCAAAAAAATCGCGGCGCGCTTGAAGAGCCGAGGACTTCTGTTTCATGCTGGAATCAATTGGATTATGATGCTTTTTCGAGGAAAGATGCAAGGCTGTCGCTTGCGCGGGGCGTTGGCGTGGCTGCTGGTGTTGGGCTGCGCCTGGCCGGCGCGGGCGCAGGAGCGCCACCCCGTGACGCAGCGGGAGATTGCCGGGGTAATGGGGTTCGGGGGCGCGCCATGGCTCGAGCGAAGTGAACGCGAGCAGGAGGAGGCGCCGGCGAAGGCGCTGGATGCAATTGGGATTACTCCGGGGATGGTGATTGCGGACATCGGCTCGGGCACGGGGTATTTTTCGCGGCGCATGGCAAAGCGGGCGGCTCCGGGGGGCAAGGTGTACGCGGTGGACATCCAGCCGCGGATGCTGGAGGCGCTGCGGCGGAATGCGGAACGGGAGCAGATTACGAACATTGAAACCGTGCTGGGAAAGGAAGACGATCCGCTCCTGCCGGCGGGCGCGCTCGATCTGGTGTTGATGGTGGACGTGTATCATGAACTGGCTCATCCGCAGGTGATGCTGCGCAAACTGCGGACGGCTTTGAAGCCGGACGGCCGGATGGTGCTGCTGGAGTACCGCAAGGAGGATCCGGACGTGCCCATTAAGCTGGATCACAAGATGACCGTGCAGGAGGCCAAGGTGGAAGTGGAGGCGGAGGGATTCCAGTTGCAAAAGGTGATTTCGACGCTGCCGCGGCAGCACATCCTGGTCTTCGTGCCGGGCGCGAGGAAGGTGCAATGAGCGGGGTGGGATGGGTGTCGCCCTCCGAGCATTCGGTGTTTGCGGACAAGGCGACTCATGCCCGCGTCTACCAGATGACCTCGAAGGCGTGCATCAATCACGCGACATATTTTCTGCAAAGCTCGTTTACGCCGGATGGCAAGACGCTGTTGTTTACTTCTTACCGGACGGGGACGGCGCAGTTGTTCGAGGCGGGGTTTCCGGATGGGGAGATCCGGCAGTTGACCGGAGCGGGGGCGATTCATCCGTTTTCGGCGGCGATTCATCCGTCGGGCGATAGGGTGTTTTTCGTCCGCGGCGGCGAGATTCTGGAATTGAACCGGCGCACGCTCGAGGAACGTGTGATTGCGGCTCTTCCCGGCGCCCAGTTGGGGGAATGCTCGCCGGACCGGAAAGGGGAGTGGCTGACGGCGGCGATCAAGCAGGGAAACCAAAGCGGCATTGTTGCCGGACGAGTGGATGGCAGCCAGTGGACGATGATTCCGTTTCCGCGCACGGTGATCCATCCGCAGTTTCATCCGTTGGATGGGGAGTGGATCGAGTTTGCGGGCGACCCGGCTCCGCGAATGCATCGCGTGCGGCGCGACGGGTCCGGTCTCGAGTGCCTTCACGAGCATGGCAACGACGAGTTCGTGGTGCACGAGACGTTCCTCGGCGACACGGGCGACCTGGTTTTTACCGTGTGGCCGAAAGCGCTGTGCCGCATGAATTGGGGCACGCGCGAGATCACCACGATTGCGGAGTTCAACGCCTGGCACATCACGCCGAACCGCGCCGGGACGCTGGTGTTGTGCGACACGAACCATCCGGATGAAGGGTTGTTTCTGGTGAACGCGGCGGACGGCGGGCGGAGGCGCGTGTGTCTGTCCGAGGCGAGCAACCAGGGTTCGCAATGGAAGACTTCGCGCTATGCGTTGAAGGAGGATTTCGAGCGCTCGCGCAGCGAGGCAAAGAGCGGCGCGCTGAGTTGGATGGAGGTGGCGACGGACACGGTGTATGGTCCGCAGTGGACGCATCCGCATCCTTCGTTTTCCCCGGACGAGCGGCTTGTGGTGTTCGCCAGTGACCGGACCGGTCATCCGCAGGTGTACGTAGTGGAATTGCCATGAAGAATCTGACGCGGCGCATGTTCGTGTCGCTGGCAGCCGCGCCGGCGCTCGCGCAGCCAGCGGAGCGTGTGGAGCGATGGGGCGCCTGGGAGCTTGCGCTGCGCGGCCCGGCGGAGGGGAATCCTTTCGTAGACGTGAGCTTTGGGGCGGTGTTCGCGGGCGGCGGCCGACAGATTCATGTGGGCGGGTTCTATGATGGCGGCGGCGTGTATCGCGTGCGCTTCAGTCCAGATACGCAGGGAGAGTGGACGTATCGGACGCAGTCGAACCGGGCGGAGTTGAACGGGAAGACGGGACGCTTCGTATGCGGCGCGCCCTCGGAAGGCAATCATGGTCCGGTGAGCGTGCGCAACATGTATCACTTCGGGTACGCGGACGGGACGCCGCATTTTCCGTTCGGCACCACGTGCTATGCGTGGGTGCATCAGGGCGACGCACTCGAGGAGGAGACGCTGCGCACGCTGGCTGCGGCTCCATTCAACAAGATGCGCATGTGCATCTTTCCGAAGAGCTACGCGTTCAACGAGAATGAGCCGGTGTATTACCCGTTCGCACGGGATGCAGCGGGGAAGTCCGATTTCGCACTCCTGAATCCGGAGTTCTTCGCGCATCTCGAGCGGCGCATCATTGGTCTGCAAGGGTTGGGCATCGAGGCGGACCTGATTCTGTTTCATCCCTACGACCGGTGGGGCTATCAGGACATGGGCGCCGCGGCGGATGATCGCTACCTGCGGCATGTGATTGCGCGGCTGGCGGCGTACCGCAATGTCTGGTGGTCAATGGCGAACGAGTACAACTTCCTTAAGAAGAAGACGCTCGCCGATTGGGAGAGGCTGGCAGGCATCTTGAAGGCGGAAGATCCCTATGGGCGGCTCGCGTCGGTTCACAACGGGGGCGAGTTGGAGAACATGTACGACCACTCGAAAGGCTGGATCACGCACGTCAGTTTGCAGAGCAGCCAGACGGAGCAGGGGGCGGCGCTGCGGAAGCGGTTCGGTAAGCCGGTGATCTACGATGAATGCAAGTATGAGGGCAATATTCCGAAGCGGTGGGGCGACATTACGGCCCGGGAGTTAGTGCGGCGGTTCTGGATGGGGACGACGCAAGGCTGCTACGCGGGTCATGGGGAGACGTACATGGATCCCAAGGATGTGCTGTGGTGGTCGAAGGGCGGAATGCTGCATGGGGAGAGCCCGAAGCGCATCGGGTTCCTGCGGCGGATTCTGGAGGAGATGGCGGGAGAGGGGTTTGCGGCGTTTGATTCGTACTATCCTTGCGCGGGCGTGGCGGGGAAGTATTACCTGTATTACTTCGACGTGCATCAGCCGGTAGGTTTTGCGTTGGACCTGCCCGCCGGGAGGTTTTCTGCCGAATTGATTGATCCGTGGGAGATGACGGTGTCGGGTTTGGGGCGCGATTTCGCGGGCAAGGCGGAGGTGAAGTTGCCGGGAAGGCCGCATCTGGCGCTGCGCGTGCGGCGCGTGTAGCCGCTATTCGAAGATCGTGTTTACCGGAAGTATCTTCACGCTGTCCTTGCGGACATGGAGCGGGAGTTTCTCCACGATCTTGTCTTCGTCGAGAATCGCTTTGGGCTTCGGAGAATTGTACTTCATGGGAGAGGGCGTCTCGCTGAGAATGGCATCGCGGAGTTTGTCGCAGTTTTCGGCGATGACGACGATCTTCATGTTCTCCATGGGCAGGTGTTTGCGGATGGCGCGGTTGACGTCATCGCGCGTGAGCTTGGAGAGCGCGGTCTTGAGGTAGCTGTTGTAGTCCGGGATACCGTAATATTGGCTGTCGATGGCGTAGCCGAGTTCGGCGCGCTTGGTCTTGGTGAGCAGGTTGACGTACTTCGAGAGGAAGGTTCGGGTCTGTTCGAAATCTTCCTCGGAGAGGCCCTGTTTGTATAGCCGCTCCAGTTCGTAGATGGCGAGGCGCAGGGCGAAGTGGGCCGTCTCGGGTTTCACCGGGCGGATCCAGACCTGAAAGATCTGCTGCTTGCGGGCGAGATTCGGATCGGGCTCGAACTGGTACATTCCTCGCGGAAAGTATTCGATATAGGCGTAATCGCCGTAGTTGAGGCCGCGCTTTTCGCGCAGGCGGTCGTAGAGGCGGCCGCCGCTCGAGCGGTGTTGTCCGAGCCAGGTTTGGGCGACGAGCAGCGGGACAAAATCCGCGTCGCCACGGCGTACAGCAATGGGAAAGCCGAGGGAGATGGCGACAGAGCGGGTCTGTTTTTCCACCATCACGAGTTCACGGCCATGGATAGGCTTCGGGGCGGGAAGGCTGAGATTGTCCGGGGAACCTTTGCCGAGCTTCGAAAAGTCCTGCTGCATGCGGGAGGGAAAGTCTTTCGGGTAGCCTCCCGCGATGGCGATGGTGAGGTTCGAGGTGTTGTAGTGCGCGCGATAGAACTGCTTCAAGTCGTCCATGGTGATGGCGCGGATGGCGGCGACGCGGCCGATGTCATAGTGGCCGTAGGGGTGGCCGGCATAGATTTCGTTGTAGAGGACCTCTTTGCCGAGTTCTTCGTCGTTGTTGCCGCGCAGGGAGACCTGGAGGAAGTTGATGGCGTTGTCCTTGAGGCGTCGCAAGTCGTCCTCGCGCCAGCCGGGTTCGAGGAGCATTTCACGGAAGATAGCGTAGAACTTGTCGAGGTTGTCGATGTGGGTTTGGGTGGAAAAGGTGGTCATTTCCTTATCCACCTGGTCATCGATGTTCCCTGCCATGGGAAACAGGGCGTCGAGGATCTGCTGGTAGGTGAGGCGCCTGGACCCGGCCTCGGCGATCATGGCGGCTGTGAGCGCGGCGAGTCCTTCCTTGCCTTTGGGGTCGGAGGCGGCTCCGGCGCGGAAAACCAGGCGGATAGTGATGAGCGGTGATTTGCCGGGCTGTGTAATCAAGGGACCGGCGAAGGATTGTGCGGCAGCGGACAAGGCCATAAAGAGAATCCAGCAGAATTTCATCGAAACCTCATAACACACGAAACGGGGATGCCTCACGGACGCCGTGATCCGTGACGGCTCCGATGGTGACATCGATCAACTGGTTAGCGGGCCGCGGCCGGTTCAACTCGACCTTGATGTAGTTCTCGCTCAGGGCCATTCCGGGCTGATCGAGCGTGACGGCGGAGATAGTTGCGCCAACCAACCGATTGCGGAAGGCGAGATTTTTTTCCGCGGCGAGATCGCGGAGAATTCGCGTGCGCTGCTTCCGAACGGGCATGGGGACCTGAGCGTGCGCCACGGCTTCCGTGCCGGGGCGTTCGGAATAGGTGAAGACGTGAAGATAGGTGAAAGGCAGGCTTTCGATGAAGCGGCGGCTGTCTTCGAATTCCGCTTCGGTTTCCCCGGGAAAGCCGGTCATGACATCGGCTCCGATGGCGGCGAGCGGCATCCATTCGCGGGCCTTGCGGATGCGCTCCTCGTAGTGGCGCGGGCGGTACTTGCGGCGCATGCGGCGCAGCACGGTGTCGGAGCCGGATTGGAGGGGGGCATGGACGTGCGCGGCGATGCGCGGGCTGTCCGCCATGAGACGGAGCAGATCGTCAGAGAAATCCATGGGCTCGACGGAACTGAGCCGGAGCCGCTCGACGGGAGTTTCGTCGAGGATGCGGCGGAGGAGGTCGATGAGGCGGATGCGGCCCTGGAGGTCGCGGCCCCAGCGGCCGAGGTTGATGCCGCTCAAAACAATCTCCCTGTATCGTGTTGCGAGACCGCGGACCTGTTCCGCCACGGCATCGGGCCGCGCGCTGCGGCTGCGGCCGCGAACGGAAGGGATAATGCAGAACGAGCAGCGGTTGTTGCAGCCATCCTGAATCTTGAGGTTGGGGCGCGAGCGGTCTCCGGAAGCATCCTCGATGGGAGCGGAAAGAAACTCCTGCTGTGAGAAGATGTCGCCCACGTGAATCTGCGAGTGGAAGGGCGCGGCGCCGGCTTCCTGATCCACGCCGATGAGTTCCGGGATTTGGATCTTGTGGGAATTGCCGATCACCCAATGGACTCCGGGGAGGGCGGCGAGTTGCTCCGGGGCGCGCTGGGCGTAGCAGCCTGTGACGAGGATGCGGGCATTGGGATTCTCGCGATGGACGCGACGCGTCACCTGGCGCATCTCGTCATCGGCGGTGGCCGTGACGGTGCAGGTGTTGAGGATGACGAGGTCGGCGTCGGCGGTTTCGCCTACGGTTTCGAGCCCCTGTTTGCGCAGCATTCCTTCGAGGGCCGCGCCATCGGCTTGTGTCGCCCGGCATCCGAAGTTGTGGACGAGGAAGGTGCGCATGCTACTTTTTCGTGGACAGAGTGACGATGGTGCGTTCGTTATCGGCGAAGTACTTCTTGGCGATGCGCTGGAGATCGGCGGGTGTGAGGGCGGCGTAGCGGTCGTAGAGGCGGTTGATGGTTTCCGGCGTGCGGCGCAGGGAAATGAAGTGGGCGAGCGTCATGGCGATGGCCTGGCTGTTGTCGAGCCGCAGGGCGAAAGCATAGCGCAGATGCTGCTTGACCGCCTCCAGTTTGTCCATGGGGACAGGAGCGTCCTGGAACCCCTTCAGAGCGGCGAGGATCTGATCCTGGACTTTGGAGACATCGGCCTCCTTCTTGACGCGCGCGGTCACGGTGAAGAGGTTTGGATCGACATGGTCGAAGTTGTCAAAGGCGAGGAAGTCGACAGTCTGGTCTTCGATGACGAGCTTGCGGTAGAGGTCAGAGTTCTGCGAAAAGCCGAGTTGGCCGATGAGATCGAGGGCGGCGGAATCGACGTCCGTGTCTGTGTAGGCGGAATTCTGGAATGCCACGCTGATGACCGGCAGGGTAGAGGACGGCCATTCGACATGGTTGGTGCGCGGCTTGTCGTGCGCCGGTTCAGCCGGGATGTCCACCTTGTAGCTGCCGCGCTGCCAGTTGCCCCAGTATTTCTCCACAATCGGGCGGACACCGGCGGGGGAGACGTCGCCGGCCACGATAATGGTGGTGTATTCGGGGCGGTAGAAGCGGTTGAAGAAGACCTTGCTGTAGGCGTACTGGTTGGGCATGTCCTCGATATCCTTGAGGAAGCCGATGGTGGTGTGCTTGTAGGTGTGCTTGTCGAAGGCTGTGTCGTAGAGGACTTCGTTCAGTTTTTCGAGCGGTTCGGCGCTCGATTTGTTGTACTCGCCGAGGACGGCGAGCGCCTCGGTGCGGAAGACATCCTCGGAGTAGGAGAGGTTCTGAAACCGGTCGGCCTCGAGGCGGAGCAACTCATCCAGGTCTTCCTTGGAGAAGGTGGTGTGGTAGATGGTGCGGTCATCCCACGTGGAGGCGTTCGAGGAGGCTCCCATGCGCTTCAATCGCTGCTCGTATTCTTCGGGGGTCGTGTTCTTTGTGCCGCGAAACATGACGTGCTCGAAGAAGTGCGCGAAGCCGCTCTTGCCGGGTTCAATCTCATTGCGCGATCCGGCCTGAACGACGATGTAGACCGCCACGACGTTGGGGTAGTCAGTGGGGACGGTAACGAGGCGGAGGCCGTTTGGAAAATCGTGCTGATCGTAGGCGTAAGGGAACGCCTTTTGTTGGGGACCGGCGGCTTGGGCTAACATGGAAATCCCGAATAGGACGGTACAGAAGACAGACAGCATGAGTTTTGGTACTTAATCCTAGTGTCGCTCAGGATGGGTTAGGAGGTCTATTCGGGGGCGAACTTCGGAGGGGGAACTTACCGCGGGAGGCCGCAACAAAGCCTCGTTGCAAAACTGCGTCTGAAAAAGTCCCATCTTCACCGTACCGCGTGGACATCAACTTCCGGCACATGAACCAATGTGATGCGTACATCGTCATTTTCGCCGCGTGTCTAATCAATTGCCTGTTCCAAACCCTCGATACAAGCCCCTTCTTTGGAGCAAGTGCCGCCCGGCGAGTTCATCTTCTGGATTTTGACTTCGTGTTCATCATGCCCACTCGTGTGTTATTGGCCGTCATCGCCAGGCACCCCGAGGCAGTAGAGGACGTCTTGCGGAAGGCGCGTTGGGGCATGTGCTAACGGCGGCGCCACACCCATTCCACCCCGCCGATGATGGCGCGGCCGGGGTTGGCGACTCCGGGGATATCTTCGGTGTAGGTATTGGTGAGGTTGGTGAGTTGGATGTAGGGGTGGAGGTTCCGGATAGCTCCGGCGAGGGAGGCGTCCCAGGCGGGGTAGGCTTTATAGGCGCGGCGTTCGGCGGCTCCGATACGGGTGCGGGCGGTGATGCGGCCGGGGAGTTGTCCGGTCCAGCCGAAGAGGCCGGAGTGGGTGAGGTAGTTGAACGCGTATTTCGATTGGAAGCCGGCGAGGGGGGATGCTGCGCCGTGCATGCCGGTGTAGGTCCAGTCGAAGATGGAGTGTTTCCAGCGGCGGGAGGCGCTTGCTTCGATGCCGGTGAAGCGGAGGCGCTGGACGTTGACGGCGTCCCAGATGGTGGAGCCGGCGGGGCGGATATAGTCGATGCCGTTGGTGTCGCGGCGGTGGAAGACGGTGGTTTGGAGGCGCCAATCGGGGGTGGGGTGGAAATCGACGCCGCCTTCGTAGCTCCAGGCGTGTTCGGGGCGGAGGAGCGGGTTGCCGCGGTTGGCAGGGTCGCTGTAGTAGAGGTCGGTGTAGGTGGGGAGGCGGAAGGCGCGGCTGGCTCCGGCGCGGAGTTTCCACTTGGAGGATGCCCAATAGCCGATGCCCAAGGTGGGGCTCCATTCGCCGGGGAGGCCGCGGTAGATTTCGTTACGGATGGCGGCGGTGACGGACCAGCGCTGGAGGACGCGGGCGTCGAGGGAGAGGTAGGCGGCTCCACGCGCGCGGCTGTGGGCGCCGAGGTTGTTGGAGACGATAGAGTCGCCGAAGCCTTCGATGCCGTAGTGGATGGTGACATTGTTTGAAACGGAGTTGCGGCGGCGGAGGCTGGCGGTCCAGGATTCGGCGAGGTGGCGGTTAGTATAGCGGGGCGGGTTGTCACGGAAAAGGACGAACAGATCGGTGTGCCTGCGGTAAGAGAAGGTGGCTTCGGTGTGCTCGCCGAGTTCCTGGCGGAGTCCGGCGAACCAGCCTTTGGTTCGTTCCCAACTGGGGTAGTTGCCGTAAAAACCCTGGGCTCCGAAGGGCTTGTCGGAGTAGCCGAGATCGATATCCGTCGCTCCGAGGGCGGAGCGCCAGCGGGTGGCGGAGCCGAAGAGGAGGTTGCGGTAATCGCGGTTGGGGGTGAAGCCGGAGGAGAAATCGCGGGAGAAGGTGACCTGTTCGCTGAGTTTGCCGAGGACTCCGGTGACGGCGACGCGCTGCTGGTTGACGCCGAAGTTGCCAACGGCGGTCTGGAGGCGGATTTCGCTGGTTTCGGGCGGGGAGGTGATGAGGTTGATGACGCCGCCGACGGCATCGGAGCCGTAGAGCGAGGAGCCGGCGCCGTGGAGAACTTCGATGCGTTCAATGCTCTCGAGGGGAACGGGGAGATCGAGGTTGTGGTGGCCGGTTTGGGGGTCGCTCATGCGGAGGCCGTTGAGGAGGACGAGGGTCTGGCCGAAAGTGCCGCCGCGGATGGAGACGTCGGCTTGAATGCCGTCAGGGGCGCGCTGGCGGAGATCGACGGAAGGATCGAGGCGGAGGGCGTCGATGAAGGTATTGAAGAGCAGCGACTGGTTGCGGATGGGGATGACGGAGACGCTGCGCTCGGACTCGTCAAGCGGCATGGGTTCGTAGTTGCCGGTGACGACGATGCTGTCTTTCCGTTCCGGCGGAGCGGGTTGCTGGGCGGGCAGGGAAAGAGGGTAGAGGAGTAACGTGAGGAAGATGCGCATGAATCAGCGCCAGACCGGATTTATCATGGCTCCGTTCGCGGCAATGTCCCAGACCGCGAGACGGGCCCATTTCCAACGGGGGGCGGCTATCTTCCAAGTATACTGTCCGGCTCCGAATTCGTGGGTGGTATCGAGCGGGATGATCTTACGCCGGGTGGCGCTGCCGTCGCCCCAGACGACTTCGGCGAATTCGAGGGGGAAGGTGTGGCGGATGGTAGCTTTGACGGTGATGCTGTCGCCTTCGGCGGGGGTAAGGGAGGCCGCGGGGAGGAGCACTTCTCCGGTGGAGAGGAAGAAATCGCCGCGCTGGACGGCGTCGAGGAGTTGGCCGTAGTTTTCCCAACTGGGCAGGTTGGGGATGCGGACGTAGTTGACGTTCATGTGGCCGTAGAGTTCGTGAGTGGAGTCGATTTGGAAGACGTCGACCTCGCCGAGCATGATTTTGTGGGGGCCCCAGTTGGCTGAGTCATCGAGGAGTTTCAGGGTGCGCTCGCCGAGGCGGGGGGAGGAGAGATCGGAGTTCATGGCCTTCCAGCCGAAGCCGATGTAGCGGGGGTCGCGGAAATGCTCAGTATCGCGGATCTTGTCTGGGTAGCCGGTAGAGCCCTTGGTGCGGGGATGGGACTGGTAGGCGATGCCGTTTTCCAGGCGGATGAGATCGAGCATCTGCTTTGCGTCCCCAACGTGGTAGACGGCGCCGTACTTCGGGTGGGAGTCGCGGAAGGGGCGGCCTGGGATGCTCTTCATGTGCCAGAGGACGGGCTTGGGGAAGACGAGGATCCAATGTCCGCCGAGGTACACATTGGCTTCCTCGGAAGGAATGAGCAGGAATTCCGGATCGGATTGCGCTTTACAGGCTTTGTAGTAGGCGTCGAGTTCCTGGAGGCGGAGGTCCGTGAGGTCCTGTGGATGGAGATCGCCGTGAAAATCGTCAATCATGGCGGCGTCGATGCCCATGGCTTTCATGACGGGCTTGAAGGGCGGGGTCCATTCGAAGCCGTTAGCCATGGCCTGCTCGGTGTAGGAGAGGTGCCAGTGGGGGGCGAAGGTTTTATAACCGTCGAGGGTGGGGAAGCGGTCGGCATGGGTGTAGCGGACGACGTCGTCGATGACGGACTTCGGGTCTTTGTCATCGATGAGGTAAAAGACGCCCATGTGCTGCTCTGTGCCCGGCGGGGCGTTCATCCAGGGGTAGAAGGGGGAATTGTCGTCGGGCAACTGGCGGATGCCGATGGAGACGGCGCCGCGCCATTCGGTATGCCAGAGGTAACCCATGTTGGTGGTGTAGTCGCGGGGCATGAAGTAGCGGTGAGGGGGAGGGAAGACAGCGATGGCTCCGTGGGGAGTACGCGCGGCGAGCGTGCGGTATCGGACGGCTTCGGGCCAGCGTTCGGAGCCTTCCTTGTTAACACGCTGGAACTTCCCGGCGGTGTCGTAGAAGGCGATTTCGGAGGCCATGGTGCGTCCGGGGCGGCGATCGGCATCGGCGGTGATGCGGAGGCCGCTGCTGTAGAAGTAGGCGGTGTCCGGCTCTTCGGTTTTCATGACCGCCTCCTGGAGGATGAGGCGGCTTTCGGGGTAGAAGGTGTAGGCAATGCCGCCGTGAAAGATGCCCATGTCGAGGCCGTCGAAGTACATTTCGACGCGATTGCCGGCGGTGCGGGCGCGGGCGGCGCGTAGCTGGAATTTACCTTCGAAGCTGCGCGTGCCTTCGGGGTGGCTGGGAGGGAAATCGAAGAACTGATCCCAGCCGCCGCGGCGTTTTCCGGTGGAGCAGCGGTAGATGGGTTGAGCGCGATCGATGATCAGTTTGCCGCCGGCACGGATGGCGGTGATGAGAGGCCTGGCGGGGTCGAGGGAGAATTCGGCCTCGAAGGCGCGGCCGTCATGCGACCAGCGGACGGTGGCGGATTCGGGGGTGGATTGAACGGTGACGGGTCCATTACGGAGACCGGACACGTCAAGCGGCACTGTTGCGGCGGAGGCCGCAACGGTGAACATGGCGAGGAGGAGCCGCATGGCGACCTGCTATTCCTGGAGCGCGAATGCCATTACGTTGGAGCCCGCGGCGATGGCGACGTACTGCTTTCCGTTCACCATGTACGTCATGGGAGAGGCGGAAATCGCCTGGCCTGTGTTGAAGTGCCAGAGCGCTTTGCCGTCGCGGGCATCGAGCGCGGTGAGCGTGCCCTGATCGTCGGCGGCGAAGATGAGGCCGCCGGCGGTGGAGAGGAGCCCCGCGCCGTAATGGCTGGAGCCGATCTGGCGATACTCCCACTGCAACTTGCCGGTGGTGAGATCGAGCGCGCGGACGTACATTTGCCAGGGTTCTTCGGGGCTTTCGATGTATCCGGTACCCATGTAAGGATTGCCGCCGGGGCGGAACGCGTCGCGGGATTTATAGTTGACTCCGCAGCCTTCCTGCGCCACGACGTAGAACCAGCCGGTGGCGGGATTATAGGCAGGGGACATCCAGTTGGTGGCTCCCGAGGTGGCTGGGCAGGTCTTGGTGCCCTTGATACTCGGGATGACCCCGGGAACGCGGATGGGCCTGCCCTCGGGGGTGAGGCCGCTGGCCCAGTTGAGGAGTTTCACGAACGGGGAGCCATGGAGGAACTTGCCGTTGGTACGGTCGAGGACATAGTAGAAGCCGTTGCGGTTGGCCTGCACAAGGAGCTTGCGCGTCTGGCCCTGGTAGGGCGCGTCGACCAGCACGGGGATTTCGACGGCGTCCCAATCGTGGACGTCCCAGGGGGTGGTCTGGAAGTACCATTTCATCTTTCCGGTGTTTGCGTCGAGGGCGACGATGCTTTCGGTGTAGAGATTGTCGCCTTTGCGGACGTCGCCGTCGAAATCCGGGGCGGGGTTGCCGATGCCCCAGTAGATGAGGTTGAGTTCGGGGTCGTAGCTGCCGGTGAGCCAGGTGTCGCCGCCGCCGGTTTTCCAGGAGTCGCCGGCCCAGGTTTCATTCCCGGGCTCGCCGGGTTTGGGGATTGCGTTCCAGCGCCAGAGGCGTTCGCCGGTTTCGGCGTCGTAGGCATCGAGGAAGCCGTTGAGTCCATGGTCGCCGGGAGCGATGCCGATGATGATCTTTCCGTTAATGGCCATGGGGGCGACAGGGCACCAGTAACCGTCGCTCGCTTCAGCGAGCTTGGCGGACCAGAGCAAACTGCCGTTGCGGGCATCGAGGGCAACGAGGTGGGCATCGGGTGTGCCGGCGTAAACTTTGTTGCCATAGACGGCGACGCCGCGATTGGGCCCTTTGGTGAGGGCGGGTTGGTGGTGGTATTGCCAGATTGCGCGGCCGGTGCGGGCATCGAGGGCGTAGACCTCATTGGGCTGGGAGATATACATTACGCCATCGACGACGATGGGGACGGTTTCGAGGCGGCGCGCCTCCGGGACGTGATAGATCCATTGGGCGGCGAGCTTTTTGGCGTTACGCGTGTTGACCTGATCGAGCAGGCTGTGGCGCTGGGAATGATACTGGCCGTTGTAGTGAAACCAGTTATCGGGCGCCGCCTTACGGAGTTGATCGTAGGTGACCTGCGCGGAGAGAACGCCCGCGATGAGAAAAAAGAACACGCGCTTCATTGAGCCCGCCTCCGTGTCTGCCGGCTGAGGAAGGCCAACAGATCCTGAAATTCATCCTTGCTGAGCTTTTTATCAAAGTCGGAGGGCATCAGCGACTCCGGTTCGTAGGTAAGTTGCTGCAATTCGCTGCGCAGCAGGAGGTGCAGCTTGCCATCCATGCCGAGGACTTGGAGAGAGAAGTTGTTCTCGTTCTTGACCACGCCGCGAATCTGCCGGCCGTCCAAAGTGGTGAGGTGAACAGGGCGGAAGCCGCGGGGGATGATGGATTTAGGGTGGGTGAGAGCAGCCTGAAGATCGGCGAGTTTGCGCTCGGCGGCGATATCGGTGAGGTCGGGGCCGAGGAGACCGCCGCGGCCGCCGAGCATGTGGCATTGGGTGCATCCGCCCTTGCCGTTGAAGATGGTTTCGCCGTTGGCCGCGTTGCCCTCAGCGGGGGCGTCGGCGGCGGTGGCGCGAAGGCTGCGGATATACGTGACGATCTTGTGGACATCGGCGTCGGGGAGGGGAGAGGCGGGCATGAGTGTGCCTTTGATGCCGTTCTTGACGGCGTCGAAGAGATCGGCGCTGGTGCGGCGCAGGTAATTGCGGCGGGCTCCAAGGGCGGGAGCGCGATCGCCCTGCTCGCCGTTGAGGCCGTGGCACATGGTGCAGTTGGCGTTGTAGAGGGCCTTGCCGGCGGCGGCCTCTTCAGGGTTTGGGGCGGGTTCGCGGACAAAGCCGCGAGCGCCGCCGCGCCGCTGCGCCTGGGCGAGGAATACGACTTTGCCGAAGTTCTCGGGGGTGTGGAAGGATCGCGAGGGCGGGGGGATGGGGGACCAGGTGCTGGCCTGGGGGTTGGTCTGGCCGCCGATGCGGGTCAGGTTGAGGCGCCATTCATCGCCATCGCGGGGAGGGGTGTGGGCGGCGTCGCGGGAGAAATTAGAGAACGGGATGGCGAGTTCCACGATCCACTCTTTGTCGCCGGCAGATTCATCCTTGCGGGCCAAGCCGTGAAAGGTGGTGCGGTATTCGACGCCCTCGGGTTCCCAGGTGGGCGGACCGGTCCACCAATCGGTGCGGCAGCGGTTGAGCATCGTTCCGATGGCGTTGATCTCGAAGGTATAGTAGTTGCGGACCTTGGCAGGGTTGGGGGAGAGGAAGATTTCGACGCAATCATCTTTGGAAACGGGGCCGTGGCGTTTGCGCTCGAAGGCGGAGATATGGCGATCCGAACAACGCCAGGAGACGTAGAGATTATCGTCGTCCCAGAGGAGTTTGGCTTCAGTGGGTTCCTTGTCGCCGGAGGCGTACCAATTGAAGACGAAATCGCTGGTTGGGGCAGCGGCTCGCCAGGCGGGTTCGTCGAGTTTGGCATCGATGGTGATGGGAGATGCGGCGCGTTGAATGTGATATTCGACAGCGGGAGCGGCACGCATGGGGCCGATGGCAAGGAGCAAGACTAATGCGGTCATTGACAGACATGATATTGCATTGCGGGGTGGCGGCGGGGAAGCGGAGGGTGGAGGACGCGGCTATTTGAATGAGGGCGGTTGGCACGCCGGCTGTACGGCGCTAAAGTCATTCGGCTTCATCCTGACTGCGCGGAAGGGCAGCCACCGATGCTACCGGCATTTCGATGCGCCTAGCTTTCGCCTAGCTGCCTAGCTCCATTTGTGCGCTGGAGCGACGTGAAGGTGGTTCGATACCAGCACAACGGCGGGAATGAGGTTCACGGTCTTGGCAGCTTCCCGTTTGAGGGCGTGGTCAGGCACGGCGCCGGTGAGGGTGACGAAGCCGTGGTCCACAGCGACGTGAACGGAGGCCAAGCCGTCTTTGGAGAGGCCAAAGAGGGCGTCGCGCTGGATCTCATTGTCGTTGGGGGCGATGGGGGCGACCTTGAGGCGATTGATGACGGTCAGTACGCCCGGGAGCAGGGCGATTCGTTGTTGGGCCGCTGTCTTCAAGACGGGTGAGTCCACAGCGCCGTCGAGGATGACCTGGGATCCGTTGACGCGGAAGAGTATGGTGTCCAGGACGTCATATCCGGGGAGGGAATCGATTGTCCGGGAGATGCGGCGTTCCTCGATGAGGTTGGGCATGGCTGCCAGAGAAGCGGAGATGAGAAAGAAGGAAACGAAAGTCTTGAGCATGTCCTAACTCCTTACATGGCTGACAGTTCGTGGCGCGCCCGCTGTAGTTCGCTGGCTGCGTGTTGAAGGGATTGCTGTGCGGCCTCCGCGCGGGCGTCAAGCTGCTGCCGCTGCCCCATGAGAAGTTGGACTTCGGCGGCAGCATCACCGGCGGCGGACTGGGCGGAGCGAACGGCGGCTTGCGCTTGGGCGTAGGCTGTTCTGGATTGGTCCACGAGCATGGGCGCCAGAGCACCGAGGCGGGCCATCATGGTGTCGTGATCCAACCTTTCCTTGGCGTCGAAGGCCGTCGCGCGGGCCTGCTGCAGCACAGCCTGGTCGTCTTTCCATTGCGCGCGGGCGGCTTGAAGGTCGGCGGCGACCTCTTTCTCAGCGCCGGCGGCCTGCCGGGCCTCGATGGCGTCTGCCTTGAGCAGTTGCTCGGCATCGGCGAGGCGTTCCTGGTAGACCGGACGCAGGGAAGGCGGCGGTGTTACGCAGGTCGTTTTCGCCGGGGCGGGAGGTTTCACGGGGACGACACGGGCCGTGGGTTGCCGTAGAGTTGATGTCGTAGGGGGAGCCGGCGCATGGCGGCCGCAAGCCACTAAAAGAACGATGGCGCCGGCGAGCAGGAACTGGTTAGCTGGTCGCATCATCGAATGTCCTCACACTGAATCAGACGCGGCTGGGGGAAGGGCGGCGACTACTGTCGTGAAGGGAGTTATGGGCGACGTGGCGAGGGATGGGTAGGGCGCCATCCTCGGAAAGTTCCTTTCATTTCTTTGAGGAACCTGCCCAGGGACGGTTCCTTGATTTCGCACTTGACGAGGTTCATTGCATCAACGATCTCCTCGGCGAACTCCTGGCCACCGAAAGGGGCATCGATGCCAGACCGGCGATTTCATCCCTCAGCAGGCGCTTGTACTCATCTTTGGCGCATTTGATGGCAGGTAGAGTACAGCCACGGCCAAATACGGTGCCGAAGGCGTTTTCATCCACCAGCATCCATCTCTCGATATGGGGATCGGGAATAGCGCTGATGACAGGTGGAACAATCGCAGCGAGCGAGGCTACTTTGTCGATTGATCGTTTCCGTGTTTGGTAGCCCTCACAATTGGCATCAGCGGCAATGACAATCGCATCAGGGATGAATGTGCGCTCCCGATTCAAGTCACGAAAGAATTCATGCAACTCGGAGACAAGCTTGGGCAAGCCTCCTCTCGAACTCCTCACGCTGACAGCGATTTTCACCTGGGAGTCCTCGGCGGCTCTGGATACCAACGCTCCAACAAAGGCCTCATGGAACGAGTCTTCCCCGAACAGGAGGACGCTACGCATCAAAGTCTCCCCGTATCATTCGTGCGGAGACGGGCAGCCTGTCGGAATGGGTTTCCTCGGATGCATTATCGATCGCGCCTCGACGGGCCAATTCTCCCCAGTATGACAGCGCCTCGATACAGGTCGCGTTGTCTCTGCGATAGCATACGAAGAGCGACTCGTCGGGAAGAAGGTCGGGAAGAAGAATTGGGGAGTGCGTGGTTACAACAAGCTGGGTGTTGCCGTCTCCGCCCGATTCATCAAGAGTTTCGCGATCTCCCGAATGCGCCTGGGGTGAACTCCATTTTCCGGCTCCTCAAATCCAATTAGCGCAGGTGATTGCTTCACTCCAACGAGTGCAAGCAGACCCGGAACACGAAGGGTTCCTTCGGAGATGACCCGCGCAGGCATGGAGATGTTGCGCTCCATGACACTCAGTTCGACTTCTCCGAGTTTGTTCACTTCGGTGCGAACGCCTGTAATGGAGGGAATGATCTGATGAATGGCTTTTTCGATTGCCCTGAACTGCGGGGGATCGAGATTCCGAAGTGTATGAAGAAATGATGCCAACTCTTCTCCCATGAGCCCTATGTGTCTCACTTCCTTGACACTCGTTGGAGTACGCATGCGTTCCCGCGGCTCGAAATAATAGAAGAACCAACTCTCGAGTTCTCTTTTTAGAGCCGTCAGATGTGGAAAGTGGGGCGGGTAGTGGGGTCTGGAGGCGATGGTGTGGTCGAGATAGCGATCGAAGTATGTGGGGTGAGACTGGCCTTCCATTCGCAGGTGAATTCGTTGTTGAACCCTCTCCAGGAATGGTTGGGGCTTCGACTTTGGCTCGTTATCTTTTCCAAGAGCTACAAGATGTTCATCAGCCACCTGAAGCAGTCCGGATTTGGGAGCGACTGCGATCTCGACACGATATCGGAGAAGTTTGTGCCGGATGTAGGGAGTCTGCTTTTCTTCCCCATTGGCCTTCCCGCCGGAGGACTGGCCACGCTTCATCTCACGTATCTCTTTGTTCACCGAATCCACGACCAACGGAGATAATTCGATGTCCACCTCGAGGGAAAAGGAGGCGGTGTCCTTTTCCAGGAGACCCTCCATCCCAGAATCGCCAAACCAAAAAGATTCCATCGGCTTACCGCGATAAGGAGGCTCGAATGCCTCCTTGAGGGTCCGGCTGGTGGCCACACGGGAAAGGAGTTGCAGCGCGTCAATGAAATTACTCTTGCCGGAAGCGTTTGGGCCAAACAGAAGAGAAAGAGGCTTGAGCACCACCTCTACATCGAGCAGCAACTTATAGTTTCTAATGTGAATTCGGCGGACCATGTGGTGTCTATGCCCCGGTCAGTATGGCACACCGGGCCGCCTATTGCGTGCCGTAGTGCCTGATGGCGGCGGCGGCAAGTTTCGACATGAGGGCTGCGCGACCGGCGGGCGAGGCCTTGGTATCGGCGACGAAGACCGCGATGGAGACGGCGCCGCCATCGGGGGCGGTGAGGATACCGACGTCGTTGGTGGCGGCAGTGACTCCTTTCCAGGAACCGCTGGTGCCGGTTTTGTGCCCGATTTTCCAGCCTGGGGCGAGGCCGGCTTTGAGGCGGTCCTCGCCGGTGGCTGTCTGCTCCATGACGTGCACCAGGTGCTTTGTGGATGCGCCGGAGAGGAGTTTGCCGGTGGCGAGGCGGAGGAGCATGGCGGTCATTCCGTCGGGAGTAGAGGTGTCACGGACGCCGGTCTGGTAGGCGCGGTAGGCTTTGTCTCTGCGGGCGGTTGGGACAGCGTCAATGGCGCGTTTGAGGACGACGGCGTCGACGAATTCCGGCTTCCATTCCAGTCCGGCGATTTCCGTCTGGAGGTGGCGTTCGTCGCGGTCAATGCGGATGCCGCTGATGCCGAGGCGGGTGAGACAGGCCTGGACGGCGCGGGGGCCTCCGAGCTTGGAGACCAGGATGTCGGCGGCGGCGCTGTCGCTATCGATGACGGCGCGGCGGATGAGATCCGCGTTCGTGGTGCGGTAGCCCTGGTCCGTAACGAGATCCGCGAGCGGTTGATGGAAGAGGCTGAGATCCTGGCGGCGCACGAGGACCGATTCCTCGAGGCGAAATTGGTGGTGGTCGACTGCGTCCATGGCGGCGATGGCCGCGAGAAGTTTCATCACACTTTGGAGCGAGAAGGGGCGGCCGGCGTTGATGCAGGCGTGGCCTTTCGCATCCTGGGCGCAGACGCCGACGCGGCCGTCGAAGCCGGCGGTGAGGGCCTGAAACTCGCGTTCCAGCGGGGCGAGTTGCAGGGAGCCGGCGAAACACGCCGGGACGAGAAAGAGAGCGAAGAGTTTCAGCATCAGAAGCTGTAGCGTAGCGCAAGAAGGGCGTGGGAGTTGCGGCTGTACTGGCCGAGAAAATCGGAGCGGCTGCCGCGGAGAAGGATGAAGCCGGCGGTGGCGCGCCAGTGCAGGCCGAATGCCTGGGAGTATTCGGACTTGACGTAGGCTCCCTGGCCGTTCTGGCGGACGGCGGTTTCGATGGCGACGCCGCGGTTGGTGTCGATGGTGTAGCCGATGCGGCCGAGGAAGGTGCGGGCGATGCCGCGGTCCGGGGCGAAGAAATAGGGGTTGCGGGCGGCGGTGACGTACTCGCCGGCGTAGCCTCCAACGAAGGACCACTCGCCCTGCTGGCGTTCGAGTTGGAGAACATACAGCAGGAACTCATCGGTTCTCCTGTCTGTGGAAGTGAAGTAAGCGGCTTCGCCTTTGACGGTGAACCAGCGCAAGGGGACCGCGGCATCGGCTCCGTAGAGGCGGAGGCGCGGGAAGAAACGGGTGATGGCGGCCTGGGCGGGGGTGGTGAAGGCGACATCGAGCGATGGCAGGTAATTGAAGCCTTCGAAGAAACAGGTGGAGAGTTCGAAGCCGGGGCCAAGGAAGTTCCAGCGGGCTCCGAACTGGCCGGCTCCGGGATAGCGGACACCTTTATCCATTATCTGGAGACCGGGCGCATCGACGGGTGGAGACCAGCGCTGATTGGGGAGGGGGCTGCGGCTGGGGGTCATGCGAGGGGTGTAGACGAGGTCGAAGGTGTTCTCGCCGGATTCATAGGTGGCGCGGGCGGCGAGGACGCCGAGGAAGTCGTAATTGACGACTTCGAGGAAATCCTTGGGAGCGAAGCGGTCCGTGGGGTTGAGGATGTCCGCCTTGCCCCAGCGGATGAATTGCTTGCCGAATTCGGCGGTGAGTTTCCCCTTGTGGTAGGTGGCGCTGAAGCGGCGGAGGGAGAGCGCGGGGCGGAGGAGGGAGCGGTCCTGCCAGTCGAGGCGGGCGCTGCGCTCGACCTGGCGGTGGGTATCGGCGCGGGCGTCGATGGAGCCGTTGAGTTTCCAGGCATCGCCAAGCTTGTAGGAGCCTTCCCAGCGGAATAGGGCATCGCCGATCGCGTGGGAACTGTCCCCTTCGACGGTTTGCGGGAAGAGCAGACCGCGGGTCTCGAGATAGCCGCGCTGGGAGAAATTCTGGGCGAGCAGCGGCAGCGGGAGGAGGAGTGCGGTCCACTTCATGATTCGCGGCGCAGGGCCTGCAAGGTGAACTGCTCATCCTTCATGGGGACGTTGTATTCGAGCTTTTCGGTTTTGAGGATGGTTTTGCTTTTCCGGCCCATTTCTTCGATCTCCATGGTGAGCGGGGTCCAGATGTTCTGCACTTTCCGGTAGTCGCTGTAGATGAGGCGGCGGATGAGCTTTTGGTCGTGGAAGCTTTCGATTTTTTCGAAGACGTAGCGCGCCTTGTCGACCCAGATGTGGGCGTGTGTGTATTGCGAAGACTTCGATTTCTTCGGACGCGATTCGAGCTTCCAGCAGAGGACGCCGTTTACGGTTTCCTCACCGAGGATTTTGTAGTCGTATTGATTGGCGTCACGCTCTTCGAGGTCTTCGAAGCTGAAGTCGGTTCCGAAGAAGCGCGTGGAGCGGTCCTGGAAAGCGATGCGGCGGTCGCGCTGGAGAGCCGGAGTCCACATCCACTGGTCGGAGGAACGTTCGGGATGGTTGACGACAAGGAGAGCGACGCCTTTCACTTCGGCGGGAGCGGAGAAGCGGATGACTACTTTGCTCTTGCCGGCTGAGCCGATGCGGTCGTAGCTCCAACGTTTTTCGCTGATTTTGTTTTTGCTGTCGATTACTTTCAGGGTACCCTCATAGCGCTGCGAATTGGCTTTGGCGCGATCCTGAACTTCCTGCATGATCTGGCGGGCGTCCTGGGCGCAGGCGAGGGCGGCGGATGCGGCGAGCACGGCAAGAAGTCTATTCATACTCGAGAGCCTCCACGAGCGAGGAACGGACGGCGGATTCGGCGGGGCCGAGAGCGGAGAGGAAGGCGACGGCGATCATGGTGGGGATGAGCGAGAGGGCGATGCGGACGGGGTATTCGTATTCGAGGCGCACGCCGGCGATCTCCTCGCGAATGATGCCGAGGTAGTAGAAGAGAATGACGGCTCCCAGGGCGAGTCCGAGCAGGACGCTGACGAGCGCGATGCCCATAGCCTCCATCCATACGGCCTGGCGGACCTGGCGGCGCAGGCCGCCGACGGCCTGGAGGACGCCGAGTTCGCGGCGGCGGTCAGTGATGGAGACGGTGAGGCTATTGACAATGCCGAGGATGGCGACGAGGACGGCGACGAAGATCTGCATGTAGGTGAGGGAGAACCACTGATCGGTGACGCGGAGGATGAAACGGCGGACCTGGTCATTGGTGAGGACGAAGAGGCGATTCTGCGCGGCGAGTTGCGCGAGGATGCGGCGTTTGCCTTCTCCGGCGGTTGTGCCCTTCCTGAGGTAGACGCGGAAGAGGTTGACAGTGTCGTCCTTCCAGTTGCGGACGAAGACGGAGCGGTCCATGAGGATGGCTCCCTGCTGGTCGGAGTAGTCGATGGTGATGCCCACGACGGGGAGTTTCAAAACGCCGGCGGGTGAAGGGATCTCGACGGTATCGCCGAGTTTGACGCCCTTGAGGAGGGCGAGATTGTCGGCGAAGAGGACGCCGCGTCCGGCGGCCACTTCCCGGTACATGCGAGATGGATCGCCGGCGACGACCTGCGGATGGACGCGGCGGGCGAGGCTGTCGATGGTGACGGCGACGACCATGACCGGAGTGCCGCGAAACATGACGCGGGCGGTGCGGACCAGCTGGACTTCGTCGATGAAGTCCATGCGGCGCAGTTCGTCGCCGATCGAGGCAGGGAAGCGGAAACTGCGGTCGGAGATCTGCTCGGAGGCGCCGACGAAGAGGTCGGGGTTGAGGACATTATTCATCCAGCCCATGAGGGATTGGTAGCTTGCGTTGGAGACGCCGCCGAGGCCGACGACGAGGGAGATGGAGAGCATGACGGCGACGACGGTGGCGGACGTGCGGCGGGGGGATTGGATGAGGCTGTCGGCGGCAAGGGCTCCTTCGACGGGGAGCAGGGAGCGCAGGAGAGGACGGAGGGCGACGACGAGCCAGCGCACCATGGCGGGCGCAAGGAGAATAGCGGCGAGGACGACGGAGAGGTATCCGGCGTAGAGACGAAGCCCTTCGGAACCGCGCAGGAAGAGGCAAACGGCGGCCGCGGCAAGGAAGCAGGCGGCTCCGATGAGGCGGAGGCGGCTTTCTTCGGCGGTGAAGCTTTCGTAGGCTCCTTTGTGGAGGGCTTTCGCGGGGTCTACCTGCGAGGCTTCGCGCGCGGGAATCCAGGCGGCGAGCATACTGGTGACGACGCCGATTCCCAGGGCGAGAACGATGATTTTCGGATCGGCGGCGACGGTTTCGACGCGCTGCGCGACGCCGTAAATTTCGCCGAACAGGTTGCTGACGTATCCGGCCATGCCGCGCGCCATGAGTAAGCCGAAGACGATGCCGATGATGCTGCCGGTGAGGCCGAGGATGGCGCTTTCGAGCAGAAAGAGTCCGCGGACCTGGCGGCGGGAGGCTCCGAGCGAGCGCAGGATGCCGATTTCCGAGCGGCGCTGGGTGACGGCGATGGCGAAGGTGTTGTAGATGATGAACAGTCCGATTAAGAGGGCGAAGGCGCTGTTGAGGGAGGCTCCGATGGAAAAGATCCGGGAGATGGATTCGAACTGTTTGCCGCGCGAGGAGGGGGGCTCCACCTGATAGCCGCTGCCGAGGAGTGTTTCGAGGGCTGCCTCGCCGCGGGCGAGAGGAACATCCGGTTTCAGCTTGAGATCGATGCGGTCAAAACTGCGCCCGCGTCCGAAGACTTTCTGCGCGGCGTAGATATCCATGATGGCGAGGTTGCCGCCGAAAGCGCTCGCCAGACCGCCGGATTTCATGATGCCGCGGATGGTGAACTGCTTGGGGCCGATCATGGTGTCGAAACTGATTTTGCTTCCGGTGGTGAGGCGATTGTGGGCGGCGAATTCGCTGGTGACCATGAGCGAATCGGGTTGGGCGAGGAAGACGAGCGGATCGTCGATGAAGGATTCGTCGCCTTCTTCGAACTCGTATTGGCGGAGGCTGCGGTCGCCGGTCATATCGACACCGAGGATGAGGATGTTGCCTTGGCCGGGGAGTCCGGTTTTGACGGTAGCTTCGATCACGGGGACGGCGACCTCGACTTCCGGGAGACCCTGCACGCGTTCGAGGACTTCTTCGGGGAAGCCGGTTTCTCCGCTCGAGATCTGGAGTTGGGTCTTGCCGGCGAGGCGGTCTACGGTTTGCTGGAAGCCGTAGAGGACGGAGTCATTGGCGGTACGCATGCCGACGAAGACGATGACGCCGAGGGCGATGCCGGCAATGGTGAGGATGGTACGGAGTTTGTGTTTGCGGACGTAGGGCCATGAGAGGAGGCGGAGGAGCATCATCGGCGGATGTCCTCGACCACTTTGCCGTCCTTGAGGCGAATGGTGCGCGGGCAGCTTTCGGCGACGCCCATGTCGTGGGTGACGATGAGGATGGTGGCGTTGAGGCGCTGGTGCAGGTCCTGGATGAGGCGGAGAATTTCGGCTCCGGTGTGTGAATCGAGGTTTCCGGTGGGCTCGTCGGCGAGGAGGATGGGGGGATAGACGGAGAGAGCGCGGGCGATGGCGACGCGCTGGCGTTCGCCGCCCGAGAGTTCTTCGGGGAGATGTTCGAGGCGGTGGCCGAGTTGGACGAGGTCAAGGAGTTCGCGGGCGCGTTCCTCGATGCGGCGCCGGTTCCAGCCGCGGAGGTGAAGCGGAAGGGCGACGTTTTCGAGGCAACTGAGCGTGGGCAGGAGGTTGAAGAACTGGAAGATGAAGCCGATTTTGTCGCGGCGGACACGGGTGAGTTGATCGTCGGAGACGCGGCTGAGGCGCTCGCCATCGACGATGATTTCGCCGGAGGAGGGTTTATCAAGGCCGCCGATGAGGTTGAGCATGGTGGATTTGCCGGAGCCGGATGCGCCGACCAGGGAAACCATCTCTCCCTTGGCGATGGAGAGGGAGACCTGGTCAAGGGCGGTAACTTTGCGCTTCCCGTCGAATTGCTTGGATACGTCCTGGAGCTCGATCATCGTCTATGGGCGGGTGGTGGGGTGATCCTGCTTCTTTATTGTAAGATGCCGGGCGGTTGTGGCCTGGGGAATATATGTTGTCCGTATGAAGGCGGATGCGGATTTGGGGTGCGGGGTGGTTCAACTGAGGTAGGAGTGCGCTGAGACGCCGGCCGCGCGGAGGACCAGGATCGGTCGGCTTGGCGGCCTGGCAGGTTACGGCTGAAAAGTCGGGATGGCGAGTTCCCGGGCCGCTTTCGCATGGGGCTGATCTTTTGTCGTGGATGATCGAGCGGCCAATGCGGATTGGCAGCCTCCACACATGGGAGAATGGGGCCGAATGCGAATTGGGATTGATGCGGGCGGGACGTTCACCGATTTTGCGGTGCTGCATGAGGATGGGCGGATGGAGACGTTCAAGCTGCGGTCGAATGCGGCGGATCCGGCGGCGGTGATACTGGCAGGAATCGCGCAGGCGGCGGATGGGGCGGCAGGCGTGGAGGTGATCCACGGGTCGACGGTGGCGACGAATGCGCTGCTCGAGCGAAAGGGGGCGCGGGCGGGGTTTGTAACGACTGCGGGGTTTGAGGACTTGCTGCACATCGGGCGGCAGAACCGGATTGCGTTGTATGACCTGACGCCGCCGGCGAAGCGGTTCTTGGCGCCGCGGGAGTTGTGCTTTGGCGTCGAGGAGCGGGTGTATGCGGATGGGACGGTGGCGCGGCGGCCGGGGTCTGGGGAGTGGAAGCGGCTGCGGTCGAGACTACGGGCGGCGAAGGTGGAATCCGTGGCGATTTGTTTTCTGCACGCGTATCAGTGTCCGGAGAATGAAGCAGCGGCGGCGGAAGCTTTGGAGGGGTTGGGGTACGTGAGCGTGTCGAGCGAGGTGTGTCCGGAGTTTCGGGAGTACGAGCGCGGATCGACGGTGATGGTGAACGCGTATGTGGGACCGCTGATGGACCGGTATCTGGGAGCGCTCGAAAAGGGATCGCCGTATCCGATTTCGATTCTGCAATCGAACGGGGGGCTGCTGACGGCGGCCGAGGCGCGTCGGCAAGCGGTGCGGACGGTGCTGTCGGGTCCGGCAGGCGGCGTGGTGGGCGCGTTCGATGTGGCGCGGCGGGCGGGATTCCGGAAGGCGATGGGGTTCGACATGGGCGGGACGTCGACGGACGTGAGCCTGACAGATGGGGCTCCGCGGGAGACGGTGGAGGCGGTGGTGGATGGGGTGCCGATCCGCGTGCCCATGCTCGATATCCACACGGTGGGGGCGGGCGGCGGATCGATTGCGCGGGTGGATGAAGGCGGGTTGCTGCGCGTGGGGCCGGAGAGCGCTGGGGCGGATCCGGGTCCGGCGTGCTACGGGGTGGGGGAATTGCCGACGGTGACGGATGCGCATGTGGTGTTAGGGCGGATCGGGGCGGATCAATTTCTGGGCGGGCGCATGCATCTTGATGCGGCGCGGGCGGAGGCGGCGGTGGACCGGTTGGCTGCGCAGTTGGGGATGGACCGTACGAGGGCGGCGGAGGGGATTCTACGGGTGGCGAACGCGAACATGGAGCGGGCGATCCGGGCGGTGTCGATCGAGCGGGGATACGATCCGCGGGAGTTTGCGCTGGTGGCGTTTGGCGGATGCGGCGGGCTGCACGCCTGCGAGATTGCACGGGAGTTGGGGATTCGGGTGGTGCTGGCTCCGGAACCGGCGGGCGTGCTTTCGGCATTGGGGATGCTGCTTGCTCCGCACGTGCGCGATTACGCGGCGGGGGTGCTGGGGCAGGCGGACTTAGAGGAGCGCTTCCGGCACTTGGAGGGGCGGGCGATGAAGGAGAATACAGGGGCGCGGATCGAGCGATTCGGGGATGTGCGGTACGCGGGTCAGAGTTACGAGTTGACGATTCCGTGGACGGGGGAGAATACGGCGGCAGCCTTCCACAAGGAGCACGCAAAAGTGTACGGATATTCGGATGTGGGACGGGCGATTGAGGTGGTGACGATCCGGGTGCGGGCTGTCAGGGAGGTTGCGAAGCCTGTGCCACGGCGGGTGAAGCGCGCGGAGGGGAAGCCTGAAGTGAGGCGGGTGTTCGTGGATGGAGGGTGGCGGAAGATCGCTGTGTGGCGGCGCGCGGAATTGCCGCAGGCGGTGAAGGGGCCGGCGCTGGTGCTCGATTACGGCTCGACGGTTTTGGTGCCTGCGGGATGGGAGATGCGGGACGCCGTCATGCGTGGTAAGCCGGCCTGATAGTTACCCACGGCTTCGGCAGTGAGGAGATAGCGCGTGTAGAAGCGGAGGCTGCGAAGTTCTCCGGTAATCCTGGGCGCGATTTGGGCGCTGGCGGCTCCATTGAAGTCGCCGAGGGTGGCGGGGAAACGGCCCCATCCGAACTGGCGCACAGGGCCTCCGTCATTGAACTGGCCATCGATGACGTAAGAAATGATGCGGGGGCCGCCATCGACAATGATGGCGATGTGCTGCCAGGCTCCTGTGCGGAGAGTGCCTTCCTGTGTGCCGTAATCGGAATCCCAGGAGGCTTGTTCCTTGCCGTCGTTGAGGGTGATGCGAAGATTGAAGCGGTCCGCCGTGGTGACGAGGATGCCTTTGCCTTGGGCGTCGCGGGAGTCGAAGAGGATCTGGCCGGCGGTGAGTTCTTTGAGGTTCATCCAGAAGTCGATGGAGAAGCTGCCGGCGAGGACAGGCATTTTGGGGTTGGCGCCTGGGGCGGCTTCGAAGGCGAGTCCGGCGCGGGTGACGCTGCGGGTGGAAGTGTTCCAGACGGCGTCGAGTAACGATTTGTCGATTTCGTGGGTGCGGGCGACTTCCTTCTGGGTTTCGGTGATGAAGAATCGGCCGTGGTCCTCGATGAAGTCGGGGTAGCTGATGCGGATGTTGGGGTCTTCATCGTAAAGAAGGATTTCGGGCTGGGACCAGTAGATTTTGCCGTTGCGTTCGACGCCGCCGAGGATCCAGCCGGGGTTGCGGTTGCGGTAGTAGGCTCCGGAGGTCCATTCGGGGGTGATGGCGGCGTCGCCACCCTGATTGTGGAACCAGAGGAGGAACTTGCCGTTGGAGAATTTGCGGACGAAGTTGGCCGCGCGGGGATGTTTGATGCGGCGGCCGCCGGGGGAGTAGGTGGCGTATTCGGGACCGGTCCAGTGATGGCCGCCGTCGTGTGAATACGCCTGGCAATTGTAGCCGTCGATGGTGCGGTAGGTGGCGTAGAGTGTGCCGTCGCTCAATTCCGCGAGGTTGGCTTCATCCGAGACGGGGCCGTGGGGGGCGCGGAGACCCTGATCGCCGTCAGGGAGGAGGGTAAAGCGGATTTTTTCCGGATCACGTTCGGTGAGGATGTTGTCGCTGCGGAGGAAGCAGCCCTGGGATTCGATCATGGCGCCGGGGTCGCCCCAGCGACCAACCTTGGCGAATCCGAAGATGGCGTAGTTGCGAGAGGTGATGATGGGCTTGCCGACGCCCCAGAAGAACATGACCTCGCCGTGGTAGTAATTTTCACGGTCGATACGCATCCGGCGCATGGGGATCTCGTAGCGGCGGGGCGACCAGGTGCGGCCGTTATCATCGGAGTATTTGAAGGCGTAGACGCCCAGGGTGTCGACGCGGCGGGCGATGCGGGGGTTGTTGCCGGTGACTTGGCGCAAGTTGTCTTTGTTGTAGGTGTAGAAGACGTAGACGCGTCCGGAGGGGACTTTGAGGGGCATCACCCAGGAAGCCTCGGGGCCGGCGGCGGGTTCGATGTCGACGGAGGGCGACCAGGTGCGGCCCTTGTCTTTCGATATCATGGAAACAATGTGCTGGCCCGGCTGTCCTTCGACGCCTTTGCCGGTGGTAAGGACACAGAGCCAATTGCCGTCGTTCGTCAGAACAACGTAGGGCTGATCCGCGTAGGACTCATCGGGGATGACGGAGCCGAGGCGGATATTGCGCCAATCGGAGCAGCAGGCGGGGAGGGCGAGCGAAAGGGTGAACAGGAGCCGAAGAACTGACATGTAATTTCGTGTTGCAATCCTACCAGCACGAAGATATGCTTGTCACAACCAAATTGAGAACGGCTCGTTTTCGGGGACTGGCCGGGCGGCATCGCGACTCAATCGCAGTGGCCGAATATCAATGATTCCAGGGAACATTGACGAAGATCCCCTGGATTGGATACGGGGTGAGCGTGTATTATGCGGAGAAAAAGAGCACCGGCGACGCTGAGTTTGCAGGCGTACGACCGGGTACGCAACAAAATTCTGGTGGGCGACTATGCCCTCGGAGAACCATTATCGAGGCGGCGGCTGGCGGAAGAATTAGGAATGAGTCTGATCCCGGTTTCGGAAGCATTGCAGCGGCTGGAAGCGGAGGGATTGGTGGAGTCGAAACCACGGGCGGGAACACGGGTGCGGATTCCGACCGTGGAAGACATCCGCGGGCACTACATTGTGCGCGAGGCGCTCGAGTCGCAGTCGGCGCGGCTGTTCGTAGCACTGGCTACGAAGGATCAGAAGGCGGAACTGCGGAGCACGGCGGAACTGGTGGACCGGTTGTCGCTGGCGGCGGCGCGCGTGGAGGAGGCATACAAGCCGGCGGCGAGCTACGAATTCGAGCGCGCACACCTGCGGCTGCATACGCGAATCGCCGAATGCAGCAACTGTGCGGCGCTGGTGGACGCCATCGAGCGGAGCCGGGTGTTGATCTACAACTGGCTGTTCAACGTGACGGCGGATTTGGAGACGCTGCCGGCGATGTGGCACCGGGAACTGGTGAAGGCGCTCACGAGCGGCGACCCGATCGAGGCGGATGAGGCGATGCGGCGGCATGTCACGTTCCGGCAAGCCGCGGTACTGGGGAAGTTCGAGGAGTTGCAACGTACGGGGTGCTTCGACGCGAAGTTCCTGCGGGGGCCGCAACGGAAGTTTCTTGCCGAGAGAACGCATTAAGGAGCATTAAGGAAAAGACCGGGTAGGCTGGGGAGGGACTCCGGTAGACTGTATTCTGGCACATGTTGCTGTCGTCCTCGGCATACTTCATTTTTCTTGTCGCCATTTTCTTCCTGTATTGGGTGGTGGCCCGCAGCCGCGCGCTGGCGCTGGCGGCGATCCTGTTCGGCAACTACTTCTTCTACGCCAAGTGGGATATTTTCTATCTCTTCCTGATTCCGGCGGCTTCGACGGTGGATTTCGCGATTGGGTTGGGGTTGGGGAGAGAGAAGAAGAAATGGGTACGGCGTGGGCTGGTGGGAATGAGCGTGGTGTGGAACGTGGGGTTACTGGCGACGCTCAAGTACATGCCGTTTTTTCTGGAGAACTGGTCGGCGTGGACGGGGCAGCCGAAGCCGGAATGGCATTGGAACTTCCCGCTGGGCATCTCTTTTTATTGTTTCCAGGCGTTGACATATACGCTGGACCTGTACCGGAATGACGCCAAGGCGACGTCGAGCTACCTGGCGTATTTGTCGGCGGTGAGTTTCTTTCCGACTACGCTGGCCGGGCCGATCACACGCGTGGCCGTGCTGCTGCCTCAGTTGGAGAGGAAAGACAGGCAGTTGAGCGGCGAGGATGGGGGGCGGGCGGTGTTCCTGATCGGCTTGGGGCTGATGAAAAAGCTCCTGATTGCCGATTACCTGGGGGCGAACCTGGTGAACCGGGTGTTCGATTTTCCGAACCTGTACACGGGGATGGAAGTGCTGATCGCGGTGTACGCCTACGCGCTGCAACTGTATTACGACTTTTCCGGGTACACGGATATCGCGATGGGATCGGCGCTGCTGCTGGGGATCAAACTGCCGGGGAACTTCAAGATGCCATATGCGGCGGAGAGCGTGCCGGATTTCTGGCGGCGGTGGCACATCACGCTGTCGAACTGGCTGCGGGACTATTTGTACTTTTCGCTGCCGGGGCTGCGTTCGAAGTGGAAGATCATCACGTACATGAACCTGGTGATCACGATGGTGATCGGCGGATTGTGGCATGGTCCCAGTTGGACCTTTGTCATATGGGGGCTGCTGCATGGCGTGGGGCTGGGCGCGACTCGGGCATGGCAGGTGTGGCGGGGCAATCCGCAGCCGAACCAGGCCTGGTGGGCCAAGGGGCTAAGGATTTTCTGGACCGCGCAGTTCGTCTGTTTCGCGTGGGTGTTTTTCCGGGCGTCCAGCTTGGAGAACGCATGGGCCGTGCTGGCTCGCATCGGGTCGATGAGTGTTTCGTTTGCAAACATCTCGGCTCCGATCGCGATCGTGATGGGGATTGCGCTGGCGGCTCATTACACGCCGGCGGGCTGGTATAAGGGCTTTAGCGGGGTCTTTGTGCGGTCGCCTTTCTACGTGCAGGCAGCGGCGATGGCGCTGTTGCTGCTGGCCATTCATTACGTGGCGGCGACCGGAGCAGCGCCGTTCATCTACACCAGGTTTTAGACTATGATCCGGCTGCCTTCAAAGACAACGCTGACGATTCTGGCTTTCGGCGCGCTCATGGGGCTGACCGACGTTGTGCCGGTGCTGCACGACTACAAGGTGATGGACTGGCGTACGATTCCGGCGGTGCTCGATTTTGTGGACCGGCGGCCGACGGCGGATCCGGAGACAGAGGAGCGGCAGCGGCTGCGGCCGGAGACGAACCCTTACAAGCAGACGCGGTATCCGATTCTCGATCCAAACCATACGCTCGATTCCTTTTACCAGGCGCTGCTCGCGGCGGAAGGGAAGAAGCAGGGGGGCGTAGTCCGGATTCTGCACTACGGGGATTCGCCGACGACGGCGGATCTGATCACAAGCGACACGAGGGCGCTGTTGCAAAAGCAGTTCGGCGACGCGGGGCACGGGTTTTGCCTGGTGGCGAAGCCGTGGGCCTGGTATGCGCACAAAGGTGTGGACCTCGAAGGCAGCGGCTGGGAGATTGATCCGGCGAATCAATCCACGGTGCGGGATGGGCTGTACGGGTTGGGAGGAGTGAGTTTTCGCGGCGGAGCGGGGGCGACGGCGCAGATCCGCTTGCGGGACAAAGGGCACCGCTGGATTGAGGTGGCATATCTGCGGCAGCCTGGAGGCGGACAAATGCGGGCGGAGGCGGACGGGAAGGACCTGGGGGTGGTGAACACCGATGCGGAGAGCCGCGGATCGGGATTCGCGGAGTTCCGGATACCCGAACAGACGCGGGTGATCACGCTGCGTGTGATGAACGCCACGGTACGGCTGTTCGGCGTGCTGCTGAGCAAGGATACTCCGGGAGTGATGTATTACAGCCTTGGGGTAAACGGGGCTTATGTTTCCGTGCTGGCGAAGTTGATGAATGAAGGGCACTGGCGCGAGCAACTGCGCCATTACCGGCCGAACCTGGTGATTGTGAACTATGGGACGAACGAAAGCGTGTACCCGAACTTTGTGGACTATGCATCGGAGAAGGAGACGCTCGAGGTGGTGCGGCGGATCCGCAGGGCGGTGCCGGAGGCGGCGGTGCTGGTGATGAGCCCAATGGACCGGGGGCAGAGGATGACGGACGGCGAGATTTCGACGGTGCCGACAATTCCACGGCTGGTTTCGATACAGGAGCGGGCGGCGCGGGAATCAGGCTGCGCATTTTTCAACACGTTCGAGGCGATGGGGGGGATGGGAACGATGGGGAGGTGGTATGAAGCGGAGCCGCGCTTGGTGGGGGCGGATTTCATTCATCCCATGCCGGCGGGGGCGAAAATCGTGGGAGGATTGTTGTATCAGGCTCTGATCGACGGATACAACAAGTACAAGCTGAGGCTGTTGCAGAAACGAACGATGGTGGCCAGCAACTGAGATGAGGATACGGTGGGGCGCGGGAGTGATAGCGTGCATGCTGGCGGGCGTGCTTTCCGTGCCCGGGGCCTCTCCGGGTAAGAAGCGGAAGGCCGGTGTGCGGCGGCAGACGCCCGCGGCGGCGCCGGCGGTGCGGGCCGAGGCTGCACGGAGGGTGGAAGACTTTCTCGCGATGGCGAGGGAGACTCCCATGGAGAATGTGGGGGCGCTGGTGCCCTTCTTCGAGCAACTCTACCGGCAGCAGAACGGGCTTTCCCAGGGCAATCTTCACATTCTGCATTATGGGGACTCGCACACGGCGGCGGATGAGTGGACGGGGTTTCTGCGGTCTCTCTTTCAGACAAAGTTTGGGGATGGGGGTAGCGGGTACACGTTTGCGGGGCGGCCCTGGAACAGCTACCGGCGGATGGATTTACGGAGTTGGGGAACGCCGGGATGGTACTCGGATGGGCTGGTAGGGCGTAGCGGAGACGGGCTATACGGGTTGGGGGGAGTGAGCATTACGACAAGGCGCCCGCGAGAGTCGGTGACGGTGGATGTGCATTGTGAATCGCTGGAGTTGTACTATCTGCGGCAACCGGGTGGGGGGACGCTGACGTTTCTCGACAACGGGACGCCGGTGGAGGAGATATCGACGAACGGGGAACTGGGTCCCGGTTACTACCGGCATAGCTGTACGCCTACCGGGGAGCACCGGTTCGAGGTGGAGACGACGGAACGGGCTCCGGTGCGGCTGTTTGGATGGGTGGCCGAGCAGGGGCACGGGGTCACCTACGAGACTTTGGGAATCAATGGGGCGCAGGCCTCGATTGTGTTCAACTGGGAGGAAAATCTGCTGGCAGCGCACATCGCCAAGCGGAATCCGGCCCTGATTGTGCTGGCGTATGGGACAAACGAGGCGGGGAACGGAGAGTGGACGGAAGCCAAGTACCGGGAGATGTTCGTGAACCTGATTCACCGTTTCCGGACGATGGCTCCGGCGGCATCGATCCTGGTGATCGGCCCGCCGGACCGGTACATACGCGCACGAGGGCGGACGTGGCAGGTATATGGGAATGTGGACCGGATCGTCGAGGCGCAGCGGGAGGCGGCGCTGGGGACAGGATGCGCGTTCTGGGACATGCGCGCGAAAATGGGAGGAAAGGGCGCGATGCGGCAATGGGTGAATGCCGGTCTGGCGCAGGGAGATTACGTGCACTTCACGGCGGCGGGCTACCGGTTGCTGGGTGGGGCGGTGTTTCAGGATCTGATGGAGCATTACACGACCTTCGTGAAGGTGCGCAAGGAATTGATTGGACAGGACCGGAATGGACAAACGAGCGAAAATAACTGAGATCATTGAGACGGTATCGAAGAAGAAGGTTCCGGGGCCCGAAGAGTCGCTGTTCGATTCGGGGTTACTCGATTCCTTCGCCCTGCCGGACATGGTATGTGAACTCGAAGCGGCATTTGGGGTGAAGATTCCGGATTCGGATTTGAATCCACGAAAGTTCGACACCATTGAGCGGATTGAGAGCTACCTGGAAAGCCTGCGATAGAAGTGGCATACATTGTGAATTTCGGAGCCGCGCTGCCGGCGCGGGTGGTGACAAACGAAGAACTGTCGGGGCAGGTGGGACGGACGGCGGAGTGGATCCGCAACGTGTCGGGAATCGAGGAGCGGCGGTATGTGGGCGAAGGGACTACGGTTGTAGACTTAGCCTGGGAATCGGCCGTGGATTGCCTGGCGCGGGCCGGGATCGAGGCATCGGAACTGGGGCTGATTCTGGTATCGAGCGGGACGCCGGCGCGGCAGTTTCCGGGGCCGGCGAGCCAGGTGGCCAGGCGTCTCGGATTGGATGAGACGCCAGCCGTAGACATCCCGATCGCCAGCGCGGGAGGACTCTTTGCGATGGCGATGGCGGACGATATGGCGGAGAAGCGCGGACCCGTGCTGGTGATAGCCGCGGAAGTGATGTCCCGGATCGCCATGCGTGAGCCGCTGGAGGCGGGGGTATCGGTGCTGTTCGGGGACGGAGCAGGGGCGTGTCTGGTGCATCCGGAAGAAGGGAAGGCGCGCATTATTGGTTCCCGAATGGCGACAGACGGAGCCTTCGCCGAGGATCTGCGACTGGAGTTCGGAGCGGGGTTGGCGATGAATGGGCGAAGTGTGATTCTGCACGCCAGCCGGAAGTTGCCGCGGGTGATTCTTCAGGTGCTGGAAGAGCAGGGAGTGGCGGCACAGGACGTGGATGTTTACTTAATGCATCAGGCCAACCAGAACCTGATGGACCGGGTGGCGGACGCGATCGGGGTGGAACGGGAGCGATTTTACACGAATATCGCCAGGTATGCGAACACGTCGTCGGCATCGATGCTGATTGCGGCGGCGGAATGGGAGGAGGAGGCGGGGTTCCAGGCGGGGCACAAGGTGTGTTTCGCGGTGTTTGGGGCCGGGTACCATTGGGGGGCGCTGCTGGCCGAGGGGTGCGGCAGTAAAGTTCCGGTAGGGGGCCGACGATGAACGAGGGGAGTGTGGGAGGTTAACTATATGGAAAATAAGGTCCTCGTACCAGGCGATGTTTTCCTTGCAGTCTAGGATTTCCATGATATACTCGGGATGTAACTATGGGCTTCTGTCACTGAAGCCACAAAAGACTCGAGAAAACTGCGAACACGAAGGGCTCGGAGGTTATTCGATGTTCAACAGGAGCGGGGCTCAAGGCGGGAAGCGGTTGTTGCTGACCATCCTTGTGTTGTGCCTCACCGCGGGGACTGGCGAGGCCGCGACGATCGGCCAATGGGTGAGCAACACAGCGAATCAAGTCTGGGCGAGCAGCGGTAACTTCAGCACGATTTACGCCAAGGCGACGGCTACGCCTCAAAGCCACACCATCGAGAATCCGGAAGCCATTACCGGCGCCAATCTCTCGAACAATAACTACTTCATCATTTCGAATCCGACCGTGGCGTTGACCGGGAACGAGCTGACCAACCTGGTGAGCTGGGTTCATGCCGGCGGCATTCTCCTGTTGTTTGCCGACCCCGACCCGAGCGCGGGCGGGGGAACTTCCACGGTTTCCATTGCCAATACGGTCCTGACGACGCTAGGGAACGGAGCTTCGGGAACCACGATGCAGGTGGCGAACACGACATTCGGATCCCTGACCCAAGGCTTTTCTGCAGGGACCTTTGCGTCGAATGATCCGGCCTCTTCCGGTCTGTCGGGAGGCATGGGCTTCTTCCAGGGCTACAACTTAAGCGGCGGGAATGCGTTGATGGCGAACACAACGTCGAACCCTTTCTACCAGGTAGCGAATGGTCTAAGGGTGGATTCCTTTCAACTCGGAAAAGTGTACGTTTTCGGTGAAGAGTTTGCGTCGAACGGGGCGGGCTCGCTGAATAGCAACAATGCGCGGTTTTTCATTCAACTCCTCTCACAACAGGGTTTGAGTGGTCCCAGTCCCGGCTCTCTGGATAGTCCCGAACCGGCTACGTTTGCTCTGTCAGGTCTGGCCTTGGCCGGGTTGCTTGTCTGGCGCAAGCTGCGCGCCCGGCCGTAAATTTTCTTCTGTCTCCTTTCTCTTGGGGCGGCTCCTCAACGAGCCGCCCCATTTGTGTGTGGAGACCGCGAGGCGATCCGCCCGTTGACGCGCCATAGGGAGTCCGTTACACTGGTGCGTTGGGCGTTTGCGTTTGCGGAGGCCGCCTGCCTAAGACAAGGCAAGCCCCCAAACCCTTCAGTTGGAGCCCCTCTGGGGCGAGCGGGGCGATCGCGCGATCCGCGGTAAACCAAACCTCGAGGAGGAGTAGTAGTGTCAGACGGTGTAAGACATATTTTCACGTCGGAGTCCGTTACCGAGGGACATCCGGACAAGATGGCGGACCAGATTTCGGATGCAGTTCTGGATGCGGTGATGGCTGCGGATCCGACCGGCCGGGTGGCCTGCGAAGTGCTCGTGACAACGGGAATCTGCGTGGTTGCTGGGGAAATCACAACCACCACCTACGTGGATGTGCCGAAGCTGGTTCGCTCGGTAATAGCTGACATCGGCTACACGGACGCGGCTTTTGGGTTTGATGCGAAGACCTGCGGGGTGTTGAACACGATTCAGAGCCAGTCTCCGGATATTGCGATGGGTGTGGACACGGGCGGCGCCGGTGACCAGGGCCTCATGTTCGGCTACGCCTGCGACGAGACGGAAGAACTGATGCCGTTGCCGATCACGCTGGCTCACAAATTGGTGCGGCGGTTGAGCGAAGCGCGGCGGAAGGGGATTGTGGATTTCCTGCGGCCGGACGGCAAGTCGCAAGTGAGCGTGGAGTACACAAACGGGCGGCCGGCGCGCATTGATGCCGTGGTCATCAGCACCCAGCACCACGACTCCATTTCCACCGACGATCTGCGCGTGCAGGTGAAGAAGCATATTATCGATCCGGTGCTGCCGCCGGACATGGTGGACGAGGACACGAAGTACCACATCAATCCGACCGGCCGATTCGTGATCGGCGGGCCCCACGGAGACACGGGGCTGACGGGACGAAAGATCATTGTCGATACCTACGGCGGCATGGGAAGGCACGGGGGCGGAGCGTTTTCGGGGAAGGACCCGACGAAGGTGGACCGCTCGGCATGCTACATGGCGCGGTATATCGCGAAGAACCTGGTAGCGGCGGGGCTGGCCAAGCGCTGCGAAGTGCAATTGGCATACGCCATTGGCGTAGCGGACCCGGTTTCGGTGATGGTGAACTCGTTCGGCACCGGCGTGGTGGACGAGGACCGCATGACCGAGTTGGTGCGGGCGAACTTCCCGCTGACGCCGCGGGGTATCATCGAGCATCTGCGGTTGCGGAGGCCGATCTACCGCGCGACGGCGGCGTTCGGGCATTTCGGACGCAACGAGGAAGGGTTCACGTGGGAATTGACCGACAAGGCCGAAGCCCTGCGGGAAGACGCGCGGCTGGCGGTAGGCGCGCGCGGCTAGCCTGGAACGGGACCCCATGTCAGCAAATACAGCGGCACACGTTGCTTGCGATGTGAGGGACCTTTCTCAAGCCGAATCGGGGAAACGGCGGACGGAGTGGGCATTCCACTCCATGCCGGTGCTCCAGAGCATCCGTAAGCAACTCATCCGGAGCCAGCCGTTGGAGGGAATCCGGGTGGTGGCCTGCCTGCATGTCACCACTGAGACAGCGAGCCTGATGATTACATTGCGGGACGGAGGCGCATCGGTAGTCTTGTGCGCCTCGAATCCGCAATCCACCCAGGACGATGTGGCGGCGTCGCTGGTGAAGGACTACGGGATTCCGGTGTACGCGGTGCGTGGGGTGACGGCGGAGATGCATGCGGCGCACGTGGCGGCTGCGCTGGCGCACAAGCCGCAGGTGACCATCGATGATGGAGCGGAACTGGTGAAGCAACTGCATGGGGGACGCTCCGAGTGCGGCGGCGAAGTGATCGGGGGGACGGAAGAGACCACCACCGGGGTGATGCGGCTGAAGGCGCTAGCCAAGGAGGGGTTGCTCAAGTATCCGGTGATCGCCATCAACGACGCGATGACAAAGCATCTGTTCGACAACCGCTACGGGACCGGTCAGAGCACGATTGACGGCATCCTGCGGGCGGCCAATATCCTGCTGGCCGGGATGAACGTGGTGGTGGCCGGTTATGGATGGTGCGGGCGCGGCGTGGCGATGCGGGCCCGGGGGATGGGCGCGAACATCATTGTCTGTGAAGTGGATCCGATCAAAGCGCTGGAGGCTCTGATGGACGGCTACCGGGTGATGTCCATGAGCGAAGCGGCCGCGATTGGGGACGTATTCGTTACCGTGACGGGCAACAAGAGCGTCATCCACAGGGAACACTTCGAGAAGCTGAAAGACGGCGCGATCCTGTGCAATTCGGGCTACTTCAATGTGGAGATCGACCTGGAAGCGCTGGGGCGGATCTCGCACGCGCGCTGTCCGGCGCGGGAGTTTGTCGAGGAATTCTCGATGCGCGACGGCCGGAAGATCTACGTCCTGGGAGAAGGCCGCCTGATCAATCTCACTTCGGCTGAGGGGCATCCGGCCTCCGTGATGGACATGAGCTTTGCAAACCAGGCGCTGGCGGTGGAATATTTGGTGAAGAAGCATTCGTTGCTCGAGCGCAAAGTGTACGCCGTGCCGGAAGAGTTGGACCGGCAAGTGGCGCGCCTGAAGCTCGAGGCAATGGGGGTAAAAATTGACCGGCTGAGCGTCGAGCAGGAGAAGTTCCTCTCGACGTGGCCGGAAGGAAACTGAACGGCCCGGGACGCGGCCGCAGGTCAGGAGACGAAATCATTGGCGCTCATTGAAGGATGTAAACACGAACTCGAGATCACCATTCCGGTCGAGGAAGTGGAAAAGGAATCGGAGAAGGTTGCCGAGGATGTCCGGGCGAAGGCAAAGCTGCCGGGATTCCGTCCCGGCAAGGTGCCGTTGTCGATGATCCGCCAAAGATATGGATCCACCATCCGCCAGGAAGCGCTGGACAATCTCCTGCCGAAATTTTTCCGCAAGCGGATCGAGGAAGAGCATCTGCACGTGGTGAGCAGCTTCAGCGTGAAGGACCTCGAGTTTGAGGCCGGCAAGCCGGTGAAGTTCAAGGCGGAATTCGAAGTGGCTCCGGAAGTGGAGTTGGGCGAATACCGCGGCATCAGCGTGCCCTATGCGCAGCCGGAGGTCACGGATGAGGACGTGAACGAGCGGTTGGAAGCGCTGCGGAAGCGGAAGGCGGACTATGCGAATCTCGATCCCCGCCCGGCGGAGATGGGAGACGTGGTGGTGGTGGACCTGCACAGCGTGAGCGGGCTCGAAGGCGAGCCGATGCACGCGCATGACCTGCAGGTGGAACTCGGCTCGCCGGAAACGCTGCCGGACTTCAACGACCACCTGGTGGGACTGACGCCGGGGGACGAGGCAAACATCACGGTGACGTATCCCGAGGAGTACGCCCAGGAGCGGCTGGCGGGAAAGATCGTGGAATTCCACGTGGACGTCAAGCAACTGCAGCGGAAAGAGCTGCCGGAATTGAATGATGAGTTCGCCAAGGATTTAGGCGATTTTCAGACGCTCGATGAGTTAAAGGAGACGATTCGGAACAATACGCTGCGGGAACGGGAGATGGCGGTGCAGCGGCAGGCAAAGGAGGCGATTGCGGAGAAACTGGCGGACACGCACACCTTCCCCGTGCCGGAGGCGTTCATTGACCGCCAGATTGATCTGTATGTCGAGCGTTTCCTCAGCGAGCATGCCGCGCAGGGGATGGATCCGAAGAAGATTCCCGTGAACCGCGAAAAGGTGAAGGAAGCGATGCGGGACCGCGCGATCAAGGAGATCAAGACAACGCTGCTGCTCGAGAAGGTGGCGGACACCGAGTCGATCGTCACCACGAAGGACGAAGTGGATGCCGAGGTGCAGCGCTTCGCCAAGCAGGAGCGGGAGCCGGTGGCGGCGGTTCGGCGGCGGTTTGAAGAGAACGGGACGCTGGGACGAATCGCCCACGCCATTCGCACGGAGAAGACGCTGAATTTCCTCTTCGAGCACGCGCGTAAGGAAGCTCCGGCGGAGCCCGAGGCCGGGGAAAGCGCCGAGTAGAGACATACGGCCGCGCGGTTCGAGCGATTCGTCAAAGGAGGCGAGTCATGAAGGAACCCCTCTGTTTCGTGCTGATGCCATTTGGACGGAAGACCGGCGCCGATGGCCGGATGATCGACTTCGACCGCGTGTATGGGGACCTGATCGCTCCGGCCATCAGCGCAGCGGGTCTACAGCCCCTGCGGGCTGATCAGGAAACGGCGGGCGGCATTATTCACAAACCGATGTTCGAACGGCTGATCCTGAGTCCGTTCGCGCTGGCGGATCTGACGCAAGCGAACGCCAACGTCTATTACGAACTCGGGGTGCGGCATGCGTTCCGTCCGGGGACCACGGTGTTGATTGTGGCGGAGGGCAGCCGCCTGCCGTTCGATGTCCAGATGCTGCGCACGATCCATTACAAACTGGACGATGCGGGAGCGCCCACCGGGCCGGGAACTGCGCAAGCGGCGATTGTGGCGTTTTTTGCCGAGGCGAGGAAGGGAATCACCGACAGCCCGATCTTCCAACTGATGGATGGACTGAAGCCCGCGGAGGTGGACCACGTCAAGACGGACGTGTTCCGCGACCGCGTGGAGTATTCCGAACAGATCAAGCAGAAACTGGCGGCGGCGGTAAGGACTTCGGCGGAAGCCGTACGCGCGGTAGAGCAGGAGTTGGGCCCGCTTGAAGATGTGGAGTCAGGCGTGTTGATTGACCTGCTGTTGAGTTACCGTTCGCGGTCGGCATGGCAGGATGTCGCGGATCTGGCAGGACGGCTGCCGGAACCGCTGGCAAGCACGGTGCTGGTGCGCGAACAGTTGGGGATGGCGCTGAACAGGCTGAAGAGGCGGGAAGAGGCGGAGCAGGTCCTGCGGAAGGTGATCGACGAGAAGGGGCCGAGCAGCGAAACGTTCGGGCTGTTGGGGCGCGTCTACAAGGACCGCTGGGAAGAGGCGAAGAACTCCGGGCAGGGATTTCTTGCGGACGGTTTCCTCGACCAGGCGACGGAAGCTTACCTGAAGGGCTTCGAGAGCGACTGGCGGGACGCGTATCCCGGCGTGAATGCGGTCACGCTAATGGAATTGAAAGAGCCGCCGGATGAACGTCGCGAGAAGATTCTGCCGCTGGTTCGTTATGCCGTGGAACGGAAAATGGCGCAGGGCAAGCCGGATTACTGGGACTATGCGACATTGCTCGAACTGGCGGTGCTTGCGGGGGACAAAGACGAGGCAAGGAAATCGCTTGGCAAAGCTTTGGCGCTGGCGCGGGCAGGTTGGGAACCGGAAACGACACTGCGCAATCTGCGGCTGATCGGGGAGGCGCGAAAGGCGCGGGGAACGGCAGTCGCGTGGCAGGCGGAAGTGGAGGCGGCGCTGGAGCAGCGGGCGAAGCAGTAAGCGCCAGCGGCGATTCCGGCCAACAGGTTCATGGATCTGGAAGCCATCCTTCAGTGGGTGACTACATACGGGCCGGCCGCGCTCTATTTACTGCTGTTGCTCGGGATTGTCGGCCTGCCGGTGCCGGATGAGACGCTCCTCGTATTTTGCGGGTATCTGATTCAGCGGGGCACATTCCACGCACACACCACATGGATTGCCGCGGCGGCAGGCAGTATTTGCGGCATCACGGTCAGCTATATTCTGGGGCGCACGCTGGGGCTGGCGGTGATTCACCGCTATGGAGCGCGATTCGGAGCCACCGAGGAGCGATTGGAGAAGGTTCATGCCCTTTACCGCGGCGTCGGCCACTGGGCGCTCACTTTCGGGTATTACATTCCAGGATTCCGCCATTTTTCGGCAGTAGTGGCGGGAGCGAGCCATCTGGAGATGCACACGTTCGCTGTGTTCGCCTATGGAGGCGCGCTGATCTGGGTGAGTACGTTTCTGAGCGTGGGCTACTTTCTGGGAGAGGAATGGAAGCACGCGGCGGAGCATGCGCATCACTTGCTGATGGCGGCATCGGCGGTGCTGGTGGTGGTGGGGCTCGGGTATTGGTTGTGGAAGCGGCGGGCGGCGGGGAAAGCTCAGTAGCCCAAGCCTTTCCTGGCCCGGACGACGAGATAAGCTAGAATGAGTTACACGCTATGGATGTCGAGAAAACAATTGAGTTTCTGCTGCAGTCCCAGGCCGACCTCACTGAAAAGCAGCACCAGACGGAAATCAATATCAGCCGCTTGATTGAGGCTCAGTACAACACGGAGCAAAATGTCGCCGCGTTGTCCGGAGCGCTCGCGGAAACCGACCGGCGGTTGGATTCGGTTGCCGCGCGGTTGGACCAGCTCGCGGAACGGCAGTCGGTGACCGAAGCCTCGTTACAGACACAGACGGAGAATCTCAACGCACTGGTCAAAGTGGTGGATGATTTCGTGCGCGGGCGGCAGTAGCTATTCCGATAGGGCGAACGCCACGTAAGCGCCGCCGGAGGGAGCGCCGGATTTTCCGCCGCCGGCGGCGATCAGCACGTACTGTCTGCCTTTTGCTTCGTAGGTTGCAGGAGTGGCATTGCCGGAGGCGGGGAGCGTGGTTTCCCAGAGCAGTTTCCCCGTGAGCTTGTCGTAGGCGTGGAACTTCTTGTCGTGGTTGGTGGCTCCGATGAAGAAGAGGCCGCCCGCGGTAACAATGCCTCCGCCATAGTTTTCCGTGCCGGTATTTTTCATGCCTTTCGCGGCTAATTCGGGATATTCGCCGAACGGGATGCGCCAGGCGAAGTCGCCGGTGTTGAGATTGATGGCAGTGAGGGTGCCCCACGGCGGTTCCACGGCGGGATAGCCGTCGGGATCGAGAAACTTGTTGTAGCCATCCGTCGAGTACTTGAGGTTCGCTGGTCCCGCCGGCGTCTCGGCGATTGCGGCTTGCGTGTCTTCGCGGTTGAACAGGAATCTGGTGAGGGCGTCGATGGCGGGGTCGCCGAGTTGCGCGAAGCCGGGCATGCGGTCCTGGCCGTTGCGGATGACATCGCGCGCCTGTTGTTCGGTGTATTTGGCGCTGAGGTTTTCAAGGGAAGGGAATTGCGGCGGACTGCCTTTGCGATCCTCGCGATGGCAACCGGCGCAGCGGCTGACGTAGATGCGCCGCGCGGACGTGACGCCGCGAGCCGCCTGCGCGGGAACCAGGCGAAGAATCCACGGCATCTCGTTGGCGTTAGCGTAGAACAAGCCGGTTTCGGGGTCGAAGGACCCGCCGCCCCATTCGGCTCCGCCGTCGAAGCCGGGGAAGACGATGGAGCCCTCCTTGCTTGGGGGAGTGAACTGATCGCCGCTGCGAAGTGCGCGGAGACGTTCCAGCACGATGCGGTGCGCCTCTTCGGTGCGGCGGGTGACCATGTCTTCGGTGAAGCGCTGGCGGGCGAAGGGCGGCGGTTTGAGGGGGAGCACCTGCGTTTGCGCGAGTTGTTCTCCGTCGACGGGAGAAGGCGGCACGTTGCGGGTTTCCAAAGGAAAAAGAGATTTTCCGGTCTCTCTATCGAAAACGAAGACCCATCCGGATTTGGTGGGCTGGGCGACGGCATCGATCATCTTTCCTCCCCGGCGGACCGTGATGAGGAGCGGAGCAGCGGGGAAGTCGCGGTCCCAGACATCGTGCTTGACAGCCTGGAAGTGCCAGACGCGTTCGCCGGTCTCCGCCTTGAGACAGAGGAGCGTGTTCGCGAAGAGGTTGTCGCCGTGACGGTCGGCTCCATAGAAATCGAAGGCGGCCGAACCGGTGGGGGCGAAGAGGAGTCCCCGCTTGCGGTCGATGGCCATACCCGCCCAATTGTTGGCGCCCCCGGTGTACTTCCATGCGTCCTTGGGCCAGGTGTCGTAGCCGAACTCGCCGGGGCGGGGAATGGTGTGGAAGGTCCAGCGGAGTTTTCCCGTGCGGGCATCGAAGGCGCGGATGTCGCCGGGAGAGGAGGGATGTGATTCGCTGACAAGGCTTCCGAGGATAATCAGATCCTTGTAGACAACGCCGGGGCTGGTGACGGTGATGAAGACTTTCCCGGGGTCGCGGCCGAGTCCTTCGCGCAAGTCGACGCGGCCCGCGGCGCCGAAGGAGTCATCGGGCTTGCCGGTTTTGGCGTAGAGGGAGTACAGGTAGTGGCCCGCGGCGAAGAAGATGCGGGATTGGGCTCCGCTGGCCCAGTAGGTGACGCCGCGATTCCGGCGGCCGGGAGGGCGGCCACCCTCGGCGGGATCGAAAGTCCAGAGCGGCTTCCCCGTGGCGGCGTCGAGCGCGATGACACGCAGTTTCGGTGTAGTGGCGTAGATGACGCCATCGACGATGATGGGATTGCATTGCATCTCGGAGCCTTGGAAGGCGTCGCCGGTGTCATAAGTCCAGGCCACTTTGAGTTTGTGGATGTTCTTCGTGTTGATCTGTTTGAGGGTGGAGTAGTGGATATTCTCCGGCCCGCCGCCGAAGGAGTCCCACCCGCGGTATTGGGTTTGCGCGTGAGCGGACAGGACGCCGGATAGGAATAACAGAATAGAAAACATGGTTCAGGAGACATTGTACACACGAAGGTGAAGTGCAATTTCACCCAGTGCGCTGGGTGGTGGATGCCCAGGAGGATGGAGGAGCGAATGGAAATAGTAGGGATTCGGGGTGGAACACAGCTTGCAGGCATTTGAGCAAGGAGGTCAGCAATGCTTCGTCTCTCCCTGCTCCTTGCCACGGGCCTGCTGGTTCTCACCGCCGCGGCACAGGACAAACCGAAAATCAAACAAGTGCCGCCAAGCCGGACCGATCCGGCCTCGGGCCAACAGATGTTCCGGGCCTATTGCTCGCCGTGCCATGGGTTGTTGGGGACGGGAGACGGTCCCGCCGCGCCGGCGTTGAAGAACAAGCCGGTGAACCTTACGCAACTCTCCGTCCGCAACGGCGGGAAGTTTCCGGCCTTGAAGGTGTACAACACGATCCAAGGAGATACGATGGTGCCGGCGCACGGATCGAAGGACATGCCTGTTTGGGGCGATGTGTTCCGCTCGATGACGCGCAACGAGGCGGAAGCCAAAATGCGGATCAACAACCTTACCAGGTACGTGGAGTCGATACAGGGCGGCAAGTAGGTTCACGGCTGCACGTTTTTTCAAAGAATTCGAACAAAAAGACTTGCAATTTGGAAGCCTCGTGATATTCTTGAAGATGTCACGAGGTTTCCTATGTCACGGTGGTATGTCATGAGCAAACAGGTCACTCAGAGAGCGGCGCTCACGGCCGGACTGTGCCATTTCCAACCCCTCCGTCCCGGCGGCCGGATACAGACGGTCCGCTAAACAGGTATCCATCTCCGGATAGCCCGATCCCAGTTCGCCTATAGTTCAGGTTTTTTGCGCCTGGCTGGTGCGGTCATTCACTGCGTGTTCCGTATGCCGGCGGCTGGTAGAGACGGTATCCGTTTCTGTGCGTAGCTCAACGGTAGAGCAACAGCATTCGTAAGCTGTTGGTTGCGGGTTCGATTCCCGCTGCACAACCAAAACGAAGCGCTTGAAACGCGCCGGTTCGTTGCCAATGACGCGATGGACCGGAGGCGGGGTTTCGGCATCCGGCACTTTGGCGGAGGCGCGGATTTTCGTGTCTCTCGAGGAGGGTCGGAGGCACTCGGGGACAGGCTTTGCGCACTCCGCCAACGTCCGGCGGCGCCGGTATGCGGCCGGGGGACGCGCGGAAGGCCCGTGTGTGTCCGGGGAGATTCTTCTTCCGGTTTATCGCACAAGTTTTCTCATTTTTCGAAGGAAAGGCAGGTGATTTTCCGTGTTGTTGTGGAAGCGAATCGCGGTGGGAGACAACGAGCGCGTGCTCGTATTCAACCGCAACCGGTTTTTGACGATTCTCGGGCCGGGTGAGTATGTGCTGTCGAACTGGCTGCGCTCGCTGCGCGAGGAGCGGTATTCCGTGAACTCGCCGGTGTTTGCCGGCGAGTGGACTGACTACCTGATGAAGGAGCGCCCCGAAATCGCCGCCCGCCATTTCGCGGTTGCCGAAACCGGCGACGCGCAGGTGGCCATTGTTTTCGTGGATGGAAAGCTGTTCCGCGTGATTCCGCCCGGAACCCGTGTCCTGTTCTGGAAGGGGTTCCGCGAGATGACGGTGGAACTGGTGGACGTCATGGAGAAGCCCGAGGTCGACAAGGACCGTACTCTTGCGCTGATGAAACTGGGGCGTGAATCTCTGGTGATGTTCACCGCCGTTGACGAGAACAAGGCGGGTCTTCTGTACCTGGACAACAGGTTTGTCCGTGTGCTCGAGCCCGGCACGCACGCCTTCTGGAGCGTGCGTGCGCCCCGGGTGGAGGCGATCGACCTGCGGCGTCAGACGCTGGAGGTCACGGGTCAGGAGTTGCTGACCAGGGACAAGGTCACCATTCGCGTGAACATCACGGCGGAGTACAAGGTCAGGGACCCGCTGAAGGCCGGGACGGAGGTGAAGAACTTCACGGAAACCCTGTATCGCCTGCTGCAGTTGGCGGTTCGCCAGACGCTGGGGAAGCGGACTTTGGACGAGATCCTGGCGGAGAAGGTGGACGTCGAGGAGCGGCAGGCCGCGGAGGTGCGCGAGCAGATGGCTGCCATCGGGGTGGAGGTGGGCGTGATCGCTCTGAAGGACATCATCCTGCCCGGAGAGATCCGCGAGATCCTCAACCAGGTGGTGGCGGCGGAGAAGCAGGCGCAGGCCAACCTGATCCGCCGGCGTGAGGAGACGGCGGCCACACGGTCGCTGTTGAACACGGCCAATCTGATGAAGGACAACCCGGTGCTGGTGCGGCTGAAGGAGTTGGAGACGCTGGAGCGGCTGACGGAGAAGGTGGGGCACCTGACGGTGCACGGCGGATTCGAGACGCTGCTCACGCGTTTGCTGCCTCCTGAGTAAACGCCCGCGGACTGAATGCCGGCAGGGCGGCGGCTTGACCCCCGCCGCCCTGTCGCGGTCGGCGCGTGGTGAACGCGTGGTGAACGCTGGCGCCGGCGGGATCACGGTGCTAGCATACGGCCATGTCAGGCACCACTCGACGAGGATTCCTCAAATCGGCTCCGCTGGCGGCTGCCGCGCCGGCTGCTGCTCCAGCCGCTGAAACTGCACCGGCGAAGAAGGCCTACCGCAGGGCGAAATTTTCACCAGAAGGCGCCCCGCGTAAGCTGAGCGAGAATTTGTATCTGTTCGAGGACACCTGCAATGTGTACGTCGTGCGTGACGGGAGCCGGTGTGTGCTGATCGACTTCGGATCGGGCAAGATACTCGATCATCTGCGCGGGCTGGGGATTACGCAAGTGGATTGGATCCTGCACACGCATCATCATCGCGATCAGTGCCAGGGCGATTATAAGGCAGTGGAACGCAGGATCCCGATTGCGGCGCCCGCGCATGAGCGGCACCTGTTCGAAGATGCGGAGAACTTCTGGCGCAACCGCCGTGTGTTTCACCTCTACTACGTCCGCAACGACTTCAACACCATCACGGAGAACATTCCCGTGGCGAGGCCGCTGGCGGACTATTCCACTTTCCGGTGGCAGAAGACGGATTTCTTCATTCTGCCCACCCCGGGGCACACGCTGGGCGCGGTGACGCTGCTGGCCGCCGTTGACGGGAAGAAGATCGCGTTTTCCGGCGACCTGATGTACGCGCCGGGGAAGATCCAGAATCTTCATGACACGCAGATCAACTACGGCGGAAGTGAAGGGATTGATCTCGGCATCTTCTCGCTTGCCCGGCTGCGGGAGCAGAAGCCGGAGATCGTCTGTCCCTCGCATGGCGAACCGCTTGCCGATCCGGACCAGGGCATCGGCGATACGATTCGCCGGCTGACGGATTACTACCGCTTCCAGACGGGCAGCGCGCCAAGCGAGGAGAACGCGCCCTATGCGGTGAGTCCGCACTTGCTGTGTCATTATCAGACTACATCATCTTTTTACGCGATTCTCAGCAACAGCGGAAAAGCGATGTTCATCGACTACGGCGCAGCCAGCGCCACGCATTTCAACGTGTTCGAACGCGCTACGGCGGTTACGGACCGCATCCGCTTCGTGGAGCACAGCATCGACCACCTGAAGCGCCACTACGGCGTGAAGCAGGTGGAGGTGGCGATGCCCAGCCACATGCACGACGACCACATGAACGGTTTTCCGCATCTCATCCGCCATCACGGAGCCAGGATCTGGTGCTACGAGAACATGGTGGACATCTTCGAGAACCCGCGGGGGCACAACCTGGGCTGCATTCTCGGCGAGCCGTTCCATGTGGACCGCGCGTTCCGGCACGGCGAGCGCTTCAAGTGGGAGGAATACGAATTCGAGATCACGCATTCGCCGGGGCATACGGAATACCAGATGGCGCTGTTCGTCACCATTGACGGCAGCAAGGTGGCATTCACCGGGGATGCGTTTTTCCCCAACCCGCGCAACGACGGGACGCTGCGCCACAACATCATCTTCCGCAACCACGTGGAGAACGACAGCCACCTCAAGTCCATCCACAACCTGATTGACCATGAGCCGGCGATGATTGCGCCGGGGCACGGGCGCGCTTATCCCGTGGATCGCGAGATCATGCTCGCCACGGAGCAGAAGTTCCGCAAGCAGCAGCAGTATTTCTTCGACCTGCTGCCGGAGGGCGAAGCGGACATTGGTCTCGATCCGAGCTGGGTGAAGCTGTATCCCTACCAAATGCTGCTTGCGCCGGGGAGCGTGCAGAAGGCGGAGGTGAGGGTGCGGAACTACCGCCCCCGCGCGATGAAGATCGAGGTGGCGATTATCGCGCCTTCGGAGTGGCGCATCGAGCCCGATGTGCTGTCGTTTGAGGTAGGCGCGCAGAGCCATGCGCATCAATCTTTCTCGATTACCGTTCCAAAGAGCTGGAACTCCCCGTCTCCGCGACTGGCGATTGCCGCCGACGTGCGCGCTGGGGGAAAATACCTCGGGCAGATCACGGAAGCTGTCGTCGACATGGCGCACAGCTAACCGCGCCCGAGGGGCTTATACAGCGAATCTGGCAGGATCGAAAAACGATTTTCGAAATGGTAGACTGCGCTCATGTCTCGCAATCTCGGATGGTTACTCGTCTGCGTCTGCTCGTGCGCTTACGCACAGTATGACGCCACGGTATTGGGGACGGTGAAGGATGCAACCGGCTCCATGGTTCCCAACAGTAGGGTCACCTTGTCGAACCTGCAAAATGGAACGCGGCAAAGCGCCGTTACGGACACGAACGGCCACTATGAGTTCCTGAAGGTGCGCCTGGGTGAATACACGCTCAAGGCGGAAGCCCCAGGCTTCAAGGTGACCACCTCGGACACTTTTGCGGTTACGGTCAACGCGGTACAGCGTGTGGACCTCACGCTGGAAGTGGGGCAGGTGAGTGAAAACATCACCGTGACCGGCGCGGCGGCGGCGCTCGAGACGGATTCGAGTAATCGCAGCCAGGTGATCACGAACCGCGAAATCGTCAACCTGCCGTTGAACGGGCGGTCTTATGCGGATCTGACGCTGCTTGTTCCCGGCGTGCGCAAGTCGATGATACAGAACCAGACGCTGTCGAGCCGCGAGGCCTCCTACAACGTCAACGGCCAGCGGGCTGAATCGAACAACTTCGTGCTCGATGGGGTGGACAACAACGCGTATGGAACGAGCAATCAGGGCTTCTCGAACCAGGTGGTGCAGATCACACCGGACGCGGTGGCGGAATACCGTGTCGAGACGAACAACTTCAGCGCGGAATACGGCCATGCCTCGGGGGCGGTGATCAACGTCGCGATGAAGAGCGGAACGAACCAGCTTCACGGATCGGCGTGGGAGTTCCTGCGAAACACGTCGCTCAACGCCGTGGGATTCTTCAAGCCGGTGGGCGGCAAGCCGGTGTATCAGCAGAATCAGTTCGGCGGATCGGCGGGGTTTGCCGTCAAGAAGGACAAGCTGTTTTTCTTTGGCGATTACGAGGGCCAGAGGCGCACCACCCGAACCCTACAATTCGCCACCCTGCCCACGGCGGAGCAGCAGGCGGGCAGGCTTGGCACGGCCGTGATGAACCCGCTCACCGGGGCGCTTTATTCCGACGGCGTCATCCCCGGGACGGTCAAGATGAAGTCCGCAATCAATATCCTGAACGCGCTGCCGCTGCCGAACCTGCCGGGCATCAGCAACAACTTCCAGTCGCTGCCGAAGGGAACGCTCACCGACGACAAAGGGGACTTCCGCATCGATTATTACGCGGGCAGCAAGCTGTCATTGTTTGCGCGGTACAGCCACCGGGTGGCAAACATATTCGATCCCGCGAACATTCCGGGCCCGGCGGGCGGCAACAACAACGGGAATGTGCATATCTTCAACCAGCAGGTGGTTCCCGGCCTTACCTACAGCTTCAATTCGAACACGGTGCTCGAGGCGCGGGCGGGGATCGGATGGACCGAGGGGGGCAAGACCCCGATTGGCCTGGGCGAGCCGAGCCTCTTGACGGACACGCCGAATCTTCCCACGGACAAACTCGTTGCGGGCTCGATGAACTCGCAATCGGTGCAGGGCTTTTCGCAATTCGGCCGGCAGACCAGCAATCCGCAGTTCCAGAACCCGTTTATCGTGAATCCCCGCGTGAGCCTGGCGAAGTTCCTGGGGCGGCACACGCTGAAGACGGGTTACGAAATGCTGAACCTTACCACAACCATTGATGACTTCAACCCGGCGTACGGAAATTTCAATTACACCGGACAGTTCAGCCGTCCGGCGGGCGCTCCCACCAGCACTGCGCTCTCGCAGGCGTATGGGTTGACGGACTTCTTCGTCGGCGCCCCGAGCCATTACGAATTGAACAATCTTGTGGTGGTGGATTACCGGCAGTACATGCATTTTCTCTACTTTCAGGACGATTGGAAAGTGAACAACCGGTTGACGCTGAACCTGGGGATGCGCTACGAATTCGCCTCGCCGCAGTGGGTGAGCGACAACCGGCTGGCGAACTTTGATCCGGCGGCGAACTCGCTCATTCAAGCGAAATCGGGCGGCCTCTATGACCGCTCGCTGCAGCATCCGCGCTACAACAACTGGGCTCCGCGCGCGGGCTTCGCGTGGCGTCCGATCGCGAAGACCGTGTTCCGCGGCGGCTACGGCATCAGCTACCAGCAGTTCAACCGGCTGGGCGGCGAGAACCTGCTGGCCTATAACGGGCCGAACATCATTGACGCGCAGATTGACCAGATCCCGAGCCAGGGCATCTGCAGGAGCCCCTCCGATCCGCCGCTATCGTGTTTCCGGCCGACGTATTTCGGCTATCCGGAGAACTTCGCGGTGCCGGAGAACTTCAACCCGCTGCGCGCGCAGGCTCGCTATATTCCCGCCACCAATCCGACGGGCTACGTGCAAAGCTGGCACTTCACCATCCAGCGCGAACTGGCGCGAGACCTGGTGCTGGACGTCGCCTATGTCGGTAATCACGGAGTACATCTGATGATCCTCGGAGACTACAACCAGGCGGCTCCGAACAATCCCGGACAGAACCTCACCCTCCAGGCGCGCCGTCCCGTCCAGAACTTCGCCTATATCGAAATCGCCTACGGAGCCGGATGGTCGAAATACAACGCGATGCAGGTGAAGCTGGAAAAGCGATATTCGCAGGGACTGTACCTGCTGAACTCCTTCACGTGGTCAAAGGCGACCGACATAGCCTCCGGCCACCTCGAGACGGCCAACGGGGACAACTCGCGGGTGAACTTTGCCGATCCGAACAGCGACCGCGGCCTGTCGAGCTACGACCAGACCTTGAACAACACCACTTCGATTGTCTGGGACATGCCATTCGGCAAGGGGAGAAAATATCTCTCGAGCGCGAATCCGTTCGTTCAGGGAGCGCTTGGCGGGTGGAAGCTTTCGGTGATCAACACGCTCACCAGCGGATTGCCGATCAATATCACCTACAGCCCGACGCCCCAATTTCAGGTGAGCACAGCGCCGAATTACCGGCCGAATCTCACCGGCAATCCGGTAACTCCGGAAGGGCAGCGCACGACCAACAACTATCTGAATGCGGGCAGCGTATCCATCCCCACGGACCCGCGCTATCCCTGGGGCAGCGCCGGACGAAACGTGGCTCGCGGCTACCCGTTCTACCAGGCGGATATCGGCTTGCACAAAAGCTTCCCCCTGTGGTCGGAAGCGCGGCGGCTGGAGTTCCGCGCCGAGGCGTTCAATCTTCTGAACCAGACGAACTTCATGGCTCCGAACAGCAGCGCGAGTTCCACTTCCTACGGCAGCATCACGTCGACGTTCCCGGCGCGGCAGTTACAGTTTGCGATGAAGTTCCTATTCTGAGCGCTGGCCGTGCGGCATCGCGCCTTGCCCGCCGGCCGAACAGCCGGGTCATTTTTTGATCTGATAAGAACATGCAAGAAATGACCCGGCGTCAACTGGCGGGGTTCGCGGCGGCTCCGGCCGTTCTGGCGCGAAACGAGCGTCCCAACATTCTGTTCATGATGACGGACGACCATGTTCCGCGCGCCATGAGCTGCTACGGCAACAGGATTCTGAAAACCCCGAACTTTGACCGGCTTGCCGAAGAAGGATGCCGCTTCGACAACGCGTTCTGCACGAACTCGCTGTGCGCGCCGAGCCGTGCTTCCGTACTCACCGGCGCCTATTCGCACATCAACGGCATTCGCGGGAATTCCGAAGCAGCCGACGCCATCGAGAAGATCGACTCGAGCCTCCCCACGTATCCGCAGGTTCTCCAGCAGGCGGGCTACCGCACGGCGATGATCGGCAAGTGGCACTTGAGCCACAACCCGGTGGGGTTCGACTATTCGTGCATTCTCCCCGGGCAGGGCGTCTACTTCGATCCCATCTTCATTGAAAACGGCGTGAAAAAGACATTCACGGGCTACGCGACGGACCTCACCACGGACATTGCGCTGCGGTTCCTGAGGCAGCAGGACAAGTCCCACCCCTGGTGCCTTGTCTACCAGCACAAAGCGCCGCACCGTCCGTTTCAACCCGCGCCCCGGCATCGCAAGCTGCTCCAGGATATCGAACTGCCGCATCCTTCCACCTACGATGACGACTACAGCACGCGCCGCATTGCCAAGGAAGCCGCGGATATGAAGTTTGAACAGAGCCTGGAAGGCGACTACCAGGACCTACCCAAAGGGCTTCCCGCGAAGGAGAAGAAAAACTGGATCTACCAGAGGTTCGTGAAGGATTTCTATCGCGCCGCCTACGGCGTGGACGAGAACCTGGGCCGCATACTCGACCATCTCGACAGGACGGGGCAGGCGGAAAACACCCTCATCATCTACACATCGGATAACGGATTCTATCTCGGCGAGCACGGGTGGTATGACAAGCGGTTCATGTACGAGCCGTCGCTGCGCCTGCCGCTGCTGATTCGCTATCCGGCCTTGTTCCGCGGCGGGCGCGCGGAAAGCCGCTTCGCGTTGAATGTGGACTACGCGCCGACGATGCTGGACCTGGCTGGGGTGAGGATTCCCGGCACCATGCAGGGGCGAAGCCTGCGTCCGCTGCTCGAGGGGAAAGCGCCGAGGGATTGGCGCACGTCGATGTACTACACCTACTACGAAAACTCGTGGGCTCTACACGGAAAGGGGAAGGAGGCGATGAGCGATCCCACCTTCCAGTATTTCACTGCGCACCGCGTGGGGCCGCATCGCGGGGTGCGCGGCGGGCGCTACAAGCTGATCCACTATTACAGCGAGGGGGATTACTGGGAGTTGTTTGACCTCGAGAAGGATCCGGACGAGTTGCGCAACGTGTATTCCGAGGCTTCCTACGCCGCGGTCCGCGATTCCCTGAAGAAGGAGATGGGCCGGCTGAAGCGGTACTACCGCGACAATTCCTGAGGCCTCAGTATCTGCTGCGGAACCTGCCGGTCTTGGCGTACACTCAATCTCATGCCCTCCGATCCGGTACTCGACCTGGAAGCACTGCTTACGCCGATAGCAGGCGATAATCCCGCCGGCCAGAGCTTGTTTGCCACCACGATTCTTGCCGATTTGCGGGAATACCGCCGTTCGGAAGACGTGGAGAGCATGGGCGAATGGGCTCCCGCGGAAACAAAGACGGCGAACTGGAACAAACTGGACAAAGTCGCCATCGACACGCTGACGAACAAGAGCAAAGACATCCGTGTGGCGGGGTACCTCATGGAATCGAAGGTGGTGCAGAAGGGCTTTCCCGGGCTGCGGGACGGGTTAAGGCTGATACGGGAGGTCCAGGAGCGATTCTGGGATAACTTCTACCCGGCTCTGACCGCCCCCGAAGGGGAAGAGGAGGAATACGAGGACGATAACCCCATCGAGGTGCGCGCGGCGGCGTTAGGGCAGATTGACCGGCTCCTGGTCATGCCGGTTCGCTCCATCGCGTCGACGAAGCCGCAAGGCGGCGGCAATATCTACTCGCAGGTGGATTGGGATCAGGCCAACTACGTCGACAACCTGAAAGGGAAGCAGCAGGAGGCGTATGACCAGGCGGTTTCTGAAGGTAAGCCCACGGGGGAACTGTTCGCGCGCGCGGTGAGCCTCACTCCGGTGACCTTTTATCAGAAATTCGTCGAGGATCTGGACGAGTGCCACGAAGAGCTTCGGCTGCTCAACGAGTTGATCGAACAGCGATACCAGGAGACCGAGCAGTTGCCGATTCTCTCCGGAGTCCGCAGCGCGCTCGAAGGCGTGGAGCGGATGGTGCGCGACATCGAGAAGATCCACGGCAAGCTGCGCAAATCCGAAGAAGCGGAAGAAGAGCAACCCGAGGAAGCGGCGGAAGGAGAAGCCGTAGGGGTGGCGCGAAAGGTCGCGTTCACCGGCGAGGGGATTCCTCTCGAACCGGTGGACCGGGCCGACGCACTGCGCCGGCTGCAGGCGGTGGCGGCGTATTTCCGCAAGGCGGAGCCGCACAGCCCGATTGCCTTTCTGATTGACCGCGCGATCCGCTGGGGGAATCAGTCGCTCGATCAGTGGCTGATGGAAGTGGTGAAGGACCACGCGGTGCTGGGCACCGTGCGCGAAACCCTGGGGTTGAATCCGGATACCGGCGAGAGCATGTAAGGATCAGGCGCCGGCGCTTTTGGCGCGCAGCCCGACATCCGTGCCGCAACGGAGGGTGGAGTGCTTCTCGAACTCGGGACGTTTTTCCGGAAAGTCCGAGCGGTAGTGGCCTCCGCGGCTTTCCTCGCGGGCGAGCGCGCAGCGGGCGATGAGCAAGGCCACCGCATGAATGTTGCGCAATTCGTAATCCTGCCGGTCCGTGCGCGGGAGCGGCATAAAGTCAACCGCTTCCAGTTGCTCGATGGCGCGCCCGAGACCTTGCGCGTCACGCACCAATCCGATGTCGCGCCATGCCAGATCACGAAGTTCCCACTCGCGGATCTGGGGGAAGGAGATTTGCGGCGAGTCGGGCTGCACGAAGGCCGGGCGCGCAGGCCATTCCTTCATTGCCTCGGCGGCCCGCGCTCCAAATACGATGCCTTCGAGCAGGGAATTGCTGGCCAGGCGATTGGCTCCGTGGACCCCGGTGCAAGCCACTTCACCGGCGGCATAGAGCCGCGGAATTGTAGTGTGGCCGGTGAGGTCCGTGCGGACGCCTCCCATGGCGTAGTGCGCGGCGGGGTGGACGGGCGCGGGTTGTTTGGCGAGATCGATTCCGTAGTGCAGACAGGTCTGGTAGATGCGGGGAAAGCGCTGCGCGATGCCGGTGAGGTGCGTGAGATCGAGGAAGACATGCGGCTCGCCGCTGCGCTGTAGTTCCTGAACGATGTTGCGCGACACCACGTCGCGGGGGGCCAGTTCGGCCATGGGATGTTTGCCGGTCATGAACCGTTCCCCGGCGGCGTTCCGCAGATACGCTCCCTCGCCGCGCAGGGCTTCGGAGAGCAGAAAGCGCGGCGCTCCTTCCAGGTGGAGCGCGGTGGGGTGGAACTGGACAAACTCGAGGTCGCTGATTTCGGCTCCCGCGCGGTAGGCGACCGCAACTCCATCGCCGGTGGCCACATCCGGGTTGGTGGTTTCCTTGTATACGCGTCCGAGACCGCCGGTGGCGAGCAGCACGGCGCGGGCGCGAATGGAGATGTGACGCTGGCGCTCCCCGTCGAAGGCGAGCGCTCCGGCGGTTTCCCCATCCTCCATCAGCAGGTCCGTGACGGCGGCGAAGCTTTCAAAACGGATGCGGGGCAGTGTCACGCCATGGCGATAGAGGCTGCGGACCATCTCCTGCCCGGTGGAATCGCCGTGGGCGTGCAGAACGCGCGAGCGGCTGTGCGCTCCCTCGCGGGCGAACAGGAGTTTGCTTCCTTCGCGGTCGAATTCCGTTCCCCAGGCGATCAACTGTTCGATAGCCGGAGGGCCTTCCTCCACCAGCACGTGGACGGCATCGCGGTCGCAGAGACCGTCGCCGGCGACGAGCGTATCCTGCTCATGGAGTTCGATCTGGTCATCGTCGCTAAGGGCGACCGCGATGCCGCCTTGCGCATATTGCGAGGAGGATTCGCGGATGGAATCCTTGGCGAGCACCAGCACTTGGCCGGCCCCGGCAAGCGAGATGGCCGCGCGCAAACCGGCGACGCCGGCGCCGACGACGAGGAAGTCAGTAGTGAGTGTCTCGAGCGGTTGTGTGATTCCTTCATGGTACAACGGTGGATATGCCCGCCTTTCGAGTTGAGACGCCGCCGCGGACCTACGATGCCATTGTCGAGCGAGGGATTCTCGCGCGCGCCGGTGAGTTTATTCCCCACAAATCAGGCTCCCTGTTCGTAGTGACGACACGCGATGTGTGGGAACTGCATGGCGGCAAGCTGGAAAAAGCGCTCGGGGAGCGGTTGCGGCGGGTGTTGTACTTCCCCGGCGGCGAGGATCATAAGCGGATCGCCGAAGTGGAATCGCTGGCCGAGCAAATGGTGGAGGGCGGGGCGGACCGGTCGAGCGTGGTGGTGGCGTTCGGGGGCGGGATCGTGACCGACATGGGTGGATTTCTGGCCGCCGCATTCATGCGCGGGATCCCCGTGTTGCAGATTCCCACGACGCTGGTGGCGCAGGTGGACGCCGCCGTCGGCGGCAAGACCGGGGTGAACCTGGTGAGCGGAAAGAACCTGGTGGGCGCATTTCATCAGCCGCTGGCGGTGTTGATTGATCCCGAGGCGCTGGCTACGCTTCCCGAGCGGGAGTACCGCGCCGGCCTGTACGAAGTGATCAAGTGCGGCGTGATCCGCAGCCGCCGGCTGTTCGATCTGATGATGGACCGGCAGAAGGATGTGTTCGCCCTGGCTCCCGAAGTGGTGGACGAACTCATCAGCGAAAGTGTCAGCATCAAGGCGGAGGTGGTTTCGGCGGATGAGAAGGAAGGCGACCTGCGGCGGATCCTGAATTTCGGCCACACCATCGGCCACGCGCTCGAGGCAGAAACAGCCTACTCGCGATTCCTGCACGGCGAGGCGGTGGCCTTCGGGATGAACGCGGCCACGCATCTCGCGCGGATTCAGGGTCTGCTTTCGGAGGCGGACACCGCGCGCGTGCTCGAGTGCGTGCGCCGGTACGGGCCCATTCCGGCGCTGCACGGGATTACCGCCTCGAGCCTGGTGGCGCGGCTTGGCGCCGACAAAAAGACTATTCAGGGCAAGGTGCATTTCGTGCTGCCGGATTCCATCGGGACGGTGAAGATCCTCTCCGGAATTCCCGAGGCTCGAGTGCTCCAGGCCACCGAGGCGGCGCTCGCATGAGTCCGATGGGGACCACTCCCGCGGGGGTTCAGGGCGAGGAGCAGACCGCTCGCTGGGTGCGGGAGATGTTTTCCGGCGTGGCGGGCCGCTACGACCTGCTGAACCACCTGCTCTCGTTCCACATCGACAAATACTGGCGCCGGCGCACGGTGCGGCGGGTGAAGGGGATTCTCCAGCGTGGCGATTCCCGGGTGATGGACCTCTGTTGCGGCACGGGCGACCTGCTGGTGGAACTCGAGAAGGCGGCCGGGCGGACACTCATCGGCAGCGACTTCTGCCATCCGATGCTGACGGCTGCGCGGGATAAGATTGCGGCCAGGCGGTTCCGGTCGGTGGTGTTTGAAGGCGACGCGCTCCGCCTGCCTCTGCGCGACGGTTCGCTCGACCTGCTCACCGCCGCGTTCGGGGTGCGCAATTTCGCCAACTACAGAAAGGGCTTCGAGGAGATGCGGCGCGTGCTGAAACCAGGCGGCGTGGCGGCGATTCTCGAGTTTTCCCAGCCTACGAACAGCGTGTTTGCAGCCTTGTACCGATTCTATTCGACGAAGGTGCTGCCCGGGATCGGCGGCTGGATTTCCGGGTCCAGGAAGGCCTATTCATACCTGCCCGATTCCGTGCGCAAGTTCCCGAATGCAGAGGAGTTGGCGGTGATTCTGACGGAGTGCGGATTCCGGGAGGTGGAATTCGAGCGAATGACCTTCGGGACAGTGGCGCTGCACCTGGCAAGGGCGTGATGGGAAGTATTCCGAACTTTTGTCCTGGATCGATCGTTCCGCGCACCGGCGTCTGGCGGTATCCAACCGGAAGTACCAGGGGCTCATTGTATCCCGCGTGGGGTTCCCTCAATCTGGAATTGCCAACAGGAGATGTCCGTCATGAACGCACTAACCGGTGTCATTCTTACTCCCGACCGGGCGCTTCGCAGCGAACTGGAGAACGTGCTCGAGGGGATTCCCGCTTTCCGGCTGATGCCGTACGAAGGCGAGCCGTATCCCCAACTCTCCGGGTTGCGCGCTCTTTTCAGCCGCAACGCGCCGGAGGTGATGTTTGTCGATATCGATGATCTGGCCTCCGCTCTCCACGTTCTCTCGTTTACCGCCAGCGAACGCCCCGCGACCCAACTGGTGGCGATCGGACGGTGTTTCGAGTCGCAAACGGTGCTGGCGATGATGCGCTCGGGAGTACGCGAGTGTCTGCCGTTCCCCTTTCGCCCCGAGGAAACCCGCGAAGCCCTATCCCGCCTGCAAAGCGTTCTGGGGCAAACGCCGGTGGCCGCCGCGACGGCGGCCGGCGTCTTCAGTTTCCTACCGGCTAAACCCGGCGCCGGGGCGTCCACCATCTGTTTGAATACGGCCGTGGCGCTGTCGCGCCTGCCTGACTCCAATGTGGCGCTGCTTGATTTCGACCTGTACGCGGGCACGCAGGACTTCCTATTGAACCTGGATGCGGGGTTTTCGGTTCGCGACGCCGCCGAGCATGCCGGGCAGATGGACGACACCATCTGGACTCGGATGATCACCAAGGCCGGCAACCTGGATGTACTGCGGGCCGGACGGCCGGATCCGGACCGGTTCCCCGCGCCCTGGCGTTTCCAATCTCTGGTTCGCCACGCCCGCAAGCACTACACGGCGGTCTGCATCGACCTGCCCGGAGCGGCGGATCCTGTTTCCGCCGAAACGCTCCGCAATTCGAACCGCATCTTCCTGGTGACGACGCCGGAGATCGCCTCGCTGCATATGGCGGAGCGTGCGATCGCGCTGCTCAAGGAGATGCGTCTCGAGGATCGGCTCGGCATCATCTTGAACCGCATCGAGTCCGCGTCGCCGAAAAATCGATTCCAGATCGAAGAACTGCTGGGAATGGAAGTGGAGGCTGCCGTGCCGAACTCCTACGATGTATTGCAGCGGGCGCTGAATCTGGGCCAGGCTGCCATCAAAGACGGGCTGCTCGGCAAACGCTTTCTGGAGTTTGCGGAATCACTCCGGCCCGGATATAAGCCGGCAAAGAAGACAGGGTTGCTGCACTACTTCGACAGGATGTTGGGGAAAGCTCCGGTTCACCGGCAATCCTGAGCCGGCTCGAGGAGCCAGCGCTGGCCGTTGAGAAATGTCTTGCCGCCCTGGTCTGTGAGCGTAATGCGGCCTTCAGCACCGTTGGCGAACAACAATACCAGCATCACCTGATCGAGATTCGGCGCCAGCTTCCATTTGCCCGCGTTGCCGCTGTTTCGCCCCATGCTGGCGCTTGCTCCCGGCACGTCGATGGAGCCGCTGAAGTCTCCCTGCGAATGAAAACTGCCGTCCGCGCAGAGGCTCATTTGCTTGTGCTCGGCGTAGCCGCCCGATGAGCCCGCGCTCGAATAGCGGCTGAAGTAGTGGAGTTTCTTGCCTTTCAGCCGGGTGGTCCAGAAGTCCATTGCGGGGGTGACATCGAACTTCTGAAACTGGACGGTTTTCGCAATGGCATCGGCGAGCGTGGTGTACTCCCGTAGAGCGCCCTCGCTGCCTCCTGCAAGGATCATGGCTCCGCCGCCATGGGGCGATTGAAGCACGACGAGCCTTGCTTTTCCCGGGCGGCCTTCGATTTGGCCTGTCAGATCGAGCGCCATGGTGGACGGCGTGAGCATGGTGGCCGGGCCGGCTGGCATCAACTGGATTTCCTGTCCGTAGGTGATTCCCTCCGCGGACAGCTTCTTCATTTCCTGAATGCTTCCGGCCGTATGACGCATGACAAGAATCCGCGCCTCCGTTTGGGGGGAGATCAACTGGTACCAGATCTTGCCGGGAAGGGCGGAGAAGCCATCGGGAGTATGGAAACGGAAGCCCAGGCTCGCGTCGTTGACGTCCTGGAGCCCCTGCTGCCGGGTGAAGGATAGCTCAAGGCCGCCTACGGAAAGCAGAAGCTGCTCGCCATTGGCATGGGCCGCAAACCGCAGCGATTCCTTGCCGTCTTCGAGGACGCCGCTCATCTGATTGCCCTCCGCCATGGCAGTCAAACGGGCGGAGTTCCCGTTCGGCAGGACAAGGGTCCCTCTCACCGCGCCTGCCCCGGCAGGCCGGAGATCGAGAATGGACTCGCCAGCCTGGCTCTTGGCAACATAGCGTCCGGAAAAGGGGTTCGCGCAGAAGGCTGCCGGAGGCAGCAGCGCGAAGAGCAACGTGCCAATGAAGATGTGCAGTCGCGTCATGTGGACAGTATAGGGCACGCAACGCGAACACGTGGCCAGTATTTGGCAAGTCTCTAGTCAGCCCTGCCTCCGGCTGCGCCGGATTGAATAACCTGTGACTTGAAACGCGCGAAGAGAAGTCACAGGCTAGCGTGGATGGCCCGCGCCGGCCGGCTTAGTTGCCGTTATACGGCCCGCAACGCGAATTTTGTTCTCGTTTGCTGGGGTCATGCGGCGACCTTGAGTCCAACGGACCGCAGCAGGGCATCCAAGTCATCGCAGATACGCTGATACAAGCGGTCGAGTTCGCAGCTTTTCTCCTCCGCCAGGGTGCGGTCTCCGCGGAAGGGCTGGAGCAAACCTGTTGTGAGAGGCGCGTAGATCTTCTCAAACAATTTGAGAAAAGCTACGCAAATGGAATAGCCCTTGCCCACCAGTCGGTAACGAAGCGAGTGCGGAATTCGTTCCACCAATCCCTTCGCGCGTAGCTTTGACAGGTCGTAGCGAACGAGGCCAGCGAGTATTGCGCCTCGGTCTTGCCCAGAGCATCAAAAGCCGAGCACGCGCTCCGGTTGCTGAAAAGGCTGGATCAAGCTGAGCAAGAGACGATCGAAACACCGGTAGCTGAACTGGATGCTAACCTTGTGATGCTCGACGAAGGCGTTCATGCCTCATCCTCCTCTGTGGTGAGATACCAGGGCATACCGCCGTGAACGCCTTCTGATGTCTATGGCCACTGCAAAACCGGCGCGGACGTTTCAGGATCTGCTGGTATGGCAGAAGGCCCACCGGTTCGTGCTGGAGGTCTACTCCTTCAGCGCATCGTTTCCCAAGCACGAGACCTACGGCCTCTCACTCCAGATGCGCCGAGCAGCCGTATCCATTCCAGCCAACATCGCCGAGGGATTCCGTCGTCGCAGCAAGCCGGACAAGGCCCGGTTCATGAACATCGCCGAGGGGTCGGTCGAGGAATGCCGCTATTTCCTGATCCTTGCCAAGGACCTCAGC
>WBZR01000378.1_pt1 | contig 73314 bp, 80 predicted proteins | sample 5204231 | NCBI WGS metagenome assembly WBZR01 (sample SAMN12412403, study PRJNA552823) | activated sludge metagenome | isolation source: activated sludge from anammox sidestream of wastewater treatment plant... | place: USA: Virginia | collected 2017-08 | reverse complement strand
CACGCTGCCTCCGGCCATGGACAGGACCGAGGAGAAGCGCGAGAAGCGCTGGCCCCCGGAGCCCGAGGAGAACCTGCTCTATTTCGTCGAGAAGCACGCGCCGCTGCTCGAGCCGTGGCAGCGCGAGGTGGTGCGGATCATCCGCAAGATCGGCCAGTACTTCTACCCGCAACGGCAGACGCAGGTGATGAACGAGGGCTGGGCGACCTTCTGGCATTACACGCTGCTCAACACGATGTACGACGACGGCCTGCTGTCGGATGGCTTCATGCTCGAGTTCCTGCAGTCGCACACCAACGTCGTCGCTCAGCCCGCGTACAACAGTCCGCACTATTCGGGGATCAACCCGTACGCGCTCGGCTTCTCGATGTGGCGCGACATCCGGCGCATCTGCGAGGCGCCGACCGACGAAGACCGGCAGTGGTTTCCCGACATCGCGGGCTCGGACTGGCGCGAGGCCTTCGACTTCGCCATGCGCAATTTCAAGGACGAGAGCTTCGTTGCCCAGTACCTGTCGCCGCGGCTGATGCGCGAATTCCGCCTCTTTGCCGTGCTCGATGACGACAATCGCGAAAAACTGAAGATCGACGCGATCCACGACGAGTCCGGTTACCGTGCGCTGCGCCAGTTGCTCTCGACCCAGTACGACCTGGGAAGTCGCGAGCCCGACATCCAGGTCTGGAACGTCGATCTGCACGGCGATCGCTCGCTCACGCTGCGCCATTTCGTGCGCGAACGGCGCCCGCTCGCCGGATCCTCGTGCGAGGCGGTGCTCGGGCACCTCGCACACCTGTGGGGCTTCGCGGTGCGCCTCGAACGACAGGGGGCCGACGGCACCGTCGAACTCGCGGCCGGTCGCAGCGCACCGGCCCGGCAGAAGAACTGAAGGGTCGCCGGGCCGCGGGCTTCCAGGCGCCGGCCTACCGCCGGGCGCGCTTCGGCTGCAGCATGGTGCCGCTGCAGCGCGGCGCGCCGCAGCGGCACGCCCAGATGCGCTTCATCGCGCGTGTGTGCGGTACCCCGAGCACGATGCCGTAGTTGTAGGTGAGTTCCTCGCCCTTGCGGATGTCGCGGATCGACTCGATGAACACGCGATCGCGGCGCGGGTCGCCACCGGTGTCCTCTTCGATCACCGCTTCGCAATTCGGCGCGCAACCGTGGTTGATCCAGCGCGCACTGTTGCCCTGGCGGTTGGCGTCGATCACGTAATCGTCGTTCACCGCGAAGAGAAAGGTGTGACCGGTGTCGGCGCCGTCACCGTAGAGCGCGTCGCTCTCGGCGTGCGTGAGCAGCCGGCCCCGGTACTGGATGAGCCGGGTGCCGGTCGCGATGTCGGTGGCGGCGAACACGCCGTTGCCGTGGATCGCCGAGCGGCGGGTGATGATTCGTGCGGGCATGGGCTTGCGTCAGTGGCGGGTGTGCAGTTTCATCGTCGCGCCGGCGGCGTCGCCCGCCACCAGCGCGGGCAGGCAGTCGAGCGCGCGGTCGATCGCCTCGTCGATCATCTGTTGCTGTTCGCGGCCCGGCCGGTTCAGGACGAAGTCGGCCACCTGCTGGCCCGGCTGCAGGTCGCGCGGGTGACCGATGCCGATGCGCAGACGCCAGAAATCCGCGCTGCCGAGGCGCGCCTGGATGTCCTTGAGCCCGTTGTGGCCGGCGTGCCCGCCGCCCTGCTTCAGTTTCGCCTGGCCGGGGGGCAGATCGAGCTCGTCGTGCACCACCAGGATCTCGTCGGGTGCGATCCGGTGGAAATGCGCCAGCGCCGCCACCGCCTGCCCGGAGCGATTCATCCAGGTCGCGGGCTCGAGCAGGCACACCGATGCGCCGCCGATGCGGGCGCGGCCCACGTCGCCGTGGAACTTGCCTTCGCGCCTCAGTGCCGTGCCGTGCTCGTGCGCGAGCGCGTCCACGAACCAGAAGCCGGCGTTGTGCCGGTCGCGCTGGTGTTCCGGGCCCGGGTTGCCCAGGCCGACCACGAGTCGGATGCCGTTCATCTCGCGCGCCGCATGTGCGCCGCTGGAATCCGTTCCGGCGGCCGCCGGGCGCAAGTGTAGTGGATTCAACGTCGTCGCAGGTGAAGCCACGCGGCCAGGCCCACGCACAGCATCGCGAGCGAAGTCGCGGCCAGCGCGACGGTCGAGTGCATCACCATCGGCGCGATGACGCCGGCAACCACGCCGTTGGCGACGCTGCCGACCACCGCCTGCAGCGACGAGGCCATGCCGCGCCGATGCGGATAGAGGTCGAGCACCATCAGCGTCACCACCGGCACGTTCAGCGCCCAGCCGAACGCGAACAGCGCCAGCGGAATCAGCGCCCAGCTGACGTGCGGCGTGAACAGCAGGTTCGCGGCCAGGTTCGCGGTTGCCACCGTGAACATGATGACGAAGCCGTGGCGCACCTGGCGCCGCGGCTCGATCCGCCCGGCCAGTCGGCCGCTGAGCCAGGCACCGGCCATGATGCCGCTGATCGTCAGCAGGAAGAACCAGAAGAACCCGGTCGGCGCGAGCCCCAGGTGTGTGCCGAGGAATGCGGGCGCCGACAGCACGTACAGGAACATCCCGTTGAACGGCACGCCGCTGGCCAGTGCCAGCAGCAGGAAGCGCGGATCGGAGAGCAGCTGCGAGTAGCCGCGCATCAGGTGCGTGAACTCGAACGGCTGGCGATGCGTGGGATGCAGCGTCTCGGGCAGGAACTTCCAGTTCCCCAGCCACAGCAGCACGCCGATCGCACTCAGCAGCCAGAAGATGCTGTGCCAGTCGGCGTGCACGAGCAGCCAACCACCGATCATCGGCGCAACCGCCGGCGCGATGCCGAAGTAGATGGTCACCTGCGACATCATCCGCTGGGCTTCCTCGGGCGGGAACAGGTCGCGGATGACCGCGCGCGAGACGACGATGCCGGCGCCGGTGGACAGCCCCTGCAGCGCGCGAAAGAACACCAGCCAGCCGATCGTCGGCGCGAGCGCGCAGCCCACCGAGGCCAGCGTGAACACGCCCACGCCCCAGAGCACCACCGGGCGTCTGCCGAAGCTGTCGGCCAGCGCGCCGTGGAACAGGTTCATGAACGCGAAGCCGAACAGGTAGGCCGACAGCGTCTGCTGCATCTGCACCGGCGTTGCGTCGAGCGCCAGCGCGATGCCGGAGAACGCCGGCAGATAGGTGTCGATCGAAAACGGGCCGAGCATGCCGAGCGCGGCCAGAAGCACCGCGAGTGCCCGGCGCGGTGCGCGCCAGATCGAGGCTGCGTCGGGGTTCAACGCCGCGCCTGCGCGAAAGAAAAGGCCCGGGGGAAACCCGGGCCTGCACGCGCAGCAGGGGGTTGCGGCAGCGTCACTTCTTCGCGGCCGGGGTCGCGGGAGCAGCGGCAGCCGGTGCAGCAGGCTCTTCCTCGGCCGCGCCGGGGATCGTCACCGTCACGATGACGGGATCGTCGCCCGTGGGCACGACCGGCACGACGCCGGCGGGGAAGACGATGTCGCTCAGGTGCACCGGCTTGCCCGCTTCCAGGCCTGCGAGGTCGACCTCGATGAAGCTCGGCAGATCGTCGGGAAGGCAGCTGACTTCGACGTCGTTCACCACGTGGCCGATGATGCCTGCGCTCACCTTTACGGCCGGGGAGTTCTCCTGGTTCACGAAGTGCAGCGGCACCCGGATCGTGATCTTCTCGTCGGCGGCGATGCGCTGGAAGTCGATGTGCAGCACCTGCGGCTTGTACGCGTGCCATTGCACGTCGCGCAGCAGCACGCGCTCCCTGGATCCGTCGAGTTCCATCTCGAGAATCGACGAATGGAACGCTTCCACGCGCAGCGCGTGATAGAGCGGATTGTGTTCGATGGCCACCGGCGTGGCGACGCCCCTGCCGCCGTAGACGATTCCCGGCACGAGGCCGGCACGGCGCAGGCGGCGGCTCGCACCGGATCCCTGCTCACTGCGAGTCCTGGCAACGACTTTCATCGTTTCTCCCTTCATCAGGCCCCGGGTCCGCGACCAGAACGCCGGGGCATCCACACACGCCGGCAGGCCGCGAGGCCTGTCGGCTCCCAAAGCAAAGTCAGTCGACGAACAGCGACGAGACCGAATCGGCGCGGTTGATGCGCAGGATCGTCTCGGCCAGCAGTTGCGCGCACGACAGTACGCGGATGCGGTCGCAGGCCCCGGCCTCGGCCGACAGCGGGATCGTGTCGGTGACCACGAGCTCGTCGAGCGCCGAGCCGGCGATGCGCGTGGCGGCGCCCCCCGAGAGCACCGCGTGCGTGCAGTAGGCGACCACGCGCCGCGCGCCGCGCTCCTTGAGCGCCGCCGCGGCCTTGACCAGCGTGTTCGCGGTGTCGACGATGTCGTCGACGATCACGCAGGTGCGTCCCGACACGTCGCCGATGATGTTCATCACCTCGGCCACGTTGGCTTTCTGGCGCCGTTTGTCGATGATCGCCAGATCGGAGTCCAGACGCTTGGCGAGCGCGCGCGCCCGCACCACGCCGCCGACGTCGGGCGAGACGACCAGCAGGTTCTCGAACTGCTGCTTGTGCATGTCCGCCAGCAGCAGCGGCGCCGCGTAGACGTTGTCGACGGGGATGTCGAAGAACCCCTGGATCTGCTCGGCGTGCAGGTCCATGGTGAGCAGACGGTCGACGCCCGCGGTCTCGAGCATGTTGGCGACCACTTTCGCGCTGATCGCCACGCGCGTCGAGCGCACCCGGCGATCCTGGCGCGCATAGCCGTAATAGGGCAGCGCTGCGGTGATGCGCCCGGCCGATGCGCGCTTGAGCGCGTCGACCATGATCATCACTTCCATCAGGTGATCGTTCGTCGGCGCGCTGGTGGGTTGCAGCACGAAGACGTCCTTGCCGCGCACGTTCTCCAGGATCTCGACCATCACCTCGCCGTCGGAATACTGGCTGACCGTCGCCTTGCCGAGGTTGATGTACAGGTGGCGCGCGATGTCGGACGCCAGGCGCGGGTTGGCGTTGCCGGTGAAGATCATCAGACCTTCCGGGTCGACGACGTCGGTGTTTCGACGGTAGCCCTGCACGTGTCTGGCTCTCGGCTGGCAGCCCGGTTCACGCCCCGGGCTGGAGAAGCTGGCTGGGGAGGAAGGATTCGAACCCTCGAATGCCGGAATCAAAATCCGGTGCCTTAACCAACTTGGCGACTCCCCAGTGGTCGGTCTTCGGGCCGGCTTGCATCACTCTCGTATTGCCGTGTGACAACAAGTCGGTCCGGGTCGCGCGTCTGCCGGCAAGCCCTCAGGCGAACGACCAGTTGCGCAGCGGGTGCCGGCGCAGCGAACGGACCGAATACGCGGCTCCGACCGCCTGCCGCGCGAGCCGCTTCCGGATCGCTGCGGCCGCCGGTTCGTCAGGCACGGGACAGAACACGCAGGCCCCCGAACCGGTCATTCGCGCCAACCGCCCATCGGCGCCGGCGGAATCGGCGGCGAGCCTGAGCGCGGCGAGCGCTTCGGTGACGCGCGGCCAGGCTGCGCGCACCACCGGTTCGAGATCGTTCTTCCCGCGATAGACGGACCGCCATCGCGAAAGACCGGAGATTCTGAGCGGTTTCGAATCACGTGTCAATTCTGGAGAGGCGAACACCGAGGCGGTGGGGACCGCGACCGGCGGGGCGACGATCACGAACCAGGCCGGCTCGGCGGGCAGCGCGCGCAGGCGCTCGCCGACACCGGTTGCGAATGCGCGGCGGCCGAACACGAACGCGGGGACGTCGGCGCCCAGGCGCAGCCCGAGTGCCATCAGCCGGCGCCGATCCAGGCCCAGCGCCCACAGACGATTCAGGCCGAGCAGCACGGTGGCGGCGTCCGAGCTGCCACCGCCCAGCCCGCCGCCGATCGGTATCCGCTTGTCGATCGTGATCTCCACGCCGAGCCGGCAGCCGGTTTCGGCAGCGAGCAGGCGCGCCGCGCGCACCGCCAGGTCGGCCTCGGCGGGAACACCCGGCAGGGGGTTGCGGCGCACGATCGCGGCATCGACGCGGCGCACCAGGTGCACGCGATCGCACAGGTCGACCAGCTCGAAGACGGTTTCGAGCAGGTGGTAGCCATCGGCGCGGCGACCGGTGACGTGCAGGAACAGATTCAGCTTGGCCGGTGCCGGCAGGTTGCGCAGCGAGTCGATCATGGCCGGGTGAGGATCATGGTCGGGAGAGGATGTGCGCCGTGCTGTCGATCACCAGTCGCAGCGACAGCCGGCGCTCGCCTGCACGGGTCTCGGCGGGCCAGTCGAGGGCAAGGCGCCGGGGTTGCCCCGCTTCGCCGGCTTCGATGCGCACCGACCAGCCGTGCTCGCGTCCGGCGATCACACGCGCTCCGTCGTGTTCGGTCGGCTCGGCGATGCGCCCCCCGAGCCAGGCGGGAAGGTCGGCCAGCGGCACGCGCCAGCCGAACACCTGCTCGGTGAGTGTCTCGGCCGATGAAGCCTCCCAGGTCTTGCCGTCGGCGGCCACCAGCGTTGCGCGTTTGCCGTCGATCTGCAGCTGTGCGATGGCCTGACCGAGCGGCGAGGACAGTTCGAGCTCGGTGCGCGCTCCGTCGATGCGCAGTGCGAAGTGTCCGCTCGAGCGATCCTGGCGGGCGTCGTCGTCCGCCTCGGTGACGGTTGCCGCGAAGCGGCCGGCCCAGAAATTGGGCGGCCCGGCCGCGCCAGAGGCGGCAACGGGTGCGCCCGGGGTTGCGCAGCCGGCCAATGCGAGCACGGCCACGCCCGCCAGTGCGGCGAGCACGCGGCTCATTGCGTGATCTTGAAGCGCGCCAGCGTTTCCTCGAGGACCTTGTTGCCCGGCTCGCGGGCACTGGCCTCGCGCCAGATGCGTCGGGCATCGGCGGCGCGGCCCGACTGCCAGAGCGCTTCGCCGAGGTGTGCGGCGATCTCGGCCTCGGGGCGAAGCCGATAGGCTTTCTCGAGCTGCTCGATCGCGCCGGCCAGCTGGCCGCGGCGGAACAGGACCCATCCCATGCTGTCGATGATGTGAGCGTCGTCCGGGGCGAGCGCGAGCGCCTTCTCGATCAGCGCCTGCGCCTCGTCGAGCCGGATGTTGCGCTCGGCGAAGGTGTAGCCGAGCGCGTTGTAGGCGTGCGCGTTGTCGGGTCGCAGCGTCATCAGCTTGCGCAGGCTCGCCTCCATCGTGTCGAGCCTGTCGATGCGCTCGGCGGCCATCGCGTGGTCGTACAGCAGGTCGGGGTTGTCGGGATGGCGTTGCAGCGCCTGCGCGAGCACCTCGAGTGCCTCGGTATCGCGTCCGGCCTCGCGCAGGACCTGTGCCTCGGCGGCGGTGAGCTGGACGTGCTCGCGCAGGCTGCCCACAGAGGTGGTGCGCAGCAGTTCGCGGGCTTCGTCGACGCGTCCCAGTTTGCCGAGCAGCACGGCGCGTCGCGTGAGCGCCGGCAGGAACTGTTCGCCGCGGCGCACGCGCGCGTACCAGTCGATGGCCTCGGCGGTGCGCCCGGACTCCTCGGCGAGCTGCCCCATGAACAGGTACGCCGGGTCGTCGTCGCGCTGCACCGGCGCGGGCAGCGCGAGATACCGGCGCAGGTAGTCTTCGGCGACCTTCGGTTGCTTCGTCTGCCAGGCGAGCTGCGCCAGCGAGAACAGGATGCCCGGACTGTCGGGCTCCTGCGCGAGCGCGGCCTCGAATTGCGTGCGTGCGTCGTCGCGGCGCCCGTCGGCGGCCAGCAGCCGCGCCAGCGAGAAGCGCGCCTCGATGGCCCTGGGCTCGCGCGCCAGGAACGCCTGCAGCAGCGTGATTGCCCCGGCGCCGCCGCGCGGCGTCTGCGCGACGTAGCGGGCCGCAGCGACGGCTGCCGCCTCGTTCGCCGGTTCGAGTTGCAGCGCCGCTTCGGCCTCGGCGGCCGCGCGCGTGCTGTCGTCGGCTGCGTGTGCGACCGCGGCCAGTGCCAGACGCGCGGCGGCCACGCGCTGGTCGGGCGCAGCCAGACGCTCGATGAGGGCCAGCGCGGCCTTGCGATCGGGCGCGCGCGCGAGCGCGCGCTGCAACTGCGGGTATGCCTCGGCCAGCTGGCGATCGGTGCGCGCCCTGGCGAGCCGGGCGCGCAACAGCGGCTCGGCGTCGTCGAGTCGCCCGGTGCTGATCCACAGCGATTCGATCGTCTGCGTCGCGATCGGCGAGTCGGGCGACAACTCATGCCACAGCCCGGCTGCCGGCAAGGCGTGGTCGAGCGAGCGCTCGACCAGGGCGAGCTCGGTGGCGCGGCGCGCCAGGCGCGGGTCCCGCGTCTGCCTGGCCATCGACAGGTAGGTGGCCGAGGCGCTGCCCACTTCGCCGCGCTGGGCCGCGATCTCCGAGGCGAGCAGCTGGAACATCAACTGTGGTGTCAGGTCGATCTGCGGCAGGGCGTCGGCGGGCGTTGCAGCGTCGACGGCGTGCGCCGTGGCCTGCGCGTCGCGGGCTTGCACGCCGGCGACGGTCGCCGCCGCGGGGGAGAGGCCGTTGCCGGGTCCGGCCGGAGTCGGCGTGCCTGCGCAGCCGCCGCCCAGCAGCGTTGCCACTGCGAGCGCAGCCAGCGTGCACGAGCGGGCACCGGGGCGCGCCGCGGTGCACGTGCGCCGCGGCCCCGACTGCAGGAGCGGTCGTGTCATCGGTCCGGGTTCCATTACACTGCCCGACGAGAAGATTACCCGAGCCGGGCGCCGAGCACTGCGCCGACCCGCCGCCTGGCCCATTCCGTCGCCCCATCCGATGCCCGAGCTTCCCGAGGTCGAGGTCGTTCGCCGCGGCCTGCAGCAAAGCGTGTTGGGACGCACCGTCGGTACTCCCGCGGTGCGCGAGCCGCGGCTGCGCTGGCCGGTGCCGCGCGAGTTGCCGCGCACACTCGAAGGTCGCATCGTGCGTTCGGTCGAGCGGCGCGGCAAGTATCTGCTGCTCGGCTTCGAGCACGGCGTGCTGATCGTTCATCTGGGCATGTCCGGCAGGTTGCGCTTCCTGCCGCGGCCGCCGCCACCGCCGTCGCGGCACGATCACGTCGATCTGCCGTTCGCGCACGGCACGCTGCGCTTTCACGATCCGCGCCGCTTTGGAGCGATGCTGTGGCACGACGCTGCGCTCGGCCCGGTGCACGCGCACCCGCTGCTCGCGGGGCTGGGCGTCGAGCCGCTGGGCGACGCCTTCGACGGGGCAATGCTTCATCGCGCCACGCGCGGGCGGCGCGTGGCGATCAAGCAGGTCCTGCTTGCGGGCCGGATCGTGGTCGGCGTCGGCAACATCTATGCGTCCGAGAGCCTGTTCCGCGCCGGCATCCGGCCGGGTACGCCCGCGCATCGCGTGGGCCGCGAGCGTTGCGAGCGTCTGGCCGTCGCGATTCGCGCCACGCTTTCGGATGCGATCGCGCGCGGTGGCAGCAGCCTGCGCGATTTCGTGTCGAGCGACGGCACGAGCGGCCGCTTCCAGCTCGCGTGCTTCGTGTACGCTCGCGCGGGGCAGCCGTGCCGCGTCTGCGGCGCGCCGGTGCGCAGCCTGCGGCAGGGACAGCGCAGCACCTTCTACTGCCCGCGCTGCCAGCGTTAGGAGGCTGCCGTCTGCCAGCCCGAAGCGGCCGCAGGGCGGGCGGCGTGCGCAACGGCGAACGGGCGCACGCCGGTGCGATCGCGCCTGTGCTATCAATCGGCGCATTCAAACCTGCTGATCGACGCAAGCCGATGGGAGCTTTCGGAGCACGGATCGCCGCGTACGGGCGCTGGCGGCGCGAGCTGTCCGCAGCGGTGCAGCGCTACGGACGCTGGCTCGACGATGCCGGGCTGTCCGATCCCGGGTCGCAGGCGCGCGTCGAGCGGATCGTCGAGCGCCTCGCCAAGGAGCGCATCTCGATTGCATTCGTTGCCGAGTTCTCGCGCGGCAAGTCCGAGCTGATCAATGCGATCTTCTTCGCCGATCGAGGCCAGCGCATCCTGCCGTCGGCGGCCGGGCGCACGACGATGTGCCCGACCGAGTTGATGTACGACCCGTCGCGCCCGAGTTCGCTCAGGTTGCTGCCGATCGAAACCCGGCTGCGTGACGCCAGCGTTGCGGAGCTCAGGGAACGCGAACAGGAGTGGCGCGAAATCCCGGTCGATCCGGCCGATCCGGTCGGTCTGGCCAGGGCGCTCGCCAGCGTGCGCGAGACGGTCGCCGTCGACGTTGTGCAGGCCGCGCGGCTCGGGGTCTACGACGAGGACGATTCCGGCCCGGCGGTGCGACCCGATGCCGACGGGCGCATCGAGGTACCGCGCTGGCGGCACGCGATCGTCAACTATCCGCATCCGCTGCTCGAACTCGGGCTGGTGGTGATCGATACGCCGGGGCTGAACGCGATCGGCGCCGAGCCCGAACTGACGCTCAGACTGATCCCGGGCGCGGACGCGGTGCTGTTCGTGCTCGCTGCCGACGCCGGCGTCACCCGTACCGACGTCGAGGTCTGGCGCGAGCACATCAGCGCGAGCCACAGGTCGGGGCGTTTCGTGGTGCTCAACAAGATCGACGGCCTGTGGGACGGGTTGAAGGACGAGGTGCAGTTGCAGCTCGAAATCGCGCGTCAGGTCAGTTCGGTTGCGCACGCGCTCGACCTGCCCAACGAACGCATCTATCCGGTGTCCGCGCAGAAGGCCCTGGTGGCCAGGGTGAACGGAGACCCACTGCTGCTCAAGCGCAGCCGGATGTCCGATCTCGAATTCGCGCTCGGCCGCGAGCTGGTGCCGCAGCAGCGCGAAATCGCGCGCGAGCACGCGAGTCGCGAATTCGAAGCGCTGCACGCGCAGGTCTGCGCGACACTGGGCGCGCGCCGGCGCGCTGCGATCGAGCAGCTGTTCGAGCTCGGCGGGCTGCGCGGCAAGAACCGGGGCGTGATGGACCACATGGCCGCGCGCATCCGCGGCGAGCGCGACGAGTTCGACCGCAGTCTGCGCCAGTTGCAGGGGCTCAGGGCGGTGCTCGCGAGGCACTCGCAGGCGCTCGGCGAATCGCTGGGCGGCGAATCGCTCAAGCGCCATGTCCGGCAGGCGCGCGAGGCGATGAGGAGCAGCAGTTTCTCCACCGGCCTGCGCGCGGGCATGAACACGCTGCTCGGGGCGGTGCGCGCCGACTTCGAGCAGGCGTCGCATCTGGTCGACGAGGTGGCGATGCTGATGAGCGCGATGTACCGCAGCTTCAGCGCCGAGCACGGTCTGTCGCTGGGCAATCCGGCGCTCTACTCGATGCGGCGCTTCCATGCCGAGCTCGATCGCATCGACCAGCTGCAGCGCCGGCAGTTCGGCGCGATCACCCTGGCGACCACGTCGCAGCAGGCGCTGATGCGGCGCTTCTTCGAGTCGGTGGCGTCGCGACTGCGCGAAATCGAGGATGTCGCCGACCGCGAAATCCAGGCGTGGCTGCGCACCGTCATGTCGCCGATCGAGACGCAGGTGCGCGAACACCAGGCGCAACTCAGGCGCCGTCTGGACGCGGTGCGGCGCGTGCTCGATGCCAACGACAGCCTCGAATCACGCATCGGCGAGATCGAGCGACAGCGCGCCGACGTCGAACAGCGCATCGCGCTGGCCGGCGAATTCGCGCTGCAGGTGCGCGACCTGATCGAAGCGCCGGCGGACGCGGCGGCAGTCGTCGCCGACTGAAGGCGGATCCCGACAGTCTCCCCGGCGGTCGGCGCGCGCTTCTCCCGGGCGCGGACCTGCGCCGTTGCCGCGCGCTCGCGCCCTTGCCAGGCGCTCGTGCCCTTACAATCGGCGGCATGATTGCCTCCCGGCTGATCGACTGGCAACGTCGCCATGGCCGCCACGACCTGCCGTGGCAGAACACGCGCGACGCCTATCGCATCTGGCTCTCGGAGGTGATGCTGCAGCAGACGCGGGTCGACACGGTGAAGCCGTATTACCAGCGCTTCGTGGCGCGATTTCCGGAGGTCGCGCTGCTGGCCGCCGCCCAGCCCGACGAGGTCATGGCGCTGTGGAGCGGCCTGGGCTATTACGGCCGCGCGCGCAACCTGCAGCGCTGCGCACGCGAAGTGGTCGCGCAGCATGGTGGCGCCTTTCCCGAGGACCCGCAGCAGCTCGCGCGTCTGCCCGGCATCGGTCGCTCCACGGCGGCAGCGATTGCGGTGTTCGCATTCGGCCGCCGGGCCGCGATTCTCGACGGCAACGTGCGACGGGTGCTGTGCCGCCACGCCGGCGTGCGCGGCCATCCGGGCGAACGCGCGGTCGAGAACGAACTCTGGTGCATCGCCGAGGCCATGCTGCCGCGGCGCGACGTCGAACGCTACACGCAGGGGCTGATGGACCTGGGCGCCACGCTGTGCGTGCGCACGCGACCCGGCTGCGCCGCGTGCCCACTGTCGGCCGACTGTCGGGCACGGCGCGATGGCACGGTCGCGCAGTTGCCGACGCCGCGCCCCCGACGCAGCGTGCCGCTGCGCCGCGTTGTGATGTTCGTGATCCGCCGCGGCGACGAGGTGCTCGTCGAGCGGCGCGCGCCCGCCGGCGTGTGGGGCGGCCTGTGGAGCCTGCCCGAGTTCGAACCGACGTTCGCCGGGCTCGACATGGCGCGGGTCGACGACCCCCTGGCGGTCGGCCTGGCCGACAGCGTCCCGCTGGCGCGTGAAGTCGAACGCCGCTACGGCTTGTGCGTCACGCCACCGCGACCGCTGCCGCCGTTCGACCATGCATTCACCCACCTGCGCCTGAGAGTGCAGCCGCTGGCCTGCGAGCCGGTTGTCGCAGGCGCACCTGCCGGGGCGCCGGGGCTGGTCTGGCTCGCGCTCGACGATGCGGCCGGTGCGGCGCTGCCGCGCCCGGTGAAGACCTTGCTGCAGGCGCTCGCACCCGGCTCGCCGCAGGGACGCGGTGCGCGCCGGTTCGCCCCTTGAGAGACGCTTGCTCAGGGCTGGGCGCTGGCGCGCGTGGCGAGCGCGCGGTGGCGCACCAGCACGTGCTCGATCCGGCGGAACCGCCGCGCCAGTTCCTCGACGCAATAGACCGATCGGTGCTGTCCTCCGGTGCACCCGAGCGCCACCGTCAGGTAGCTGCGGTTTTCCAGGATGTAGTGCGGCAGCCAGGTGTGCAGGAAGTTGCCGATGTGGTCGATCATCCGCTGTACGGACGGAATCGACTCGAGGTATTCGGCGACGGGTGCGTCCAGCCCCGTGAGCGGCCTGAGTTCGGCCGTGTAGTACGGATTGGGCAGGCAGCGCACGTCGAACACCAGGTCCGCGTCGAGCGGCACGCCGTGCTTGTAGGCGAACGACTCGAACAGCAGCGTGAGCGGCGCGCGCTCGGTGCCCACCACGTCGCGCACCCAGCTGCGCAGCACGTTCGGGTGCAGGTCGCTGGTGTCGAGCGAGACGCCGATGTCCTCGAGCGCCGACATCAGCTCGCGTTCGCGCTCGATCGACTCGACCAGGGTCGGCGCCGCGCCGTTGCCGGGGGTGCCGCGCAGCGACATCGGGTGCCGGCGCCGGGTCTCCGAATAGCGCTGCACCAGTGTGTCGGTGCGTGCGTTCAGGAAGATGATCTTGACGTCGTGGCCATAGCGACCGAGCCCGCTGGCAAGCTCACGCAGGTCGGACACCGAATCGCCGCTGCGCGCGTCCACCGACACCGCCACCTTGTCGTGCCCGGCTTCGCGCAGCGAACCGATCACGTCGTGCAGGAAGCGGATCGGCAGGTTGTCGATGCAGAAGTAGCCGTCATCCTCGAGCACGTTGATTGCGATCGACTTGCCCGAGCCTGAAATCCCGGTGACGAGCACGAGGCGCATCGCGCATCTACCCCTGGGATTCGATCAGCCCGCGCTGACGTGCGAGGAAGTCGCCCATGGTGTCGAAGCCGCGCAACTGCAGGACCGTGCTGCGCACCGCGGCCTCGGTGAGCACCGCGAGGTTGCGCCCCGCGGCCACCGGAATCACCACCTTCGGAATGGCCAGCCCGAGCACGTCCTCGGTGAGCGCCTCGAGCGGCAGGCGTTCGTATGCATCTTCCATGGCGCCGCGGCGCACCAGGTGGACGATCAGCTTGAGCGTCATCTTGCGGCGCACCGCGGTCTCGCCGAAGATCGTGCGGATGTCGAGCAGTCCCAGTCCGCGCACCTCGAGCAGGTCGCGCAGCAGCGGCGGACAGCGGCCCTCGATCGCGTGCGGGGCGATGCGCGCGAATTCCACCACGTCGTCGGCCACCAGGCCGTGGCCGCGGCTGATCAGTTCGAGCGCCAGCTCGCTCTTGCCCAGTCCCGATTCGCCGGAGATCAGCACACCCATTCCCAGCACGTCCATCAGCACGCCGTGCATCGTGCAGGTGGGGGCGATCGCCTTGCTCAGGTAGACGCGCAGCGATTCGATCACGCGCGCCGCCGGCAGCGGCGTGGCCAGCACCGGCAGATCGACGGCCGAGGCGCGGGTGAGCAGGTCGGCCGGCGGTTGGACCCCGTCGGCGACGATCACCGCGGGCGGGCGCGCACCGATCAGGTCTTCGTTGAGTGCGATGCAACGGGTCGGGCCGATGCGCGCGGTGTAGGCCCGCTCCGCGTTGCCGAACACGTGGATGCGGTTCGGGTGAATCAGATTCAGGTAACCGACCAGGTCGGCGGGTTCGGTGGAACCCGGCGCGGCGTCGCGATCGGCGCCCGCTTCGCCGGTGAGCCAGGCGAGTTGCAGCGCATCGCGGTTCTGCTCGAAGACCGTGCGGACGGTGACGCTCATGCGTCAAGCATACAGCCCTGCTACCCGTGCAGCGATTCCGCGACGCGCGTCGGCCGCGCCGGACGCGCGCTGCCTGCGCCGCGGGCGGCGTTCAGGCCGCGGGGCGGAACGGCCCCCAGGTGGTGAGGATCCGGTGCATCTGCGCCGGATCGCTGCAGGTCGCGAGCGACTCCCGAATCGAGGCCTCCGACAGCAGTTCGGCCAGTTCGGACAGCAGTTCGAGGTGCTCTTCCGTGGCAGTCTCGGGCACCAGCAGGAACACCAGCAGGCCAACCGGCTTGCCATCGGGGGCATCGAACGGGATGGGTTCGGTCAGCCGCACGACGGCCGCCAGCGCTTCCTTCAGGCCCTTGATGCGTCCATGCGGAATCGCCACCCCTTCGCCCAATCCGGTCGAACCGAGCCGTTCCCGGGCAAACAGCGAGTCGAACACCTTGCTGCGCTCGATCCCGTGATTGTTCTCGAAGAGCAGGCCGACCTGCTCGAACAGGCGCTTCTTGCTCGTGACCGCCAGGTCGAGCACCACGTCGGCAGGGGTCAGCAGTCTGGAGAGGCGGCTCATCCCGACGACGCTCGATGGGGCTTGCCTGAGGGCATACGACATGGGAATCCACCCCTGCGGACAGTTCCGGGACTGCGGCGATTATATCGAGGGAGGCACGAAAGCAAAGCCGTGTTTGCGGCGTCGCAACACGATTTTGCCGGATTCCGGAAGACCGCTGCTGCGAACGGAATCGCGATGGCCATGATCAGAGGGTCCGGCGCTGGGCGACAGGCGGAATGCGCAACGTTTCGCGGTATTTGGCGACCGTGCGTCGCGCGACCACGAAGCCCTGTTCGGCGAGCAGGCCGGCGACATGGCCGTCGGACAATGGCCGCGCGGGGTCCTCACTGGCGAACAGTTGCTTCATCAGCGCGCGAATCGCGGTGCTCGAGGCCGCACCGCCGCTGTCCGTCGCCACGTGGCTGCCGAAGAAATACTTCAGTTCGACCACCCCGAACTGGGTGAGCATGTACTTCTGAGTGGTGACCCGCGAAACCGTCGACTCGTGTAGATCCAGCGCGTCGGCGATTTCGCGCAGCACCAACGGGCGCATCGCAACCGCACCATGCGAAAAATACGCCCTTTGGCGATCGACGATTGCCTGGGCGACGCGCTGGATCGTCTCGAAGCGCTGTTGCAGGTTCCGGACCAGCCAGCGCGCCTCCTGCAGTTGCGCCGTCAGGCCGCCCTTGCCGCCCCGGCTGCGCTTCAGGATCTGCGCGTACGTGTCGTTGACGCGCAACCTGGGCATCACGTCCGGGTTCAACTCCGCCACCCAGCCGTTACGTCCACGTCTGACGATCACGTCAGGCACGACGTGATCGGCTTCACCGTCGCCGAAGGCGGCACCGGGCCGCGGTTCGAGCCGGCGGATGAACGCCTGTGCGGCACGCAGGGTTTCGTCGTCGCAGTGCAGCAACCGACGCAGCCTGGCGAAGTCGCGCGCAGCGAGCGCCGCCAGGTGTTCGTCGACGATCGCGCGCGCGGTGCGAACCACTGCCGCGGCCTGGTCGCGCGCGGCCTCGCCGTAGTCGATCTGCAGCAACAGGCTTTCGCGCAGGTCGCGCGCGCCTACGCCGATCGGGTCCAGGCTCTGCAGCAATCTCAGAGCGGTGGCGAGTTCCTCGGGTTCGATGGCGAGTTCGGCGGGCAGGAGCGCACCGATGTCGGTCAGTGACGAATCGAGATAGCCGTTCTCGTCGACGGCCTCGATCAGTGTGTGCACCAGCGCCCGATCGCGGCGTGTGCACTGCATCCCGGCGAGCTGCCCGGCGAGGTGCTCGCGCAGCGACGGGCGCGCTGCCGCGAGCTGGGGATAGTCGCGCTCGTCGCCTTCGGCGTGCGCCGTCCCTTCGCCGCCCCAGTCGGTTCGGAACACGTCTGCCCCGTCCCAGGCATCGGTCTGGCTGCCGTCGGGCCCGGCCGGAAAGTCGCCCGGCCCGTGCCGGTCGTCGAACCCGTCCGCTGCCACGGCTGCGGCCGGGCCAGCACCGCCCCCGTCGAGCCCGCCATTGGGAGCGATGCGCACGGTTGCGGCGAACGGGTCATCGAGCCTCTCGAGCAGCGGGTTGTCGGCCAGTGCCTGCTCGAGCTCCTGGTTCAGCTCGAGCGTGGACAGCTGCAGCAGGCGGATCGACTGCTGCAGCTGCGGCGTCAGCGCAAGCTGCGGCGAGAGTCTGAGCTGGAGCGACGGCTTCATCGATTGTCCGGACACTGCTCCCGCATCGGCGGACGAGGCGCGACCGGATCGGGGCGCGCTACATCGAGAAGTGCTCGCCGAGGTAATAACGGCGGACGTCTTCGTTCTGGACGACCTCGTCCGGTCGACCGGAAGCAAGAACAGTACCAGCCCTGATGATATACGCGCGATCGCAGATTCCAAGCGTTTCGCGCACGTTGTGGTCGGTGATCAACACGCCGATGCGCCGATCCTTGAGAAATCGCACGATCCGCTGGATTTCGATCACCGCGATCGGGTCCACGCCGGCGAACGGCTCGTCGAGCAGGATGAACCGCGGCGACCCCGCAAGGGCGCGGGCGATCTCGACGCGGCGGCGTTCGCCGCCCGACAGCGATTGCGCCGTGTTCGAGCGGATCTGCTCGATCTGGAGTTCGGCCAGCAGCGATTCGAGCCGCTGCCCGATCTCGTCGCGCGCCAGCGCGCGTCCGCGCTCGTCGGTCTGCAACTCGAGGACCGCGACGATGTTCTCCTCGACACTGAGCTTGCGAAACACCGATGCTTCCTGCGGCAGGTACGACAGGCCGAGCCGCGCCCGGCGGTGGATCGGCAACCGGCCGATGGGCACGCCGTCGAGTTCGATCGAACCGCCATCGGACGGTACCAGCCCGACGATCATGTAGAAGCAGGTGGTCTTGCCGGCGCCGTTGGGGCCGAGCAGCCCCACCACTTCGCCGCTGGCCACGTCGAGCGAGACGTCCTGCACGACCTTGCGGCCGTGATACGTCTTCATCAGGCTGCGTACCGCGAGCCGGCTGCTGCGGTTTGCCGGCACCCCCGGAGCGGGATCGGCCATCAGGGCCTGCTGTCGCGCGGCGGCGCGAGCTGCCCGGCGGGCTTCAGCGTGGTTGCCTCGCCGGCGGCGGGTGGTGCGGCAGTGCCTGTTTCGCGCGGCTGGATGATCACGCGCACGCGCCCGGCCGGATTGCCGGGGCCGGTCGCCGCGGCGCCGCCCTCGACGGTGAAAAATTCGTTGCGGCTTTCGTAGAAGATGTCGCTGCCGTGGACTTCGTCGATCACGCGCTCGTGTTCGGTCCGGCGCAGCATGGCCTGCTGCTGCAGCCGGAAGGTCTCGAGCTTGCCGTTGTAGTCGATCTGGCGGGCCTGCCCTTCGACGTACTGGTCGACGCCCTCGCGCTTCTGGCGCAGATACGCGAGGTTTCCGGTAGCGGTGCCGTAATGGAAGCCTTCGGGATCCTGGCGCAGCACCAGACGGTCGGCACGCAGCAGGATGGTCCCTTTCGTGAGCACCACGTTGCCGCTGAATACGTTGACCTGTTTCAGGTCGTCGTATTGCATCCGGTCGGCCTCGACGTTGATCGGTTTGTTGCGGTCGGCCCTTTCCGCGACGGCAAGTCCCGGGGAGATGGCTGACAGCGCCAGCAGCAACGCCGCCAGTGCCACGGTGCCGCCGGGGGTGCAAGGCAGGAGCCTGGGGGCAGGGAACGCGTGCATGGTCAGCGGGAGGAGGGCGGTGGCTGCCAGGTGAGCTGCACCCGGGATTCGACCTGCAACGAGCGGGCCGCATTATTGAATTCCATGCCGACGCCCGTCAAGACCGAGTCGCCGCGCTCGATGCGCACCGGCCGGTCGGTACGTGCGATCTCGGTCTCGCTGTAAATGGTGGCGCTGTCGGTGCGGATCGTCATCGCCGGCTCGCCTGCGTCGGCTTCGCGCACCAGTACCACGTTGCCGGTGAGCAGCGTTTCGTTGCCGTCGGCATCCGTGCTGCCGCGTTCGGCGCGCACCGTCACGCGTGGCCGGTCGGGATCGAGGCTCACCATCACCGGGTGCTCGAACTCGCTCGTGCGGTCGTCGGGGAAGTGCACCATGCGATTCGCCGCAATCCGGAACACCGGGTGGCCATGGGCGTTGATGCGGGTAAAGACGAGGTCTTCGACGAAGTAGTCGGGATCGTGGGTCGGCGGGCGCGCGTCGGCCGGCCCGGCATCGAGCAGCGAGGTCTGCACGAGGAACCAGGTGGCGCCGGCCAGGATGAGCAGCAGCGCGACCGATACCCCCGCGGCCAGCCGGTCGTAGAGGCGCGGCGTCACGTCGCGCCGCCAGCGTGGCGGGCAAGCGCCGGTTCGAGGAGCCGCTGCGACTGCAGCACGAACTCGGCGAATTCGCGCACTGCCCCCCGGCCGGCCGGCGCAATCGAGACCCAGTGCGCCCGCTCGTGCACTTCACGGGGGGCGTCGGCGACGCTGGCCGCCAGGCCCGCCAGCGCCATCGCGCCCAGATCGGGCCAGTCGTCGCCGACGTAGGCGGCCTGTCGCGTCGTCAGCCCGAGTCGCGCACAGATCTCGCACAGCGCGGCCGCCTTGTCCGCCACCCCCTGCCGTACTTCGTCGAAACGCAACTCGGCGGCGCGTGTCTCGACGATTGCCGATTGCCTGGCCGTGATCAGTGCCAGCTTCACGCCGGCCTCGCGCAGCAGGGTGAGCCCGAAGCCGTCGCGCACCGAGAACGCCTTCATGGTCTCGCCCGAGGGGCCGATGAACAGGCGTCCGTCGGTCAGCGTGCCGTCGACGTCGAGCGCCACCAGGCGCACCAGGGTTGCGCGGTGCGCCGCGTCCGCAGTGGCCTGCATTCAGACGACCTTCGCGGTGAGCAGGTCGTGGATGTGCAGGGCACCCGCCAGCCGGTGGCCGCTGTCGGCGACCAGCAACTGGCTGATGCGCCGCTCTTCCATGATCCGCACCGCCTCGGCCGCGAGCGCCTGCGCGTCGATGGTCGCTGGCGTGCGTGTCATCACCTCGTCGATGCACAACCCGCGCAGGTCGCGGCCCTGCTCGATCAGGCGGCGCAGGTCGCCGTCGGTGAAGATGCCGGCGAGGCGGCCGTCATCGGCGACGATTGCGGTCATGCCCATGCGCTTGCGCGTGATCTCGAGGATCGCGTCGACCAGGCGCGCGCCGGCACGCACGCTGGGCAGATTCGCACCCGATCGCATCACGTCGGCCACGCGGGTGAGCAGGCGCCGCCCGAGCGTCCCGCCCGGATGGGACAGTGCGAAGTCCATCGGACCGAAACCGCGCGCGTCGAGCAGCGCCACCGCGAGCGCATCGCCCAGCGCCAGCGTCGCCGTGGTACTGGCGGTGGGCGCAAGGTTCAGGGGGCAGGCCTCGCGATCGACCGCGGCGTGCAGGTGAACGTCGGCCAGTCGCGCCAGCGGCGAACCGGGATCGCCGGTGATCGCGATCAGGCGCGCTCCCTGGCGTTTGACCACCGGCACGATCGTCAGCAGTTCGTCGGTGCTGCCGGAGTTGGAAAGGGCGACGAAGACGTCGTCCCGGGTCACCATGCCGAGGTCGCCGTGGCTGGCCTCGGCCGGATGCAGAAAGAACGCCGGGGTGCCGGTGGAGGCGAACGTGGCGGCGACCTTGCGCGCGACGTGCCCCGACTTGCCGATGCCGCTGACCACGACGCGCCCGGTGCAGGCGAGGATGAGCCGGCAGGCGTCGGCGAAGCTGTCGTCGACGCGCTCGGCCAGGCGCGCCACCGCCTCGGCTTCGATGCGCAGCACCTCTCTCGCGCGCGCGAGCAGTCGCTGCGGCATCACGGCGGTCGATTCGTTCATCGCCCGAGTATATGACGACTGCGACGGGTGCCGGGCGCGGCGGCGCCTCACGGTGCTCCCGGTTTAGAATGCCGGGTCTCACGCAACCCCGGCCCTCACGGCAGGTTCCCCGATGCCAGAGTTCCTCACGCTGGACAAGGTCCGGTTCGGATACGGCAAGCGTGTCATCCTGCACCAGATCTCGATGCGTTTCGAGCGCGGCAAGGTGTACGCGCTGATCGGCGGATCCGGTTCGGGCAAGACGACCATCCTCAGGCTGATCGGCGGGCAGTTGCGCCCCCAGCGGGGGGCGGTCGCCTTCGACGGCGAGAACGTGCACCGGCTCGATCGCGACGGGCTGTACCGCGTGCGTCGCCGGATGGGCATGCTCTACCAGTTCGGCGCGCTGTTCACCGACCTCACCGCATTCGAGAACGTCGCCTTTCCGCTGCGCGAGCACACCGACCTGTCCGAGACGATGATCCGCGACCTGGTGCTGATGAAGCTCGAGGCGGTCGGGCTGCGCGGGGCCGCCCACTTCCGCACGTCCGAGCTCTCGGGCGGCATGGCGCGGCGTGTCGCGCTGGCGCGCGCGATCGCGCTCGACCCGCCGCTGATCATGTACGACGAACCCTTCGCCGGCCTCGATCCGGTCGCGCTGGCCACGGTGGCGCAGCTGATCCGCCGGCTCAACGACGCACTCGGATGCGCGTCGATCGTGGTTTCGCACGACATCAAGGACGCCTTCGCGATCGCCGATCACGTGTTCCTGCTCGCCGCCGGGCGCATCGCTGCGCATGGTCCGCCCGACGAAATGCGGGCGTCGGACGACCCGAACGTGCGTCAGTTCCTCGACGGCGACATCGATGGACCGATCGCCTTTCACTTCCAGGCCCGGCCGTTCGCCGAGGAACTCGGGCTGGGCGCCTGATGCGAACGTTGCTGCTTCCGCTGCAATGGCTGGTCGGGTTCGTCGTCTCGGTGGGCGGGGGCGCGCGCTTTTTCGTGCACCTGTGCTGGCTGGGCGTGGCCGCGCTGCGCCGGCCGCGGCTGATCGTCGACCAGGTGCACTTCATCGGCAACTACTCGCTGTCGATCATCCTCGTCTCCGGATTGCTGATCGGCTTCGTGCTCGGCCTGCAGGGCTATTACACGCTGCGCCGCTACGGTTCGGAGGAGGCGCTCGGGGTGCTGGTTACGCTGTCGCTGGTGCGCGAGCTCGGGCCGGTGGTCACCGCACTGCTGTTCGCGGGCCGGGCGGGCACCTCGCTCACCGCCGAGGTCGGGCTCATGAAGGCCGGCGAGCAGATCGACGCGATGGAGATGATGGCGGTGGACCCGGTGGCGCGGGTGCTCGCCCCGCGATTCGCGGCCGCAGTATTCTCGATGCCGCTGCTTGCGGCACTGTTCTCGGCGCTCGGCGTGCTCGGCGGCTACCTGGTCGGCGTCGAGATGATCGGGGTCGATGCCGGCGCGTTCTGGTCGCAGATGCAAAGCGGCGTCGACTGGCTCGACGACGTCGGCAACGGCGTGGTGAAGAGCGTCGTGTTCGGGTTCACGGTGGCCTACGTGGCGCTGTTCGTCGGCTATAACGCGCAGCCGACGCCCGAAGGGGTGGCGCGCGCCACCACCACCACGGTGGTGGCCGCCTCGCTGGCGATTCTCGGGCTCGACTTCATCATGACCGCACTGATGTTCAGCACGGGCTGACGGCGTGCGCGACTGCGACCGGAACTGGCACATGGAGAACCTTCGATGAAACGCACCGGAGTCGACCTGCTGGTCGGGTTGTTCGTGCTGCTGGGCTTCGGCGCGCTGGTCTTCCTGGCGCTGCGCGCAGGAAACATGAGCAGCGCGGTCGGTCTCGGCCCCACCTATGAAACCGTCGCACGTTTCGACAACATCGGCGGGCTCAAGCCGCGCGCCGCGGTGCGCAGCGCCGGGGTCGTGGTCGGCCGCGTCGCCGCGATCCGTTTCGACGACCAGACCTATCAGGCCGAGGTGGTGCTGGCGCTCGATCAGCGCTACCGGTTCCCGAAGGATTCATCGGCAAAGATCCTCACTTCGGGGCTCCTCGGCGAGCAGTACATCGGGCTCGAGCCGGGCGGCGACACCGAGATGCTCGCCAGTGGCGATCGCGTCACGATGACCCAGTCGGCGGTGGTGCTCGAGAGCCTGATCGGCCAGTTTCTCTACGGCAAGGCCGCCGAGGGGCCAGGCAAGTGAATGCCGCCAGGCTCGCGGTCGTTGCGTGGCTGGCTGGCGTGTCGCTGCTGGGCGCCTGTGCGACGCCGGGCGGTCCGGCCGCAGCCCGCGATCCGCTCGAAACGATGAACCGCGCGGTTTTCCGGTTCAACGATGCGCTCGACCGGGCGGTGCTCGAACCGGTTGCGAAGGGCTACCACGACTACCTCCCGGCGGAACTGCGCCTGCTGGTGGGCAACGTCTTCGGCAACCTGGCCGATCTCTGGACTGCGGCGAACCAGTTGCTGCAGGGCAAGCCGGGGGAGGCAGCGTCCGATCTGTCGCGCTTCGTGCTCAATTCCACGCTCGGCTTCGCCGGACTGGCCGACATCGCCACGCCGGCGGGTTTCGACAAGCACCACGAGGACTTCGGACAGACGCTGGGCCGCTGGGGCCTGCCGGCCGGACCGTACCTGGTGCTGCCGCTGCTCGGGCCCTCGAGCCTGCGCGATGCGCCGGCGCGCCTGGTCGACTATCATGGCGACCTGCTGCTGGCGGTCGATTCCGCGGGCCGGCGCAACAACGCCGTCGTGCTGCGCACGGTCGACGATCGCGCGCAACTCCTGCGCGCGCAGCGTCTGGTCGAGGGCGCAGCGCTCGATCGCTATTCGTTCATCCGCGACGGCTACCTGCAGCGGCGGCGCAACCAGGTCTACGACGGCGATCCCCCGCTGCCGGACGATGACGCGTCGGCCTACGACCCGATGGACGATCCCGAGGCGCCGGGTGTGTCCGACGGCACGCCGGTGACTGCACCTGCACCCGCACACCGAACCGACGGGAACCGATGATGAAGAAGCTACCCTCGTTTTTCCTGTGGCTGTTGCTCGCCGTGTCCGCGGCCGCCGTGGCGGCGGCAGCAACGGAGTCGCCCGACCGATTGATCGAGCGGCTCAGCACCGAGATCCTCGACCGCATCCGGGGCGACAGCGCACTGCAGGCGGGCGACAGGAACAAGCTCGACGAACTGGTCGACAGGACCGTGATGCCGCACGTCGACTTCCGGCGCATGACCGCACTGTCGGTCGGCCGCAACTGGCGCTCCGCCACGCCCGAGCAGCAGAAGCAGTTGATGGACGAATTCCGCGCATTGCTGATCCGGACGTACGCCGGCGCACTCGCGTCGGTGGCCGACCAGAGAGTGCGGATGCGCCCGCTGCGCGCCAACCCGCACGACACCGACGTGATCGTGCGCAGCGAAGTCGTCCAGCCGCGCGGCGAACCGATCCAACTCGACTACCGGATGGCGAAGGCCGCTGACGGCTGGAAGATCTACGACGTCAACGTGCTCGGGGTCTGGCTGGTCGAAACCTACCGCACACAATTCGCCCAGGAGATCAGCGCCGGAGGCATCGAGGGCCTGATCCGCAGCCTGACCGAGAAGAACCGCAGGCCTGCGGCCAACGACAAGACGTGAGCCACACCCGAAGCGCCGCCGCGCAGCCTGCGCCGGGCGTACCGGTCGCCGGCGCGCTCGCACTGCCGGCCGAGGTCGCGTTCGCGGGGGCGCGTGCGGCGCTGGAACAGGCCCTGCCGGGTCTCGACAGCGAGCGGCCCAGGTTCGATCTGTCGGCGTGTCGGCGATTCGACTCCTCCCTGGTCGGCGTGCTGCTGGAGCTGTCGCGTCGTGCGTCGGCCCGCAGACGGCGCTGCGAGTTCGTCGGCGCACCGCCCAACCTGCGCAAGCTGTGCGGCCTGTACGGCGTCGAGGGCCTGCTGTTCGACACCGGCAGCACGCCGTGACCGCAGCGATCGAGGCGCGCTGCGTGGCCAAGCGCTACGGCAGCTTCGAGGCGCTGCGCGGCGTCTCCCTGTCGATCGGCCAGGGCGAGTTTTTCGGTCTGCTTGGCCCCAACGGAGCGGGCAAGACCACGTTGATCTCGATCGTTGCCGGGCTCGTGCGCGCCACCTCGGGCGAAGTGTCGGTGATGGGCCATGACGTGGTGCGCGGGTTTCGCGCTGCCCGGAGCGCGCTCGGCGTGGTTCCGCAGGAACTCGTCTTCGATCCGTTCTTCACGGTGCGCGAGACGCTGCGCATCACCTCGGGCTACTACGGCATCCGGCGCAACGACGACTGGATCGACGAGGTGCTGGGGAATCTCGACCTCGCCTCGAAGGCCGAAGTGAACATGCGCGCGCTCTCCGGCGGCATGAAGCGCCGCGTGCTGGTGGCTCAGGCGCTGGTCCATCGCCCTCCGGTGATCGTGCTCGATGAGCCGACCGCTGGCGTGGACGTCGAATTGCGCCAGACGCTGTGGCAATTCATCCGCCGGCTCAACGCCGACGGGCACACGATCGTGCTCACCACGCACTACCTCGAAGAGGCGCAGGAACTGTGCGACCGCATCGCCATGCTCAAGCACGGCGCGGTGGTGGCGCTCGACCGCACCAGTTCGCTGTTGCGCCGCTTTGCCGCCGGTCGGCTGCAGCTGCGCCTGGCGGGTGCGCCGCTGCCGGCGGTGCTCGAGCCGCTGCGCATCGTCGAAGCCGCGGCGGCGCCCGAAGCCGCGGCGGCATCCGAAACCGCGCGCCAGCCCGCGGGCGGCGCGAGGGTCGGCCTGCGCATCGACGATGTCGGCGAGGTCGAGGCGATCCTCGCGACCCTGCGCGAGGCGGGCTGCCGCGTCGAGGAGATGGAACTGGCGCACACCGACCTCGAGGACGTCTTCGTCCGGGTGATGAAGGAGACGCGCTGAATGGACCCGGTTCGTCGCAGTACCACCGGCGCGTTCTCGGTGCAGGGCTTTGCAACGCTGCTGCACAAGGAGATCATGCGCTTCGTCAAGGTGGGCGTGCAGACGGTCGGTGCGCCGGTGCTCACGGCGATGCTGTACCTCGTGATCTTCTCGCACGTGCTCGGCGACCGGGTACAGGTGTTCCAGGGCGTGCGCTACACCTCGTTCCTGCTGCCTGGCCTGGTGATGATGTCGGTGCTGCAGAACGCATTCGCCAACAGTTCGTCGTCGCTGATCCAGAGCAAGATCACCGGCAACATCGTGTTCCTGCTGCTCGCACCGCTGTCGCACCGCGAGATGTATGCGGCCTACGTGCTCGCGTCGATGCTGCGCGGCATGGCGGTGGGGGCCGGCGTGTTCCTCGTCGCAGCCTGGTTCGCGCACCTCTCGTTCGCCTCGCCCGGCTGGATCGTGGCATTCGCGCTGCTGGGCAGTGCGATTCTCGGTACAATGGGCGTGATCGCAGGAATCTGGGCGGAGAAATTCGACCAGATCGCGGCTTTCCAGAACTTCATCATCATGCCGCTCACGTTCCTGTCCGGCGTGTTCTATTCGGTGAAGTCGCTGCCCGAGTTCTGGCAGACGCTGTCGCACCTGAACCCGTTCTTCTACATGGTCGACGGCTTCCGCTACGGTTTTTTCGGGGCCTCCGACGTGCCGCCCGCAACCAGCTTCGTGGTCGTCGCGGCGACCCTGGCGGCGGTCAGCGCGATCGCGCTGCGGCTGCTGGCGAGCGGCTACCGGCTGCGGCACTGATGCCGCCCGCCGCGCCACCCGATTCATCCTCCCACCGACATCGTTTCGCCCGGATTGCGCCATGGTCACTCCCGAGAATCTCCGCAAGTTCATCGCCGACGGCCTCGAATGCGAACACCTCGAGGTCGGTGGCGACGGACGCCACTTCGAGGCGCTGATCGTCTCGAAGCTGTTCGAGGGCAAGCGCCTCATCCAGCGGCACCAGATCGTCTACGCGGCGCTCGGCGACCGGATGCGCGAAGAGGTGCACGCGCTGTCGATGAACACGCTCACGCCCGAAGAGTTCGCCGACCGCGGCGGCGCATGAGGGCCCCCGCCTGGCCGGCCGGGCACGATGGGCGCCTGCGCGCTGGCGGGCGGCCGGTGTCCCGGATCGCGGGTTGCGCGGCCACGATCGCCCGGGGAACTGCACGTTCATGGACAAGCTGAGAATCGAAGGCGGGCGCCCGCTGTGCGGCGAGATCGCGGTGTCGGGCGCCAAGAACGCTGCGCTGCCGATCCTGTGCGCGGGACTGCTCGGCAACGGGCCACTCGCGCTGGACAACGTGCCGCAACTGCACGATGTCGCCACCGTGCTGCGGCTGTTGCGGCGGCTGGGGGCGAAGGCCGAGCGCGACGGCGAGCGCGTGCTGCTCGATGCCGCGGGCGTCACGTCGGTCGAGGCACCCTACGAACTGGTCAAGACGATGCGCGCGTCGATCCTGGTGCTCGGCCCGCTGCTTGCGCGCTTCGGCGAAGCGCGCGTGTCGCTGCCGGGCGGCTGCGCGATCGGCCAGAGGCCGGTCGACCAGCACATCAAGGGCCTGCAGGCGATGGGTGCGCAGATCTCGATCGAGCACGGCTACGTGGTGGCCAGGGCAAGCCGGCTGAAGGGCGCGCGGATCGTCACCGACATGGTCACCGTCACCGGCACCGAGAACCTGATGATGGCCGCGACGCTGGCCGACGGGGAAACCGTGATCGAGAACGCCGCGCGCGAGCCCGAGATCGTCGACCTGGCCGCTGCACTGGTCGCGATGGGGGCGCGCATCGAAGGCGCCGGCACTGACCGCGTCATCGTGCGCGGGGTCGAGCAGTTGCACGGTGCCACCCACCGGGTGATGGCCGACCGCATCGAGGCGGGCACTTTCCTGTGCGCGGTCGCAGCCACCGGTGGCGAAGTCACGCTGACGCGGGCCCGGCCCGCGACCATGGATGCGACGCTCGACAAGCTGCGCGAGGCGGGCGCATCGATCGAGGTCAGCGGCGACCGCATCCGCCTGTCGATGTCGCGACGGCCGCGGGCGGTCAACGTGCGCACCGCGCCCTATCCGGGGTTCGCCACCGACATGCAGGCCCAGCTGATGGCGCTCGACTGCGTCGCCGACGGCGCCGGCGTGGTGACCGAGACGATCTTCGAGAACCGCTTCATGCACGTGCTCGAATTGCAGCGCCTCGGCGCCGACGTCTCGATCGAGGGCAACACCGCGATCGTTCGCGGGGTGCCGCGCCTGTCGGGCGCCACCGTGATGGCGACCGACCTGCGCGCATCGGCGGGCCTGGTCATCGCCGGGCTGGTCGCCGAAGGCGAGACCGTCGTCGAGCGCATCTATCATCTCGATCGCGGCTACGAGCGCATGGAGGCCAAGCTCGGCCAGCTCGGCGCGCGCATCGAGCGGCTCGGCGGGAGTACGTGAAATGAAGGCCCCCGTTTCCGATGTTGGCGCGTCGCGGCAGTCGGCGACGGGGCCGGACACAGGGCGCGGGGCGAACGGGCCGGGCGGCGCGCCTGCGTCGGGGCGCCCAGGCCGAGCGCGGCGCGTGCGGCGGGGCGCCCCGACGCAGGCGCGCCGCCCGGCCCGCGCCTTTGCTCGCACCGACATCCCGAATCGCAGAACGCGCCCCGCGCGCTGGAGCCACTGACGTGATTACGCTAGCCCTGTCGAAAGGCCGCATCTTCGACGAGACGCTGCCGCTGCTGGCGGCCGCGGGCGTCGCGGTGGACGCCTCGATCGGCGCCTCGCGCAAGCTGATCCTGCCCACCGGCGACCCCGACCTGCGGCTGATCATCGTGCGCGCCTCCGATGTGCCCACCTACGTCCAGTACGGCGCCGCCGACCTCGGGGTGGCCGGCAAGGACGTGCTGCTCGAGCACGGCGGCGAGGGACTGTACCAGCCGGTCGACCTCGGTATCGCGCGTTGCCGGATGTCCGTGGCAGCGCCGGCCGGCTTTCGCTATGCCGAGGCGGTACGCCCGGGTGCGCGGCTGCGCATCGCCACCAAGTACCTGCAGGTTGCCCGCGAGCACTTCGCCGCCAAGGGCGTGCACGTCGACCTGATCAAGCTCTACGGCTCGATGGAACTCGCGCCGCTGGTCGGGCTCGCCGACGCCATCGTCGATCTGGTGAGCACCGGCGGCACGCTGCGCGCCAACCACCTGGTCGAAGTCGAGGAAATCATGCAGATCTCGTCGCGGCTGATCGTCAACCAGGCGTCGCTGAAGACGAAGTCGGTGCACCTCGAGCCGCTGGTGGCGGCGATCGGGCGCGCGGCGGGGAGCATCCGATGAGCGCCGCCGTGCCGATCACCCGGCTCGACAGCCGCGCTCCCGACTTCGAGCGGCGGCTTGCTGCGCTCGTCGCCTGGGAGCCGCGGCAGGACGGCGGGATCGAGCGCGCGGTCGCCTCGATCCTGCAGGACGTGCGCCGCCGAGGCGACGAGGCGCTGCTCGAATACACCCGGCGCTTCGATCGCGTCGACGTCGCCGACGCAGCCGCGCTCGAACTGCCGCGTGCCGGGCTGAAGGCGGCGCTCGACTCGCTGGGCGAGGCCGAGCGCGACGCACTGCAGGTCGCCGCCGAGCGCGTGCGCGCCTACCACGCGCACCAGTTGGTGAAGTCGTGGTCGTACGTCGAGGCCGACGGTACCCGGCTCGGGCAGCAGATCACGCCGCTCGACCGCGTCGGGCTCTACGTCCCGGGCGGCAAGGCCGCCTATCCGTCTTCCGTGCTGATGAATGCGCTGCCGGCTCGCGTGGCCGGGGTTCCCGAACTGATCATGGCCGTGCCCACGCCCGACGGCGTGCGCAACCCGCTGGTACTCGCCGCGGCCTGCATCGCGGGCGTCGACCGGGTGTTCACGATCGGCGGCGCGCAGGCGGTGGCGGCGCTGGCGTACGGTACCGCGACGGTGCCCGCGGTGGACAAGATCGTCGGCCCCGGCAACGCCTACGTCGCCGAGGCCAAGCGCCGCGTGTTCGGCACGGTCGGCATCGACATGATTGCCGGGCCCAGCGAGATCCTCGTGCTGTGCGACGGCAGCACCGATCCCGACTGGGTGGCGATGGACCTGTTCTCGCAGGCCGAGCACGACGAGATGGCGCAGGCGATCCTGCTCACGCCCGATGCCGCGTTCGCGGACCGGGTGGCGGCCTCGATCGCGCGGCTGCTGCCCACGATGCAGCGCCGCGAGGTGATCGCCCGGTCGCTTGCCGACCGCGGTGCGCTGGTGCTCGTGCGCAGCATGGAAGAGGCCTGCGAGATCGCCAACCGGATCGCCCCGGAACACCTCGAGATCTCGGCGGCCGATGCGCCGGAATGGGCTGCGCGGATCCGCCATGCCGGCGCGATGTTCCTCGGGCCCTGGTCGTCGGAGTCGATCGGCGACTACTGCGCCGGCCCGAACCACGTGCTGCCGACGATGCGCACCGCACGCTTCTCCTCGCCGCTGGGCGTCTACGATTTCCAGAAGCGCACCAGCATCGTCGAGGTGTCGGCGGCCGGCGCGCGCACGCTGGGCCGCATCGCCGCGACGCTGGCCCGCGGCGAAGGGCTGGACGCGCACGCGCGCAGCGCCGAGATGCGCCTGGAGCGCGGTTCGTGACCGCGCGCGTCACGCCGGTCGTGCTGCTGCGCGTCGGTCACGAAGTTGCGGGGCGCGGCATCCGGCGCGCTGGTCAGGGACGTCGGTAGAATGCACCCGTTGCTGCGCAACTGCCTGCGAATGACGGTCGGCACGCCCGAGGCGCACCGGCTGCCGGCCGCGGCCCTGCGCACATCCGTCTGAACCCCGCGGCGCGAGCGTCGCGCCGCCCGAGCACTGCGAGCCCATGCGTACCGCCGAAGTCACCCGCAACACCGCCGAGACCCGCATCCGGGTCCGCGTCGCGCTCGACGGCACCGGCCAGCAGAAGCTGGCCACCGGCGTGCCGTTCCTCGACCACATGCTCGACCAGGTCGCGCGCCACGGCCTCGTCGACCTCGAGGTGGATGCGCAGGGCGACCTGCACATCGACGCGCACCACACTGTCGAGGACATCGGCATCACGCTCGGTCAGGCGGTCGCGCGCGCGATCGGCGACAGGGCGGGCATCCGCCGCTATGGCCACGCCTACGTGCCGCTCGACGAGGCGCTCACGCGCGTCGTGATCGACTTCTCCGGCAGGCCCGGCCTGCACTGGAACGTGCCCTTCACGCGCGCCATGATCGGCCACTTCGACGTCGACCTCGCCAGCGAGTTCTTCCGCGGTTTCGTCAATCACGCGCAGGTCACGCTGCACGTGGACAACCTGCGCGGCGAAAACGCGCACCACCAGTGCGAGACGGTGTTCAAGGCGTTCGCGCGCGCGCTGCGCATGGCCGTCGAACCCGATCCGCGCGCCGCCGGGCGCATCCCGTCCACCAAGGAAGTGCTCTGAAGGAAAGAAGGGGGCATGGCGAAGGAGGCCCGGTGACGGGCGACCGGAGGCGGGGGTGCTGATCGCGGTCGTCGACTACGGGATGGGCAACCTGCGGTCGGTGGCGAAGGCGCTCGGGCACGTGGCGCCGAAGGCGCGCGTCGTGATTGCCGGCACCGCGGCGGGGATCGACGCGGCCGACCGCGTGGTGTTTCCCGGGCAGGGCGCGATGCCCGAGTGCATGCGCCATCTCGAGGCGGCCGGCCTGCGCGACGCGGTGCTGCGGGCCGCACGTGGCAAGCCGCTGTTCGGCGTCTGCGTGGGCGAGCAGATGTTGTTCGAACGCAGCGAAGAGGGCGGCACGAACGGGCTCGGCCTTCTGGACGGACAGGTGCTGCGGTTTCGTGGCGACGCGATGCGCGCGCCCGACGGGGCGGTGCTCAAGGTGCCGCACATGGGCTGGAACCGCGTGTTCCAGGTTCGCGCGCACCCGCTCTGGGCGGGCGTGCCCGACGGCGCCTGGTTCTACTTCGTGCACAGTTATCATGCACTGCCCGCGCAGGTCGAACTCACCGTCGGGGAAACCGAGTACGGGCTGCGCTTTACCTCGGCGGTGGCGCGGGATAACATTTTCGCGACCCAGTTCCACCCGGAGAAGAGCGCGGCCAATGGCCTGAGGCTCTACGAGAATTTCATCCACTGGCAACCCTAGCGTCGCCGAGCCCCGGCCTGCCGGTCGTCGGGCAGTGCGACGGGCCGGGCGCGGCAATCGCGCGCCACCCCGGGGTTCCGAACCGACCGCCACCATTCCCATGCTCCTCATTCCCGCGATCGACCTGAAGGATGGCCGCTGCGTCCGCCTGAAGCAGGGCGACATGAACGCCGAAACGGTCTTCTCCGACGATCCGGGCGCGGTTGCGCGCCACTGGGTCGAACAGGGGGCGCGCCGCATGCACCTGGTGGACCTCAACGGCGCGGTGGCCGGGCGCCCGCGCAACGAGCCAGCGATCAGGGCGATCGTCGACGCGGTGGGTGGCAATGTGCCGGTACAGCTCGGCGGCGGCATCCGCGACCTCGACACCATCGAGCGCTACCTCGACGACGGCATCAGCTACGTGATCATCGGCACCGCTGCGGTCAAGAACCCCGGCTTCCTGCACGACGCCTGCAACGCCTTCCCGGGGCAGATCATCGTCGGGCTCGATGCGCGCGACGGCAAGGTCGCCACCGACGGCTGGAGCAAGCTCACCCGCCACGACGTGCTCGACCTGGCGAAGAAGTTCGAGGGCTACGGCGTGGAGGCGATCATCTACACCGACATCGGGCGCGACGGCATGCTCGCCGGCGTGAACGTCGAGGCCACGGTGCGGCTCGCGCGCGAGTTGCGCATCCCGGTCATCGCCTCGGGAGGTTTCGCCAGCCTCGACGACGTCGAGCAGCTGTGTGCGATCGAGGGCGAAGGCGTCACCGGCGCGATCCTCGGCCGCGCGCTGTACGAGGGCGCGCTCGACTTCCGCGCCGCACAGGCGCGCGCCGACGAGCTGAACGGCTGAACATGCTCACCAAGCGCATCATCCCCTGCCTGGACGTGACGGCCGGTCGCGTGGTCAAGGGCGTGAACTTCGTCGGCCTGCGCGACGCCGGCGACCCGGTGGAGATTGCGCGCCGCTACGACGAGCAGGGCGCCGACGAACTGACCTTCCTCGACATCACCGCCTCGAGCGACGAGCGCGACATCATCGTGCAGGTGATCGAGTCGGTGGCCAACGAGGTCTTCATCCCGCTCACGGTTGGCGGCGGCGTGCGCGCGGTCGACGACGTGCGCCGGCTGCTCAACGCTGGCGCCGACAAGGTGTCGATCAACACCGCGGTCGTGCAGCATCCGCAGTTGCTCGCCGACGCGAGCGCGCGTTTCGGTGCGCAGTGCATCGTTTGCGCGATCGACGCGAAGGCGGTCGCCCCGGGACGCTGGGAAGTCTTCACCCACGGCGGCCGCAGGCCCACCGGTCGCGACGCCATCGACTGGGCGCGCGAGGTCGAGCGGCTGGGCGCGGGCGAAATCCTGCTCACCAGCATGGATCGCGACGGCACGAAACAGGGCTTCGATCTGGCGCTCACGCGCGCGGTGGCCGACGCGGTCGGCGTGCCGGTGATCGCCTCCGGCGGCGTCGGCACGCTGCAGCATCTGGCCGATGGGGTCACCGAGGGCCGCGCCGACGCGGTTCTGGCCGCGAGCATCTTCCACTTCGGCGAGTTCACCGTGGGCGAGGCCAAGCGTTACCTGGCCGAGCGCGGCATCGCGGTGCGACTCGACTGATGTGCATCCCCGCATGAAACAGGCGGACACCGGCAAGCCGGACGGCGACACTGCCTGGCTGGACGAAGTCCAATGGGGCGCCGATGGGCTGGTGCCGGCCATCGCCCAGGAATCCCCAGGCGGGCGCATCCTGATGATGGCCTGGATGAATCGCGAGGCACTGGCCGAGACCGTCGCCACCGGGCGCGCGGTGTACTGGTCACGCTCGCGTGCCCGCCTGTGGCGCAAGGGCGAGGAGTCCGGGCATGTCCAGGTGGTGCGCGAACTGCGGCTCGATTGTGACGGTGACGTGGTGCTGTTGTCGGTGGTGCAGCACGGCGGCATCGCCTGCCACACCGGGCGCCAGTCGTGTTTCTTCAGACGCCACGAAGACGGGCGCTGGGTGGTGGTCGATCCGGTGCTGAAGGATCCGGAGAGGATCTACCGATGATGAACTGTCGATGACGATCGGCCGACGACGATGAAGGGCGACGAACCGAAAGCAGGTGCGGCCGCCGCGGTGGGCGACGCAGGCGCGGTCCTCGATCGCCTGGCGGCAGTGCTCGAAGGGCGCAAGGGCGGCGATTCCCGCCACTCCTACGTGGCGCGACTGCTCGCCGGGGCGCCCGACGCGATCCTGAAGAAGATCGGCGAGGAAGCCACCGAAACCGTGCTGGCGGCCAAGGACGGCGTGCCCGAGCGCATCGTGGCCGAAACTGCCGATCTCTGGTTCCACTGCCTGGTGATGCTCGTCCACTTCGGGCTCTCGCCGCGCCAGGTGCTCGACGAACTGGCCCGCCGCGAGGGTCTGTCCGGACTCGACGAGAAGGCAGCGAGACGGTCCGCTTCCACGGAGGTGCGCAGGTGAGCACGCAACCCGGGGCCGCCGGGCCCGTTCGCAACGATGACTGCCTGTTCTGCCGGATCGCGCGCGGCGAGATCCCGTCGCGCAAGGTCTACGAAGACGACGACATCGTCGCCTTTCACGACATCCACCCGTCGGCACCGGTCCATTTCCTGATCGTGCCACGGCTGCACCTGGAAAACCTCTACGAGGCCGACATGAGGCACCAGGCGCTGCTCGGGAAAATCCTCGGCATCGCCGGACGACTCGCGCGCGAACAGGGCGCCACCGACGGCTTCCGGCTGGTCGTCAACAACGGCAGGGTGGGGAGACAGGAGGTGTATCATCTCCATGTTCATGTGCTCGGCGGACCCACACCATTCGGTCCGGGCATGGTCCGCCTCTGACGGGAGTACACGATGGGGAGCTTCAGCATCTGGCACTGGCTGATCGTGCTGGTGATCATCATGCTCATCTTCGGAACCAAGAAGCTGCGCAACATCGGATCCGATCTCGGCGGCGCAGTGCGTGGCTTCAAGGAGGGCGTACGGGAGGGCACCGAGAAAGCGGCGTCCGAATCCCAATCGGCGTCGTCGAAGACCATCGATGTCGAGGCCCGCGAAAAGAGCTGACTGCCGTCTTTCGCGTCCGGTTTCGCCTGCGAGCGGTCGCCTGCGGCCGCTCGCGTCGTTTTCGGGCGTCGCCGAGACGCGGGTCCGGCCCGGGCACGCCGGCTTGCTTCGCACCCGCTGAGGCACGGAGATGTTCGATTTCGGCTTTTCCGAAATGGTCATCGTGGCGATCGTCGGGCTGATCGTCCTTGGTCCGGAGCGCCTGCCGAAGGTCGCCAGGCAGGCCGGGCAGTGGCTCGGCAAGCTGCAGCGCTACGTTGCCGACGTGAAGTCCGACATCAACCGCCAGATGGAACTCGACGAACTGCGCAAACTGCAGGGCGAGGTCAGCGGCGCGGCACGCGAATTGCAGGAATCGCTCGAATCGACCGTCTCGGAGACGCGCTCGCAGTTCGACGCGATCGCTGCCGACCTCGAGGCTCCCGGCGACGGTGGCGCCGGCTCCGGCCAGTCTGCCACCGATTGGGACAAGGTGTACGCGCAACGACGGTTGCGCGAGCGCATCCATGACCGGCGCCTCGAGCGCGAGAAGGAACTCGGACAGAAGCGTCCGAAGCGCCGCCTGCATCGATGAGCCAGGAAGAAAGCTTCGTCTCGCACCTCGTCGAACTGCGCGACCGGATGATCCGCTCGCTGGTGGTGGTGCTGGTGCTGTTCGGCGTCTGCTTCTATTTCTCCGGCGACATCATGAAGTTCCTGTCGCAGCCGCTGTACCAGGCGCTGCCACCGGGGACCCGGCCGATCTTCATCGACCAGGCAGGGGCGTTCTTCACGCTGACCAAGGTGTCGTTCCTGACGGCCGTGCTGCTGTCGCTGCCCTGGATCATGTACCAGGCCTGGGCCTTCGTCGCACCGGGCCTGTACGAGCACGAGAAGCGCTTCGCACTGCCGCTGATCGTCTCCAGCATCTTCTTCCTGGTGGTGGGCATTGCCTTCGCGTACTTCTTCGTGCTGCCGGCCGCCTACAGGTTCTTCTTCGCGTTCGCGTCGCGCACCGGCGCCGACGTGCTGCAGGACCTGCAGAAGTACTGGGACTTCACGCTGGCGATCTTCTTCGGCTTCGGCCTGACCTTCGAAGTGCCGGTGGCCGAGATGCTGCTGGTGAAGCTCGGCATGGTGAGCCCTGCGCAGTTGCGCGCGGCGCGCCGCTACGTGGTGGTCGGTGCCTTCATCGTCGCTGCGGTGCTGACGCCGCCCGACGTGCTCAGCCAGTTCATGCTCGCCATCCCGCTGATCATGCTGTACGAGTTGGGCATCGTGCTGGCGGGGTTCATCAAGGCGCGCAGCCGGTCGCCCGACGACGAAGCCGAACCGGCGGCGCAGACGGCAGACGACGTGGCCACCACCGCCACCACCGTCGCATCGGCCGACCCGGCGTCGCCCGGCAGCCTGCGACGGTAGCGGGCGCACCCCGCGCCGCGCGCCGTCGCCCGGGCGGGCGCGGCACGCGCGGGCGGTCACTCGCGCGGCGTCCCGGGCCTCGGGCGCTTGCCGATGCGGATCGGCAGTTCGACGCTCTTGCCGTCGCGCACGAAGCGGAACCGCGCGGTCGAACCCGGCTCGAGTCGCGCGATCACGTTGAGCATCGTGGCGGTATTGGCCACCGGCTCGCCATCGACCTGCACCAGGATGTCGCCCACCTTGACGCCGGCACGATCGGCCGGACCATTGCGCATCACGCCGGCGATGATCGCGCCGTCCTTGCGCGGCAGCCTGAAGGCTTCCGCCAGCTCGGGCGTGACGTCCTGGGGCTCGACGCCGATGTAGCCGCGCGTGACCGAGCCGGTGGCGACGATCTGGTCCATCACCTGGCGCGCGGTGCTGGTCGGGATCGCGAAGCCGATGCCGAGCGAACCCCCGCTGCGCGAGTAGATCGCGGTGTTGATGCCGAGCAGCCGCCCTTCGGTGTCGACCAGCGCACCGCCCGAGTTGCCGGGGTTGATCGCCGCGTCGGTCTGGATGAAGTTCTCGAACGTGTTGATGCCCAGCTGCGTGCGGCCCACCGCGCTGATGATTCCCATCGTCACCGTCTGGCCGACGCCGAACGGATTGCCAACCGCCAGCACCACGTCGCCCACGCGCGCGGTTTCGGCATTGCCGAAAGCGATCGCCGGCAGGTCGGACATGTCGATGCGCAGCACCGCCAGGTCGGTCTCCGGATCGGTGCCTACTACCCTGGCACGCGCCTTCGAGCCGTCGGCCAGCAGGACCTCGATCTCGTCGGCGCCGTCGACCACGTGGTGATTGGTCAGCACGTACCCGTCGGCCGAGACGATCACGCCCGAGCCGAGGCTGTTGGTCTGTGGTCGCTCGCCCAACTGGTCGCCGAAGTACCTGCGGAACAGCGGATCGCCGAACAGCGGGTGCTCCTGCGCTGCGCGTCCCGCCTTCATCGTGTAGATGTTCACGACCGCGGCGGTCGCCCGGCGCGCCGCTTCGCTGTATGACAGAATCGGCGCGAGGCGGCCGTTCGCAACGTCGCGCGCCGCCGGTGGCGCATTGGCCACCGGCTCGCCGCGACTGTCGGGGGCTGGCGCAGGCAGCGACAGCGGCGCGCGCTCGGGTGCGAGCGGTTGCGGAAGCCACTCGGGGCGAAGCGTCGCGAAAGTGAACAGCAGCGCCAGCAGGATCGTGACGGCCTGCGCAAAGACCAACCAGAGCTTCTTCAGCATGACTCGGCGACGCGGAGAGGGACGCACGGAAGGGATTTCGGCTGCCGCGACGGTGACCGTCGCCGAACTGTCGGCGTCCTTCGAGGAAGTACTCGGGGCGAGCAGGTTCGCCGATTATTGCCCAAACGGCCTGCAGGTGGAAGGCGATCGCCCGATCCGCCGCCTGGTGAGCGGCGTCACCGCGAGCCTTGCGCTCGTGCGTGCGGCCGTGGCCGACGGCGCCGACGCGCTGCTGGTGCACCACGGATGGTTCTGGCGCGGCGACGATCCGCGCGTGACCGGTACGCGCCGCGCCCGGCTCGCCGAAGTGCTGGGTCACGGGCTGCACCTGTTCGCCTATCACCTGCCGCTCGACGTTCATCCGCTGCTCGGCAACAACGCGCAACTCGGCGCCCGGATGGGCTGGCGCGTGGACGGCCGGGCGGGTGACCAGGACCTGATCGCCTGGCACGACCTGCCCCGGCCCGCGAGTGCCGCGCTGCTCGGTCGCCACCTGCGCGAGCGCCTCGGGCGCGATGCGCTGGCGGTGGGGGCGCTGCGGCGGCCGATCCGGCGCCTGGCGTGGTGTACCGGCGCGGCACAGGACATGCTGCAGCAGGCCATTGACGCAGGCGCCGATGCCTTCGTGAGCGGCGAGATCGCCGAGCGCACCACCCACCTGGCGCGCGAGGCCGGCGTCGTCTACTTCGCTGCCGGCCACCATGCGACCGAGCGCTACGGCGTGCAGGCGCTCGGCGCGCACGTTGCTGCGCAGCTGCGCATCGCGCATCGCTTCATCGACGACGACAATCCGGTCTGACGACCGTCCGCGCCGGGGCGGCATGCGGGGCGCGGGCACGCCGGCGCGGGTGTCCGGCGCGCACGCCCGGCACGGCTCTCAGGCGGGGCGCTTTTTCAGCAGGTCGCGGATCTCGCCCAGCAGCACTTCCTGGGCGGGCGGAGCGGGCGCAGCTTCGGGTGCCGGTTCCTGCTTCCAGCGGTTCATCATCTTCACCATCATGAAGATCACGAAGGCGAGGATGACGAAGTTGATCACGATGGTGATGAAGTTGCCGTAGGCGAAGACCGGCACACCGGCCTTCTTCAGCGCGTCGAGCGTCATCGCGGTGCCCTCGGGCGCCTTGCCCAGCGCGACGTACAGGCTGCTGAAATCGAAGCGCCCGCCCAGGATGGCCGAGATCAGCGGCATGATCACGTCGCCCACCAGCGAGTCGACGATCTTGCCGAAGGCGCCGCCGATGATCACGCCGACGGCGAGATCCATCACGCTGCCCTTCATCGCGAAGGCTTTGAACTCCGCCATCATTCCCATGTCGCATCTCCCGGATAGTTTGTTGGCCACGTCGTTGCAGCTCGCGCCGGGCGCGGCCTTGTTGCGGCGCTCACCATAGCACCGGCGCGCCGCTGGCGTCACGTGCTGCGCGCGTGACCCGGCGTGCGCGCTTGCGCGCCGGGCGCCCGCGTCGCGCCGCAACCACCGCCCCTTTAATCGTTGCGCCGCAATACGCTAAAATACGGGGTTTTTGGATCCCGACCGCCGGATCCCGCCCGACATCATCTCCGACAGGGAAGTCATGAGCGATTCACCCAAGCCTCTCGACCCGGCGCGCCGGACCGCCATCGGTCTGACCTGCGCCGCGGGCGCCGTCGGCACCGCGGCCGTGGCGATCCCGTTCGTCAGCAGCATGGCCCCTTCCGAGAAAGCCAAGGCCGCGGGCGCGCCGGTCGAAGTCGACATCGGCGGCATGCAGCCGGGCGAATTGAAGCGCGTCGAGTGGCGCGGCAAGCCGGTCTGGGTGGTCCGCCGCACGCCGGAGATGCTCGAGACGCTGAAGAAGACCGAGCAGAAGGTCGCCGATCCCGATTCGCATCGCACGGCCTACCCGACGCCCGACTACGCGAAGAACCAGTACCGCTCGATCAAGCCCGAATACCTGGTCGTCGTCGGAATCTGCTCTCACCTGGGCTGCTCGCCGGTGGAGAAGTTCCAGGGCGGCAGCGACCCCTCGCTGCCCGCCGACTGGGCCGGCGGGTTCCTGTGCCCCTGCCACGGCTCCACGTTCGACCTCGCGGGCCGGGTCTTCAAGAACAAGCCGGCGCCCGACAATCTCGAAGTGCCGCCGCACATGTACCTGTCCGATTCGCGGTTGCTGATCGGCGAAGACACGAAGGCCGCCTGACGAACCCGATGCCAGGCCAGTTCGCCGGGGGCGTCGCGCCCGCCGGTCTCCCGAACCAACCCGTCACTCGCGCAGCCTCGCGGGGAGCATAGAAGATGGCGCAGGAAAAATCCGTCGAAACCACCGGCCTGCTGGGCTGGATCGATCAGCGCTTCCCGCTGACGAAGCTCTGGAAGGAGCACCTGTCCGAGTACTACGCGCCGAAGAACTTCAACTTCTGGTACTTCTTCGGCTCGCTGGCGATGCTGGTGCTGGTGCTGCAGATTGCCACCGGCATCGTGCTGACCATGCACTACAAGCCCGACGCGGCGCAGGCCTTCGCGTCGGTCGAGTACATCATGCGCGACGTGCCGTGGGGCTGGCTGATCCGCTACATGCACTCCACCGGGGCGTCGGCGTTCTTCATCGTCGTCTACCTGCACATGTTCCGCGGGCTGCTCTACGGCTCGTACCGCAAGCCGCGCGAACTGGTCTGGATCTTCGGCTGCCTGATCTTCCTGGCGCTGATGGCCGAGGCCTTCATGGGCTACCTGCTGCCCTGGGGCCAGATGTCGTACTGGGGCGCGCAGGTGATCGTCAACCTGTTCTCGGCGATCCCCTTCATCGGTCCCGACCTCGCCATCTGGATCCGCGGCGACTACGTGGTGGGCGACGCGACGCTGAACCGCTTCTTCTCGTTCCACGTGATCGCGGTGCCGCTGGTGCTGCTCGGGCTGGTCGTCGCGCACATCATCGCGCTGCACGAGGTGGGTTCGAACAACCCCGACGGCATCGAAATCAAGGCGAAGAAGGACGCACGCGGCATTCCGCTCGACGGCATCCCGTTCCATCCGTACTACACGGTGCACGACATCCTCGGCGTGGCCGTGTTCCTGATCGCGTTCTCCGCGGTGCTGTTTTTCGCGCCCGAGTTCGGCGGCTACTTCATCGAGTACAACAACTTCATCCCGGCCGACCCGCTGGTCACGCCGCCGCACATCGCGCCGGTCTGGTACTTCACGCCGTTCTACTCGATCCTGCGCGCGACCACCGAAGACTTCCTGCTGTGGTGGCTGATCCCGTTCCTGCTCGCATTCACGCTGCTGGTGCTGGTGAGCGCGCGCAGCAGCCTGTCGAAGGCGATCGCCGTGGCCGTGGCGGTCGTGATGATCGGCGGCTTTTTCGTGGTCGACGCGAAATTCTGGGGCGTCGTGGCGATGGGCGCCTCGGTGATGATCCTGTTCGCGCTGCCCTGGATCGACCAGAGCCCGGCGCGCTCGATCCGCTACCGTCCGAAGTTCCACTGGTGGCTGTACGGGGTCTTCGTGGTGGTCTTCTTCGTGCTCGGCTACTTCGGCACGCTGTCGCCGTCGCCGGTGAACGAACTGTTCTCGAAGATCGGCACGCTGATCTATTTCGCGTTCTTCCTGCTGATGCCGTGGTGGAGCACGATGGGCACGTTCAAGCCGGCGCCCGAGCGCGTCACCTTCGCGGCGCATTGAGCGCACCCGGGGCACACGGAGCTTCACGGAACATGAAAAATCTCGTCAAGACCCTCGCGGGGCTCGTTGCGGCGCTCACGATCGGTGGCGCATTCGCGGCCGGGGCCGGCTATCCGCTCGATCGCTTCCCCACCGACAAGCTCACGCAGCAGCCAGCGCTGCAGAATGGCGCGAAGCTGTTCGTCAACTACTGCCTGAACTGCCACGGCGCCGCGCTGATGCGCTACAACCGGCTGCACGACATCGGGCTCACCGACGACCAGATCAGGAAGAGCCTGCTGTTCAGCGGCGAGAAGGTCGGCGACCTGATGAAGGTCGCGATCCGGCCGGCCGACGCGAAGGAGTGGTTCGGCGCGCTGCCGCCCGACCTCTCGGTGATCGCACGCGCGCGTTCGTCGGGCGACGGCTCGGGAGCCGACTGGCTGTACACCTACCTGCGCACGTATTTCCGTGATTCCACCCGCCCGCAGGGCTGGAACAACGCCTTGTTCGAGAACGTCGGCATGCCGCACGTGTTCTGGGAACTGCAGGGCTCGCGCGGTGCGAAGCTCGAAGAGGTCAGGGAAGCGGTCGACGAGCAGACCGGGGAGTCGATCGGCTTCACGAAGTCGGTCGTCACCTTCGACGCCGACGGAACGCGCACCGAGCAGACCGTAAAGCTCGAGGGCGCGAACCACCATCCGTCGCGCCACTGGACGCTGGGCGCCCCGACGGGCGGCAAGCTGTCGCAGGCCGGGTTCGACAACACCGTCGCCGACCTGGTCGCCTACGTCACCTACATGTCCGACCCGACTGCGCAGACGCGCACGCGGCTCGGCGTCTGGGTGTTGCTGTTTCTCGGACTGTTCACGGTCTTTGCGTGGATGCTGAACCGCGAATACTGGAAAGACGTCAAATAGCCGTGCGGCGCCGACCCGATGCAGGGTGAGTCCGCCGCCGGGCTCACCCTGATTTTTTTGATGCGGTACCCGGATTTTTCAGGAGCTCGACCATGATGGTGCTGTATTCCGGCACGACCTGCCCGTTCTCGCAGCGCTGCCGTTTCGTGCTGTTCGAGAAGGGCATGGATTTCGAGATCCGCGACGTCGATCTCTACAACAAGCCCGAAGACATCTCGATCATGAACCCGTACGGCCAGGTGCCCATCCTGGTCGAGCGCGACCTGATCCTGTACGAGTCGAACATCATCAACGAGTACATCGACGAGCGCTTCCCGCACCCGCAGCTGATGCCCGCCGACCCGGTGATGCGCGCGCGCGCGCGGCTGTTCCTGTTCAACTTCGAACGCGAGCTGTTCGTGCACGTGCAGCAGCTCGAGCGCCGCGACCAGGCGCGCGACGCCTCGAAGACGATGGACAAGGCGCGCGCGCAGATCCGCGACCGGCTCACGCAGCTCACGCCGATCTTCATCAAGAACAAGTACATGCTCGGCGAGGATTTCTCGATGCTCGACGTGGCGATCGCGCCGCTGCTGTGGCGCCTCGACCACTACGGCATCGACATGCCCAAGACCGCGGCGCCGCTGCTGCGCTATGCCGAGCGCATCTTCTCGCGCCCGGCCTACATCGAGGCGCTGACGCCGTCCGAGAAGGTGATGCGACGCTGATGGCGGAGATCTCCACCAGGCCGTACCTGATCCGCGCACTCTACGAATGGTGCGCGGACAACGGCTACCGCCCCTACATCGCGGTGGCCGTCGACGAGCGTACCGTGGTGCCGCGCGAGTTCGTGCGCAACGGCGAGATCGTGCTCAACATCTCGGCTGCTGCGACCAACCGGCTCGTCATCGGCAACGAGCTGCTCGAATTCGAGGCGCGCTTCAGCGGCGTGGCGCGCCAGGTGTCGATCCCGATCGAGAACGTCTCGGCGATCTTCGCGCAGGAGAACGGCCACGGGATGGCCTTCGAGGCGCCGAAGACGGCAACGCCGGCCTCCGGAGCCGGCCCGGCATCCGGTGATGCGGGAGCCGGTGACGCGCGCAGCGGTGACGCATCGGCCGTGGACGGATCCGGTGCGACCGCCCCTTTGGACGAAGGACACGACACGGGTGGCACGACGGCCCCTTCGGGCAACCGCACCCGCCGGCGGCCGAAGCTCGCGGCGGTGCCGGTCCCCGGCGAGCCGGCGGCGAAGTCCGCGCGTCGCAAGCCGCAGATCGCTGCGGTTCCCGCGGCGACGAAGAAGCGGCCGTCCGATGCGGCGACCGGTTCCGGCGAGACGCCCGGCGAAGACGACCCGGGCCCGGGCGCGACACCGTCGGGCAGGTCGCACCTGAAGCGGGTGAAGTAGGCGGCGCGCGGCGGGCGTGCCGCAGGCGCGTTCGGCTACACTTTCCCGTCCCGGCCGGCTTAGCTCAGCAGGTAGAGCAACCGCCTTGTAAGCGGTAGGTCGCCCGTTCGAGTCGGGCAGCCGGCACCGGAATCCTCTCGAAAACCGATTCGCCCGCGGGTGCTGTTCCAGTGGCCGGGCTCTGCCGAGAGCGCTCCGACGCGCCGATCAGGTGCCCAGCGGCCGGTAGGCGATCGCCTTGATCTCGATCAGCAGGTGCGGGTGCGGCAACTGGTGCACCGCCACCGTGGTGCGCGTGGGGCCGTCGAAGCCGAAGAACTCGCCGTAGACCTCGTTGTAGCCGCCGAAATCGTTCATGTTGACGAGGAAGGCGCCGATCTCCACCACGTCGGCCAGGCTGGCGCCCATGCTGGCCAGGATGTCGGCGATGTTCTCGATCACGGCCCGGGTCTGCGCGCGGATGTCGAGTCGGACCGTACCCATCGCGTCGACCTCGGCGCCGACGAAGCTGTTGTCGGGCCGGCGCGAGCTGGTGCCGGAAACGAAGAGGAAGTCCCCGGCGCGCTTGACGTGGGGGAACCTGCCACGTGGTGTCGCCTTGCCCTGGACCAGTCGGGCCTCGGTCTGCGTCGCGGGCGTGTTCGCCGGGTCGCGGGTCATGAGGCGTCCTTTGCGACCGAGAACGATACGCAGCCCAGATGCTGCATCTCGCAGCGCACGTGCATGCCGGGCGCCAGCGCAACGGCCGAAGTGGCGCTGCCGGCCATCACCAGTGTGCCCGCGTCGAGGCGTTCGCCGGCGGCTGCGGCGAGGCGCGCGGCCGCCACGAGGGCGCGGATCGGGTGGCCGAGCAGGGCGGCGGTGCTGCCGACCTCGGCCGGGCGGCCGTTCACGGTCAGCACCAGGCCGAGATTCGAGAAGTCGATGCCGGGATCGTGCCAGCTGCCGACGACCAGGCCGCTGGAAGAGGCGTTGTCGGCCACGACATCGGTGAGCGTGAACCTGAAGTTCTCGTAACGCGAGTCGATCAGTTCGATCGCCGGGGCGATCGCTTCGACGGCGTCGAGCGCTTCCATCGGCGTCACCAGGCCGGCGAGCGGCTTGCCCAGCAGGAAACACAGTTCGGGCTCGCAGCGCGGGTGCACGTAGTCGGTGACGCGCACCGTGCCACCTTCCTCGATGAGCATGTCGGAGCTGAGCCGGCCCCAGATCATGTCGGTGAGCCCCATCTGCGCCATCTTCGCGCGGCTGGTGAAGCCCATCTTCACGCCGATGCGGCGGTGGCCCCTCGCAAGGCGCCGGGCCACGAGGGCGCGCTGCACCGCGTAGGCGCTGTCGGGTGTCAGGCCGTCGGCTGCCGTGTGTTGTGGCACGGCGCACGCGTGCCGTGCCGCGTCGTCCAGGCGTGCCGCCAGTCGTTCGATCTGCGGTTCGATCCGTGCTTTCATGGGAGACTCCTCACGCTGCCGAGCCGAAGACCGCGCGCACGCTGCCCAGGCCCTCGATGCGCGCTTCGAACACGTCACCGGCCTGCACGGCGACCATCGGCCCCAGCGCTCCGGTGAGTATGGTGTCGCCCGCGCGCAGCGGCTGTCCCAGGTGCACCATCGTGCGCGCCAGCCATGCCGCGGCATTGAGCGGGTGGCCCAGGCATGCGGCGCCCACGCCGAAGGAGAGCGGTTCGCCGGCGCGCTCCATCACCATGCCGGCCAGCCGCAGCTCCACGGCGTCGAGCTTCATTGGCCGGTGGCCCAGCACGTAGGCGCCGGCCGAGGCGTTGTCCGCCACGGTGTCGACGAAGCGGATGTTCCAGCCGGCGATGCGGCTGCACACCACCTCGATGGCCGGAACGACGTAGGCGGTGGCGCGAATCAGTTCGGCCGGCGTCAGGCCGTCCTCGGTCAGATCGCGTTCGAGCACCAGGGCGACCTCGGCCTCCACCTTGGGTTGCATCATCCGTCGCCAGGCGATCTCCTCGCCATCGCCGTAAGCCATGTCGGCGAACAGCATGCCGTAATCGGGCTCGTCCACGCCCAACTGCCTCTGCACGCTGGCGGAAGTGAGTCCGATCTTGCGGCCGACCAGCCGGCGTCCCTGGGCGACCCAGCGCTCCGTGTTGAGGCTTTGCACGGCGTAGGCGGCATCGGTGCCCGCATCGGCGAGCAACTCGCGCACCGGAACGCAGGGCGCGCCCGTGGTGTGCGCCTGCATCAGCAGGTCGGCTGCCTGGAGGACCGCGCCTGAATGGGTGTTTGCCGTCATGCGCGCTCCTCCTGTTCGATGCGGATGCACACGTTGGTGAGTTCGGAGTAGAAGTTCATCGAATGCACACCGCCTTCGCGGCCGATGCCTGAAAGACCGCTGCCGCCGAACGGGGTTCGAAGGTCGCGCAGGAACCACGTGTTGACCCACGCGAGGCCGACCTTCATGGCCTGCGAGACGCGGTGTGCACGGTTCAGGCTGGTGGTCCAGATGCTGGCGGCCAGGCCGTAGGGTGTGCTGTTCGCCCGCCGGATCACCTCGGATTCGGTGTCGAAAGGCGCGACGTGGCAGATCGGGCCGAAGATCTCTTCGGTGATGCAGCGTGCGTCGTCCGGCAGGCCGGCGATCACTGTGGGCTCGACCCAGAAGCCGTTGTCGCGCGCGTCGCCGAATTCCGGTACGCCGCCGCCGGCCACGATGGTGGCGCCCTCGTCGCGCGCCAGCGCGTAGTAGCCCAGCACCTTGTCGCGGTGCTCGGCCGAGATCAGCGGCCCCATCGTGGTGGCGCTGTCGGAGGGCCAGCCCAGGCGCAGCGTCGCGATGCGCGCGCACAGGGCGCCGACGAAGCGCTCGTACAACGGGCGCTCCACGAACACGCGCTCGGTGCACAGGCAGACCTGTCCGCTGTTCAGGTACAGCGCGCGCATCATCCCGTCCAGTGTGCGCTCGAAGTCGCAGTCGGCGAAGATGATCGCGGCGTTCTTGCCGCCGAGCTCGAACGACACCGGTTTCACGTGCTCGGCCGCCGCGCGCATGATGGTGCTGCCGGTGCGCGACTCGCCGGTGAAGGTGATCGCGTCGATACCGTGATTCGTCGTGATGAACTCGCCGGCCGAACCGGGGCCGAAGCCGTGCACGAGATTGAACGCACCGGCCGGCACGCCCACCGTGTCCATCACCTCGGCCAGCAGGGTGGCGGTGCCCGGCGTTTCCTCCGAAGGCTTGCACACGACGGCGTTGCCGCAGGCCAGCGCCGGAGCGACTTTCCAGGTGAGCAGCAGCAGCGGCAGGTTCCACGGCGAGATCACGCCGACCACGCCGAGCGGCTTGCGCACCGTGTAATTCAGCGCCTGCGCGCCGTCGTCCAGTTCGGTCTGGAAGGCCTCCAGCGGCAGGGTCTTCAGCACGTCGGCAAACACGCGGAAGTTGGCCGCCCCGCGCGGCACGTCGACGTTGCGCGCCAGCGATATCGGTTTGCCGGTGTCGGCCACCTCTGCCGCCAGGAAGTCGTCGAAGCGACGTTCGATCTCGGCGGCCACCCGGTACAGCAGTGCGGCGCGCTCGGTGTTGCGCATTGCACCCCACGCGCCGTCGACCGCGCGCCGACCGGCCGCGATCGCGGCGTCGACCGTCGCGCGGTCGGCCTCGTGCACCTCGGCCACGACGGAGCCGTCCACCGGATTCACGTCGTCGAAGCGGCGGTCCGACTCGACGAAGCGGCCGTCGACATAGTTGCGAAGTTGTTTCATCTCGTGTCCGATTCCCGTGTCATTGATTCGTCGCTACAGCAGCCGCACCACCGCCGCACCGCTTCCGTACTGCGGCCCGTACGCCAGCACCCTGGCGTGGCCGAGCCGGCCGCCGAGCGCGCCGAGTGCGAAGGCGAAGTGCTTGAAACCCATGTCGACCCTGGCCTGGGCGACGTAATCCGGAAGCTGGCGCTGAAGTTCTTCCAGCTCCCTGGCTTCGATCAGCGCGAGAATGCGCCGGTTCCACGCGTCGTCGGACGCGCTGGCGATCGCGTCGTCGGCCAGGGCGCGTTCGTCGCGAAAGACGCTGCCCGACAACTCGCCCACGGCGAGCAGGACCACCCGTTTGCCTTGCGCGGCTGCCTGCGCGGCCGCCAGTTCTCCGAGCGCCGCGGTCTTTTCGGCGTCGAGATAGATGTTGTTCGCCACGACCAGCATCGGTACCGTGCCGTCGGGGTTGAGCAACGCATTGACCGACAGCGTCCCGGCGTCCACCGGAAAACCCTGATAGTCGACGAGCTTCGACGCAACGCCCGCGCGGTTGGCGGCTTTCACGCAGGCGCGCGCGAGCGACACGTCGGTATTCAGGTCGTATCGCAGCTCGCCCAGCTCGTGCCAGTTCTCGTCGACGTACAGGCCCTGGATGCGCGCCCGACCCTGCCACTGCTGGTCCAGCACCGCCATCCAGCGCGTCGAGTAGATGAGCAGCGCATCGGGCTGCAGTTCGTCGATCTCGCGCGCCACCTGGGCCATGGCCGAGCGCAGTTCGGCGTGCGCCGGCACGTCGGGCTTCAGGGCGAGCAGCGGACTGCCCGGCACCAGCCACGCAGCGACCACGCCCGGCTCCTCGGCCAGCGCGGCACGTTCGGTCTGTGCCGTGTTGCCGAACAGCCAGCGCCGCCAGCGCATGGCCGCCGAAGCGCCGTGGCGGGTACCGCGTGGATGGCGCAGATCGTGGACCACGCCCATGATGCCGCGTGGCAGCAACAGCATCAGCAGGATCGACAGGACGCCGAGCACCAGCATGCCCTGGCCGGCGGCGGCTGCGAGCAGGCGATCGATCACGATGAACAGGACTGCGCCGACGACCGGGCCGGCCACCGTTCCCATGCCGCCGGCGACGACGACGAAGACGATGTAGGAAGCCCAGGCGATGGCGAACGCCGAGGGTGGCGTGATGATCACCACGTCCATGAAGTACAGGCCCGAGGCCAGACCGGTGATCGCAGCGCTGAACAGGAACACGGCCGCCTTGACCTTGCTCACGTCGACGCCGCTGCTGCGTGCGGCTTCCTCGTCGTCACGCACCGCCGTCAGTGCCAGGCCCCAGGTCGAGCGCATCCAGCGCCAGATCACGGCCGTGGTGACCAGCAGCAGCACCAGCGCCACGTAGTAGAGCTGCAGCAGCGTCACCTCGGACTTGAGCTGCATGCCACCGCCCGCGCCCGCGACGCGCCAGCTGTTGAACACGGTCGCGACCGCTTCGGCCACCAGCCAGGTCGCGATGGCGAAGTAGGCGCCCTTCAGTCGCAGCATCGGCAATGCGCCGAGGAAGATCAGCAGCAGGATGGCCACGCGGCGCACGTAGTGGCTCTCGAACACGTCGGCCTGCGGATCGACGGCGATCAGCCACTCGTAGAGCAGCCACGCTGCGACGGCGATGGCCACGCCGATCCACATCCGGCGCCGGCCGCCGCTCTCGCGCAGCGGCATGCACAACAGCCAGGCGAACAGCAGGGCGGCCAGTCCCGACATCGGCCAGCTCACCCAGACCGGGGTGGGCGAGTAATAGTGGAGCAGGGCCTGCGCGAAGCCGCCGAGTCCGATGAACACCTGCTGGCCGAACGACAGCAATCCGGCGTATCCGGCCAGCAGGTTCCAGCCGTGACCGAGGATGGCGAAGACGAACACCGAGAACAGCAGGTGCAGCGTGTAGCTGTCCGGCTGCAGCACGGCTGGCAACAGCAGCAGCACGAGCGCGATCGCGAGCGCCCAGATCGCGCCGCGACGGCCATAGAAGGAATCGGCCAGCGCCCGCAGCATCATCGGGCGAACAGCCCTTGCGGGCGCACGGCCAGCACCAGCAGGATCAGCAGGTAGCCGGCCACCAGTTGCGCAGCCGGGCCGAAGTAGGTGCCGGCGAGCACCTGCACGATGCCCAGGACGATGCCCCCGACGAAACCGCCCGCCAGCGAGCCGAGGCCGCCGAGCACGACGACGCCGAAGGCCATCAGCAGGAACGGTGGGCCGTCGAAGGGCTGGAACGAGCGCGACATCCCGACCATGAAACCGGCGATCGACGCACTGGCCAACGCGACACCGCTGGCCACCGCGTAGACGTGGGGCGTGCGCATGCCCATCAGTGCCGCCATCTCGGGGTCATCGGAGGCGGCGCGAATCGCCCGGCCGATGTGCGTCATGCGCATCCAGACCGCCAGCGCCGCGATCAGCACCGCTGCCGCGACGAAGAATCCGAGGCGCATCGTCGACACGCTCAGGTCCGGGCCCAGCCGGATGGCTGAAAACGACAGGTCGTTGCGGATCGTGGCTGCGTCGGCGCTGAAGATCAGCAGCATCGCCTGGCTGAGCACGATCGACAGTCCGAAGGTGACCAGCAGCGGCAGCATCAGGCCGAACACCGGAGACATGCCGCGCCGCTCGGCCGATTGCACCGACACGAAATTGAGCAGGCTGCGCTGCACCGCGTAGCCGATGCCGTACATCACCGGCACGACGACCAGCAGCACCCAGAAGGGCGCCACCGGAACCACGGTGAGCAGGACGACGCACAGGTAGGCGGCGACGATCAGCCAGTCGCCGTGCGACAGGTTGACCAGGCGCATGACGCCGAAATTCAGCGCCAGGCCGACGCTGATGAGCGCATAGTAGCCGCCCAGCATGGCTCCCGAGAGGATGCCGTTGGCCAGGTCGATGCCGAACCAGTAGAGGTCGTCGTTACCCATGGGCAGCGGTGGCATCGCCGAAGTAGGCGGCGGTGATGGCGTCCTCGTCGACCTCGCCGGGCCGGCCCTCCAGCACGATGCTGCCCTCGAGCATGACCACGAATCGCGTGCAGGCCGACAGCGCGCGCCGCAGGTCCTGCTCGACCACGATGCAGGTGGTGCCGAGCTGGATGATGTGCGCCACCTTGCGGTAGATCTCGTCGACCATCGCCGGCGACAGGCCGAGCGACAGTTCGTCGAAGGCGATCAGTCGTGGCGAGGACATCAGCGCCCGGCCGATCGCCACCATCTGCTGCTCGCCGCCCGACATCTGCGAGACCACCTGGTTGCGGCGTTCGCGCAGGCGCGGGAACAGCGCATAGACCTCCTCGAGCCTCGCGTCCAGCGTCGCCCGGCAACGCGGCAGGAACGCCCCCGCCAGCAGATTGTCCTCGACCGACATGCGCTCGAACAGGCGTCGCCCCTCCGGTACCAGCGCCAGGCCGGCATCGACGATCTCGTCGGGGCGCATGCGGTCCAGGCGTCTGCCGTTGAACTCGATGGCGCCGCGAATCCGGGTGCCCGCGCCATTCGACATCAGGCCGAGCAGCGAGCGCAACAGCGTCGACTTGCCCGCGCCGTTGGCGCCGATGACCGCCAGCACGTCGCCGACCTGCAACTCCAGCGCGATGTCGTGCAACGCGCACAGCTCGCCGTACCAGGCCGACAGGCCCGATACGCGCAGCACCGGCGACGCGTCGATCCCGCCCGCCGCTTTCTCAGGCGCCGAGGTAGACACGCTTGACCTCCGGCATCCGGATGACGCGCTCAGGTTCGCCGATGGCAAGTACCTTGCCGCCGGCCAGTGCCATCAGCCGGTCGGTCGCGCTCAGCATCGTGCGGATCACGTGCTCGATCCACACCACCGTCGTGCCCATGTTGCGCACGCGGCGCACGATCTCGATGAACTCGCCCACCTCCGACTCGGTGAGCCCGGCAGCGACTTCGTCGATCAACAACAGCCTGGGCCGCATCGCCAGCGCGCGCGCGAGCTCGTGGCGCTTGCGTACCAGCAGCGGCAGGCGCCCGGCCAGGGTGTCGGCGTGACGCGTCAGCCCGGTCGTGGCGAGCGTGCGCTCGATCCACGCGGTGGCCTCGACGCTGCGCATTCCGCCCCCGAAGGCGGCGGCCACGCGCAGGTTGTCGAACACCGTCATCTGGCCGAATGGTCGCGGCACCTGGTAGGTGCGCGCGATGCCGCGCTGCGCGCGGTCGTGGGGCGCCAAGCCGGTGATGTCCTCGCCACGGAAGATCACCTTGCCGGCCGACGCCACCACGTGGCCCGACAGCATCCCGAAGAGGGTCGTCTTGCCTGCACCGTTCGGGCCGATGATCCCCAGGATCTCGCCCTCGGCGACGTTGAAGTGCACGTCGCTGGCGACGCTGACGGCGCCGAACGAACGCGTCAGGCCCTGAACCTGCAGGATCTCGGCCATCGTGCGTCCGTTGGTCGCGCCACGTTGCGCTGCTCAGGGCTTGTACAACTGCATGTCGGCCGTCTTCTTCACGTCGGGGTAGACGGCGTTGTAGACGTTCTCCTTCACGAGACGCTTCTTCCCGGCGTCGAACCGCCATTGCGCGCCGCCCAGGGGCGCCACCGAGTAGTGCTGCGCATTGAACCTGACGCGCCCGGTGACCGTATCGAGATCGGTGGCCGCCAGCGCCTTGCGCACGGCCTCGCGGTCTTTCGAACCGGCGCGCTGGATGGCGTCGAAGAGGATGTCGTAGGACGCATCGTTCCAGCCCAGCGGCGGCACGTAGGGCTTGCCGGTGGCCTTCTCGAAGGCGTCGACGAGGCTCTGCGCAGAGTAGCCGCCGAACTTCGAGGCGCCCGGGAACGCCGGCGACCAGAAGTTCACCGACAGCAGCCCATAACCGACCTTGCCCAGCGCGGCCATCGGCTCCGGGTACCCGGTGCCCTTGTCGATCACGTACATCTTCGGCGCAAAGCCGGCCTGGGCAGCCTGCTGCAGGTAGTTCTGCATGTCGGGCGGTGCCAGCACGCCGGCCACCACCTCGACGCGGTTGCGCTTGAACTGGTTGATGATGGCCGAGAAGTCGGGCAGCCCCTGCTGGAAGCGGCCCGGATCGGTCGGCTTCCAGCCCTCCTGCTTGAAGGCCGGATCGAACAGCGACGCGAACACCGTGCCATCGGGATCGTTCGGGTACAGGTAGCCGATCGAGCCGTTGAATCCGCCAGGCAGCGACTTGATCATGCCGACGTGGTTCTTGACCAGATCGGGCACCGAGAAGAAGAAGTGATAGGTGTACTGGTAGGTCTTGGGCTTGCCGTCGGGACCGAACAGCCAGGCCTCGATCGGCGTGTCGGAGGTGATGCAGGGCACGTGATTGCGCTCGCACAGGTCGGCGGGCGCGTTGGTGGTGTCGGGCGTGCCCTGCGCCAGCAGGAAGTCGACCTTGTCCTGCAGGATGGCGCGGTTGGCGGCGTCTGCAGCCCCTGCCACGGTGCTCTTGCTGTCGTAGGTGCGCGCTTCGATCCTGCACTGCTGCGCACCGACCTTCAGGCCGCCGGCCTTGTTGATCGGGTCGATCTTGTTGTTGTCCACCCACGGCGTGTCCTTGCCGTAGTCGGCCAGGGGTCCGGTGAGCGGAACGACGCGGGCGATCTTGATCGTGCACGGCTGTGCGAGCGCGCCAGTGCTCCAGGTGAGGGCCAGGCCGCCGAGTGCCAGTGCCGCGAGGCTACGTGTCAGTGTCATCGATGTCTCCGTTAGAGTATGAACTCGATCACCGCTCCGCCGCTTCCGTACAGCGGACCGTATCCGTGCACCCGGGCGCTGCTGAATCGCCCGCCCAAGGCACCGAGAATCCAGAAGAAATGCTTGAACCCCATGTCCGCGCGCGCCTGCGCCGCGTACTCGGGCAGAAGGCGGCGCAACTGGGGAATGTCGCCCGACTCGATCAACCGCAGGACGCGCTGGTTCCACTGGTCGTCCTGCTCGCTCGCCAGCCGATCGTCACGAACGTCGATCTGCTCGCGGAACATCGAGCCCGACAGGCCGCCAATGCCCAGCACCGCTGCGCGCTTGCCTTGCTCGGCGGCGCAGTTCGCGGCCAACGCTCCGAGTTTTTCGGTCAACGCGGCGTCGTGATACAGGTTGTTCGAGGCCATCACCAGCGGACGCTCGGGGGTGCCGATGCCCATCAGCGTGCAGGCCGCGATCGTTCCGGTATCCATCGGGAAGGCGTCGTAGTTCACGCCGCGCGCCTGCACTCCGATGCGCGACGAGGCGGCCACACAGGCGTGAGCCAGTTCGGTGTCGGCGTACAGGTCGAACGGCTGGTCGCCGTACTCGTACCAGTTCTCGTCGACGTGCACGCCCTGGCTGCGCTTGCGCGTCAGCCACTGCTCGTCGAGCACGGCCATCCATTGCGTGGAATACGCCAGGACGATGTCCGGACGCGAGGCGGCCAGAGCGCGTCCGGCGCGCTGTACGGCGGCGGCCAGTCGGCCCCACGGCAGGTTGTCCGGCTTGAGCTGCGGCAGCGGACTGCCGGGGACGAGAAACGCCGAGACGACGGTCATGTGTGGCCTCGACTTCAGCCGACGAGGCTGGCCGGACGCTCGTGCGTGCGTTCGGACGGCGACGGCGCCTCGACCGCCGACAGACCGGCACGTTTCAGGTTCCACTCGATCACGGCGTTGCCGGTGCCGATGACGGTGCCGTAGCCATGCAGCTCACCGGGCAACTCGGGGTAGCCCATGGCCGAGAACATCCAGGTGAAGGCCCCCGACTTGACCTCGGCGTACGACTCCTCGATGAACTGCGGCAGCAGACGGAAGACCTCGCGCGTCTTGCCCTTGCGCATCAGTTCGATCATCCGCATGTCCCACCGGTAGCCCTCGTGGTTGTGCGGATGCTCTTTCGACATGTCCTCGGGAATTGCCGGCTCTTCGTGGAAGTGCAGGTGCGACATCGAGTTCGACGCCAGCAGCACGGCACGCTTGCCGCTCTTGCGGATGGCCTCGCGCGTGGCCTTGCCGAGCAGGTCCATTTCGCCCAGGCCCTCTTTCGTGTTCAGGTAGTAGGGTGTGTTGTTGGCCGAAATGCCCACCACCGGGATATCCCATTGCGGACGAATCATGTGCAGCGTGGTGATCGTTCCGTAGTCGACGCGGAAATTGGGATTGCGCATCATCTTCGTGACCAGACCCAGGCGCCGCCCTTCCTCGCAGCAGGCTTCGGCCAGCTCGACATCGACCTCGAGCGTGAAGCGGTAGCGAAACAGGTTCGGGAAGATCGGATCCACCGACTTGCCGCTGAGCTGTCGCACGCCCAGAAAATGGTGCCCGACCAGCGTGATCCAGTGGGGCGAGTGCACCAGCAGGACGTCCGGTTTCAGCTCGTCCAGGCTCTTGCGCGCGCGCTCGTAGGCCCAGCGCAACTGTTCCCAGCCGCCCTGCGAGCGCGGCTCGTTCTGCTCGGGGTTCTCGCCGTACACGAGGTGCGGCGGATGGGGGGCCAGGTAGCCTGCGAGAATTTCGCCTTGTGCCATGTCGATCCTCCGGTCAGGGGTACTTGCGCACCGGCGGTCAGGCGCAGGCCTGCACGCCGGAGAGGAACTGGAATTCGATCTCGACCAGCGCCCCCAGCGGCAGGGCGCGGGGAAGCGTCACGGTACGGCGAGGATCGGGACCTGCTGGCATGGGGTCTGCTCGGCGAGTGCGACGAGGCCTGCACGGGTCATGAGAAGCCGTATACGTATTATCGGCAATGACCTATTGAGACGTATACGTGCTGATTTGTCGGAAGTCTAGGAACGATGGATCGCGAAGTCAAGACGATGGCACGGGTATTTCTCGCAGGGTTTATACGAATGCCGGCGGCACCTGAATCCGGTTGACGGCGTCTGGATTTGGATCTATAAGCCGACGTAATCGTCCTGATTGGTTCCCAATACAAGTACGTATGCGTTCAATCTGGTGTCCTCGAACCTGCGGCAAGTGGCGTATGTCCGCCGGCCATGCCTCGGCAAGGCGACGGTCGCGGTGGCGGTGCTCCCGACGGGAAATCGCATGACCATGCCCGGCAAGCGCATCAACACCCCTACCGATGCGGCCGCCGCGGAGTCGGCCGATGCGCGCAAGGCCATTTCGGCGCGTTCGCGCATGATCCTCGACCACTTCCGTCTTGCCGACGTCTGCAGTCACCTGTTGCGCCGCGCGCATTTTGCGGCGGAGGAGTTGTTCGCCCGCGAGTTCGCCCAGGAGTCGATCACCCCGCGGCAGAAGGCGGCCCTGGTGATCCTCTATCAGCGCCCCGGGCTGAGCCAGAACGCGCTGGCGGACCAGCTGCACATGGACCGCAATACGGTGGCGGAGATGGTCAAGCGCCTGGCCGCGAGTGGCCTGATCCGGCGAGTGCCGGCCAAGGCGGACAAGCGTGCCTACGAGCTCTTTCTCGCACCGGACGGCGCGGCCCTGCTCGATCGCGTGATGCCGCGCGACATCGTGGTCGAGCAACTGGTGCTGGAACGCCTGCCGGCAGAATACCGCCCCCTGTTCCTGAAAGGCCTGCGCCTGCTGGTCGGCGAATCCCCGGACGCGCCAGCCTCGCCGGAGCAGGCTTCCTCCTCCCGCACTGGGCCCGGGCGCTGACCGGGCGCAGCGCCCTTGCCGTCATCCAACCCGCGACGAACACCATGCAAGTCAATCTCGGAGCCGTCCTGCTGACGATCATCGTCGTCATCATTGCCATTGCCGTTCTCTGGTGGGTCCTGTCGAAGCTCTACGAGCGCGCCACCACCGAGCGGGCCTTCGTGCGCACCGGCTTCCTGGGGCAGCGGGTCACCATCTCGGGCGGCGCCCTGGTGATCCCGGTGCTCCATGAGGTGACCTGGGTGAACATGAACACGCTGCGCATCAGTCTGTCGCACCACAACGAAGACGCCCTCATCACGAAGGATCGCCTGCGCCTGAACGTCGACGCCGACTTCTATGTGCGGGTTCAGGCGAATCCCGATGCGGTGAGCGCGGCCGCGCGTTCGCTGGGCAGCAAGACGGGATCGGCCGAGGAGATGCGCGACCTTCTCGAGGCGCGCTTCAGCGATGCGCTGCGCACCGCGGCAGCCGAGTCCACCATGGAACATCTCCATGAGCACCGCGGCGCATATTCCGCGCGTGTCCTGGCGCTCGCATCGGAGGGCATTGGCACCAGTGGCCTGCAGATCGACAGCGTTTCGATCTCGAAACTGGATCAGGCGGCGCGTGAGTTCTTCAACCCGAACAACGCTTTCGACGCGGCTGGCCTGACGATCCTCACTGCCGAGATCGAGGAGCGCCGCAAGCGCCGCAACGAGATCGAGCGCGATTCCCAGGTGGCCATCCAGCGCAAGAACCTGATGGCCGAGCAGCAGATGCTCGAACTGCAGAAGGAGGAGGAGTACGCCCGCCTGCAGCAGGAGCGCGAGATCGCCATCCGACGTGCCCGGCAGCAGTCGGAGATCACCGTGGAGACCGCCGAGATGCGCCGCTCCTCGCAGGTGGCGGAGGTGGCTGCCGCCGAAGCCGTGGACAAGGCGCGGCTGGTCTCGGATCGCAGCCTGCGCGAGCAGCGCGTACGCGTGGAGCAGCAGATTCGCGAGATCGAGATCGACAAGTCGCGCGCTGTCGAGATTGCAGAAACCGGGCGTCGCAAGGCCCTCGAGATTGCCCAGCAGGCCACCGAAATCGAGATTGCGCGCCACTCCAGGCAGCGCAACGAGGCGGTCGTCGAGGCGGAGTTGTCGCGCGCGGCTGCGATCCGTGCCGAGGAGGCGGTGATCACCGCCCGCGAGCTGGAGCGTGCGGAGCGCGAGAAGCAGCTGTCCCTGGTCAACGCGGCGCGCGAGATCGAGGCCAGGGGCCTGGCCGTGGTGAGCCAGGCGCGGTCGGAGCGCGAGGCTGCAGTCCAGCGGGCCGAGACGCAGAACCTGCTGGCGCAGGCCGAGGCCGAGGTGGAACGCCTGCGCGCCCAGGCGGTCGAATTGCGCAACGAGGTCGAGGCCCGCGGTCGCAGGGCGCTCAACGAGGCCGAGAACGTCGCTTCACCGGAAGCGATGGCGCTGCGTGCGCGCCTGGCAGCGCTCGCCCAGATCGAAGCCGTGGTGCGCGAGAGCGCCAGGCCGCTGGAGCACGTCAGCGACATCAAGATCGTGCACGTCGACGGACTGGGCGCCGGCCAGGGCAGCAAGGAAGGCGACGACCATCCGGCGGCGCAGGCCAGCCTGTCGGACCAGGTGATGAACAGCGCCCTGAAATACAGGCTGCAGGCTCCGCTGGTGGACTCCCTGCTGTCGTCGGCCGGGATCAATCCCGGCCAGGTGACCGACATACTCAAACCCTGAAAGCGGGATCGAACCCATGACGTACGCACTGAAGGCCGCGATCATTGGCAGCGGCAACATCGGCACCGACCTGATGATCAAGATCCTGCGCCACGGCCGCCACGTGAAGATGGGGGCGATGGTCGGCATCGATCCCGCTTCCGACGGCCTGGCGCGTGCCGCGCGCATGGGCGTGGTGACGACCCACGAGGGTGTGGAAGGCCTCGTCCGCCTGGACGCGTTTGCCGACATCGATCTCGTCTTCGACGCCACCAGCGCCGGCGCCCACGTCGGGAACGACGCCTTCCTGCGCGCGAGAAAACCCGGGATTCGCCTGATCGACCTGACGCCGGCGGCGATCGGTCCCTACTGCATCCCGGTCGTCAACGGCGACGCGCACCTCGACGCACCCAACGTGAACATGGTCACCTGCGGCGGCCAGGCCACCATTCCCATGGTGGCCGCCGTCAGCCGCGTGGCCAGGGTCCACTACGCGGAGATCGTCGCCTCCATCTCCAGCAGGAGCGCCGGCCCCGGCACCCGGGCCAACATCGACGAGTTCACCGAAACCACGGCACGTGCCATCGAGTCCACCGGAGGCGCCGCCAGGGGCAAGGCCATCATCGTGCTCAATCCGGCCGAGCCGCCGCTGATCATGCGCGACACCGTCTATACGCTCAGTGAACCGGTTGCCGAAGAGGCAATCGTCGAATCGATCGCCAGGATGGCCGAGGCCGTCCGGGCCTACGTTCCCGGCTACCGGCTCAAGCAGGCCGTGCAGTTCGACCGCATCGACGGCATTCGCATCCCGGGCGTGGGCAACCGGATGTCCGGCCTGAAGACCTCCGTCTTTCTCGAAGTCGAAGGCGCGGCCCATTACCTGCCCGCGTACGCGGGCAACCTCGACATCATGACGAGCGCCGCGCTGCGCACCGCCGAGAAGATGGCCGAGCGCATGCTGCAGGCCGCGGCGGCCTGAAGGGGAGCACGAACTCATGGACAGGAAGATCTACATCTCCGACGTGACGCTGCGCGACGGCAGCCACGCGATCCGTCACCAGTACAGCGTCGAGCACGCCAGGCAGATCGCCCGGGCCCTGGACGAAGCCCGCGTCGACTCGATCGAGGTCGCCCACGGCGACGGCCTGCAGGGCGGCAGTTTCAACTACGGCTTCGGCGCGCACACCGACCTGGAGTGGATCGAGGCCGTGGCCGAGGTGGTCCGGCACGCGAAGATCGCCACCCTGCTGCTGCCGGGCATCGGCACCGTGCACGATCTCGAAGCCGCCTGGCAGGCCGGGGCGCGCATCGTGCGCGTGGCGACGCACTGCACCGAGGCCGACATCTCCCGGCAGCACATCGAGCATGCGCGCAAACTCGGCATGGAAGCCGTGGGCTTCCTGATGATGAGCCACATGACTACGCCGCAACACCTGGCCGAACAGGCCCGGCTGATGGAGAGCTACGGCGCGACCTGCTGCTACGTGGTCGATTCCGGTGGCGCGTTGAACATGAACGACGTGCGCGACAGGTTCAGGGCCTTCAAGGATGTCCTGAAGCCCGAGACCCAGACCGGCATCCACGCGCATCACAACCTGAGCCTGGGGGTGGCCAACTCGATCGTGGCGGTGGAAGAAGGCTGCGATCGCGTGGATGCGAGCCTGGCGGGCATGGGGGCGGGGGCGGGCAATGCACCGCTGGAGGTCTTCATCGCGGCGGCCGAGCGCATGGGCTGGCAGCACGGCACCGATCTGTACAAGTTGATGGACGCGGCCGACGACATCGTGCGACCGTTGCAGGACCGGCCCGTGCGGGTCGACCGCGAGACGCTGGCGCTCGGCTATGCGGGCGTCTACTCCAGCTTCCTGCGGCACTCCGAGGCGGCGGCCAGGAAGTACGGGCTGAAGACGGTGGACATCCTGGTGGAACTGGGCCGGCGGCGCATGGTGGGCGGCCAGGAAGACATGATCGTCGACGTCGCGCTCGATCTGCGCGAGCGGCAGGCGGCCGCGGCGAGTGCGGTGAGTGCGTGAGTGCTCCCTGAACGAGGCGCCCTGCGGGCGCCCGGCGATGCGCCCTGCGGGCGCCCGGTTCAGCGGGCACCCGCCTTCGCGCGACGGCCCGCATCGGCGAAGTATCTCTTGATCGCGCCGGTGAAGCGCATTCGCGCGTGCCGCGAGCGCTCGAGCAGGCCGACGCGCCTGGGCACGTCGACGCCGGGCAACTCGACGACACGCAGTTCGCGGTCTGCAGCCCAGCGCACATTGGCGAGCCTGGGCACGATCGAGACGCCGAAACCCTGACGCACGATCGCCAGGATCGCCTCGACCGAGTTCAGCTCCATTCCGTCGCGGACCTGCGCGCCGCAGCGCTCGAGCACGTCGCGCACCAGCAGGCCGGTCCAGGTTTCCCGGTCGAAGCGGATGAACGGTGACGTCCGCAGCGCCTGCAGCGGCTCTTTGGCCAACTCGAAATGCGGCCGGCGCGGCACGATCATGACCATCGGCTCCACGTAGAGTTGCGTCCAGGCGAGGCTACGCGGTAACCGATGCGGCGGGCGGGTGACGATTGCCGCATCGAGCAACCCCTGCCCGACGCGGTTGGTGAAGTCGCTGGATTGCCCTGCGAAAAGCTTCACTTCGAGCCCGGGGTTTTCGCGCTCGAGTTTCCACAGCGCGTCGGCAAAGGCACCCATCAGTGTCGACACCAGCGCGCCCATCACCACGGTACCCGACAGCGAGTCGTCGTCGCGGCTGCCGATCAGCTCCTCGTAGCGCAACACGAGTTCCTCGATCCTGGCGATCGCGCGGCGCCCCGCGGTGTTCAGCACCACCGAGCGGCCACTGCGATCGAACAGTTGCTGCCTCAGGTCTTCCTCGAGGGTGCGCATCTGCAGGCCGACCGCGGCCGCACTCAGCCCGATCTCGGCGCCGGCAGCCGCAAAGCTCCCGCGCCGGGCCACAGCGAGGAAGGTTTTCATCGTGCGAACCGAGGACATACGAAAGTTTTCCTTTGTGATCAATAAAGAATAAATCGATTTTGCTTGTCTGACAAAGCCTGCACAATGCCGCGATGTCCGGCAACCTGCACGTGAAGGTCTGGCGCGGTGGCGCCGACGGCGATTTCGTCACCTACGAGGTGCCACGGCAGGCGAGCCAGACCGTGCTCGACGTCGTCACCCACATCCAGCGTCGGCTCGAGCCGACGCTGAGCTACCGCTTTTCCTGCCGGGTCGGCATGTGCGGTTCGTGCGCGATGACGGTCAATGGCGTCGCCCGCTGGACCTGTCGCACGCACGTCTCCACCGTGGTCGACGGCGATCTGCTTGAGATCGCGCCACTGTCGAACCTGCCGGTCATCAAGGATCTCGCCACCGACATGGGCGAGTTCTTCGACAAGTGGGCGCGCGCGAAGGGGCGCTTTCGCGGCGCCAAGACGCGCCACGACGATTTCGCGCGGATCGACCCCGCCTCGCCCGAGCGTATCGCGGCGAACGCGGGCATCGAGTGCATCGGCTGCGGCGTCTGCCATGCCTCCTGCGACGTGGTCGCCTGGCGGCCCGACTACGTGGGGCCGGCTGCGCTCAATCGCGCGTGGACGCTGGTCAACGACGTGCGCGACGTCGACCAGGCCGAACGGTTGCGGGCGGTTGCGGGCGATGCAGGCTGCCACGCGTGCCACACACAGGGATCGTGCACCGAGCGATGCCCGAAGGCGATCGCGCCGACCGCCGGCATTTCGGGGTTGAAACGGCTGGTTGCACGGCGCGCGATGCGCGGAGCGTTGTGACGCATGGCCGATGAAGAGCACGAGTCGAGGAGCCCGCGGTGAGTTCCGCTGCCACGCAAGCCAGGCTCTGGTACCTGCAGCGGCTCAGTGCGATGGCGCTCGCGCTGTTCGTGGCTGTCCACCTCGCAACCATGGTCTTCGCAGTACGCGGCGGCTTGAGCGGCGCGGAGATCCTCGCGCGAACTCAGGGCAGCTGGCCGGTGGCGATTTTCTACGGCGCGTTCGTGATTGCCTGTGCGGTTCATGTCCCGATCGGGCTCGCGCGCGTCGCGGAGGAATGGCTGGGCTGGAGTCCGAAACGGGCCAACACCGCGGCGATCGTGGTGGCGCTGGCGCTCGCCGTTCTCGGCTTGCGTGCCGTCTACGCGGTGGTTGCATGAGCGCGGCCACCGATCGCGGTACGGCGGGCCGGCGCGCGCCGTCGGCGACGCGCCTTGCGGTGCGCCGCAACGACTTTCGCGCGCGCAGTCATCCGGCGTGGTGGGCATTTCTCGTGCATCGCCTGTCGGGCATCGCACTGGCGGCGTTCCTGCCGCTGCACTTCTGGGCGCTCGGGCAGGCGCTGCATGGCGAGGCTGCGCTCGACGGCTTTCTGCGATTCGCCGACCGGCCGCTTTTCAGGCTCGGCGAATGGGGCCTGGTGGTCCTGTTGGCGATTCACCTGACTGGCGGGCTGCGACTGCTCGTGATCGAATTCAGACCCTGGTCGGGGCTGCGCAAGAACTGGATCGCCGCCGTTGCCGGCCTGGGCTTCGCCGCGGGCCTCGCGTTCGCGCTGGCGCTGGTGGGTTAGCAGGCAGTCGCTGGACGAATCCGTGACGATCACATCCAACCAATCAGGAGACAGAGCTTGAAGACCATCGCCAATCATCATCGCCGGACCCTGTTGGGGCTCGCCGCTGCCGCGTGCACGATGGCGCTCTGCGCGCCGCAGCAGGCCTTCGCCCAGGGATCGTGGCCGGTGCGGACAGTGAAGATCGTCGTGCCGTTCGTGGCTGGCGGCACGACCGACGTCGTGGCCCGGGCGCTCGCCAGGGATCTGAGCGAGATGTGGGGTCAGCCGGTGGTCGTGGAGAATCGCGGCGGCGCCGGGGGCAACATCGGTGCCGACGTCGTCGCGAAATCGGCGCCGGACGGTTACACGATGCTGATGACCTCGGGCAGCATCTTCACCGTCAACCCGCACATGTACGCGAAGATGCCCTTCGATGCGAAGAAGGACTTCATCGCCGTGACCAACGTGGCGAGCGGCCCGCAGGTGGTGACCGTGAATCCGTCGATTCCGGCGAAGACGCTGAAGGAGTTCATCGCTTACGCGAAGAGCCAGCCGGGCAGGCTCAACTTCGGCTCGGCCGGCATCGGCAGCCAGGTGCACATGGCCGGTGAGAGCTTCGTCGACGCTGCCGGCATCGACCTCATCCACGTCCCTTACAAGGGCGAGGCCGCCGCGTATCCCGACCTCGTCGCGGGCGCGGTCCAGCTGGTGGTGGGCAACATCGCCGCCGTGGCGCCGTACGTGGCCAACGGTCGCCTGCGCGCGCTGGCGGTGACGAGCAAGACGCGTTCGCCGTTGCTCCCCGACGTCCCGACGGTCGCCGAGAGCGGGGTGCCCGGCTTCGAGAATACCGGCTGGTTCGGTTTCATGGTCCCGGCAGGCACGCCGAAGGCCATCGTCGACAGGATCCACCGCGACACCGTCAAGGCACTCGGAAACACCGAGCTGAAGGCGCGGCTGTTCGTGGCCGGCATGAGTCCGGTCGGTAACTCGCCGGCCGAGTTTGCCGCGGCGATCGACAAGGAGTCGGCGCACTGGGCGAAGGTGGTCGAGCGCCGCAAACTGAAGGCGAACTGAATTGAGAGTCGATCCGGGGGCGGTCGAGGAGGCCGCCAGGGAGCTCTACATCCGGGCGCTGAAGATCCTGCCGCCCGACATCAAGGACGGATTCGCCCGCCTGTCGGCAGGCGAGACCGATCGCACCGCGCAGAGCGTGCTGGCCACGATGGTGACCAACATCCGGGTTGCCGAGGATACGCACAACCTGTTGTGCCAGGACACGGGTATCCCGATCTACAACGTCCTGATCGGCAGCGGCGTCGAGCTCGACGGGCACGCGCTGAAGCAGGCGATCCGCAGGGGCTGCGAGCGCGCGACGCGCGAGCATCCGCTGCGCTCGTCGGTCGTGCATCCGCTCACCCGTCGCAACGAGCACACCTCCTGCGGCATCGAGGTGCCGGTCATCCACGTCGACTTCAGCGACCGCAGCGAGGTGTTGCAGATCGAGATGGTGCCCAAGGGCAGCGGTTCGGAGAACAACTCGTTCCTGAAGATGGCGATTCCCGCCGAGGGGGTCGATGCGATCAAGACCTTCGTCGTCGACTGCGTGATCGCGGCCGGCGGCAAGACCTGCCCGCCCACGATCGTCGGCGTGGGCATCGGCGGCACCTCCGACCTGTGCGTCGCGCTGGCCAAGCGCGCGGCCACGCGCGAACTGGGCAGTCGCTGCGGCGACCCCGAGGGCGCGAAGATCGAGGAGCAGCTGAGCGCGGCCGTCAACCGCCTCGGCGTCGGCCCGCAGGGGCTCGGCGGCGACTCCACCGCGTTCGCGGTCCACGTGGAACTCGCTGCGACGCACATCACGATGAACCCGGTGGCGGTGAACATGCAGTGCCACTCGGCGCGGCGCGCAACGGCGACGTTCACGCCCGACGGCGTGTCGTTCGGATTCTGAACATGGCCCACTACGAACTGAGCACGCCGGTCACCGGGGAGCAGGTCCGGCAGCTGCGCGTGAACGACACGGTCACGCTCCAGCGCACCCTCTTCGGCATTCGCGACGCCACGCAGATCGCGATGTTCGACCGCGGGCGAACCACCCGTTTCGACCTGCGCGGGCACGCGGTGATCCACACCGCGCCCAACGTGAAGAAGGTCGAGCCCTGCGCGGAGCATCCGGCCGGCTATGCGCCGGTGTGCATCGGCACGACGACATCGGACCGCATGGAGCGCTTCACCCGGCCGCTGATGGAGCGCGACGGGGTGCGCATCATCGTCGGCAAGGGCGGGCTGCGCGACGGCTCGCTCGCGGCGTTTCGCGACCTGGGCGGCGTCTACCTCGCGATCGTCGGCGGCACCGCGGCGCTCGAGACCACCTGGATCGAGCGCATCGAGGACGTCGACCTCGACGACCTGAACCCCGAGTCGCTGTGGAAGTTCCGCATCCGCGACTTCGGCCCGTTGCTCGTGGCGATGGACAGTCACGGCGCAAGCCTCTACGACGCGGTCAGGCACGACGTCGATGCGCGGCGCGCGCAGGTGCTCGCCAGCCTCGGGGTGACACCGCGGTGAAGCTGCGCAGGCTGCAGACCGACATCCTGATTCTCGGCTCCGGCGGCGCGGGCCTGTTCGCTGCGCTGCACGCGCACCAGGCCGATCCGGCGCTGTCGATCACGGTGGCGGTGAAGGGGCTGCTCGGCAAGAGCGGCTGCACGCGCATGGTCCAGGGCGGCTACAACGTGGCGCTCGCGGAAGGCGACTCGATCGAGCGTCACTTCATGGACACGATCGAGGGCAGCAAGTGGCTGTCCGACCAGGATCTCGCCTGGACGCTGGTCACCGGCGCGGTCGAGCGCATCCACGAACTCGAGAACGAGCTCGGCTGCTTCTTCGATCGCAACCCCGATGGCACGGTGCACCAGAAGGCTTTCGCCGGGCAGACCTTCGACCGCACGGTGCACAAGGGCGACCTGACCGGCATCGAGATCATCAACCGGCTCGCCGAGCAGGTCTGGTCGCGCGGCATCGGGCGGCTCGAGGAGCATCGCGCGATCGAGCTGGTGCGCACCGCCAACGGCTCGGCGCTCGCCGGTGTGCTGATGATCGACATGCGCACGGGCGACTTCGTCTTCGTGCAGGCGAAGGCGGTGCTGCTTGCCACCGGCGGTGGGCCGACGATGTACACCTACCACACGCCGTCGGGCGACAAGAGCTGTGACGGGCTGGCGATGGCGCTGCGCGCGGGGCTCGCGCTGCGCGACATGGAGATGGTGCAGTTCCACCCGACCGGCCTGCTCGCGGGGCCGGGCACCAGGATGACCGGCACGGTGCTCGAGGAAGGGTTGCGCGGCGCCGGCGGACAGTTGCTGAACGGCGCGAAGGAACGCTTCATGCAGCGCTACGATCCGCGCGCCGAGCGCGCGACGCGCGACATCGTCTCGCGCTCGATCTATTCCGAAATGCGCGCGGGCCGCACTTCGCCCAATGGCGGCGTCTACATCCGGATGGACCACCTCGGTCCGGAGAACGTGCGCCGGATGTTCAAGGGCATGGTCGAGCGCTGCGCCGATTGCGGCTTCGACCTGGCCGGCGGCCTGGTCGAGGTCGTCCCGACCGCGCACTACATGATGGGCGGGGTGGTGTTCGGCGTCGACTGCACGACGCAGTTGGCCGGCCTGTTCGCCGCCGGCGAGGACACCGGCGGCGTGCACGGCGCGAATCGCCTCGGCGGCAACGGCGTGGCCAACTCGACCGTCTTCGGCGGGATCGCCGGTGAGAGCATGGCGGCCTGGGTCGGCAGGTATCCCGATTATCGCGGGCCGGACATGACGGCGATCGCGCGCAGCATCGCCGAGCACGAGGCGCCGTTTTCGCTCGCGCCCGGCAGCGTCGAGGAGATTCGCGAGGCGCTCTACGCGTGCATGTGGGACGACGTCGGCATCCTGCGCAATGCCGAAGGGCTCGGGCGCGCGGCGCAGCGGCTCGCGGAACTCGATGCGCAGCTGTCGCGCACCGGCGTGGCCGACACCGACCGCGCGTTCAACCTGAGCTGGCACGACTGGATGAACCTGGGGAGCCTGATCTCGGTGAGCCGCGTGATCGCCGCTGCTGCAATTTCGCGCGAGGATTCGCGCGGCGCGCACTTCCGCGAGGATCACCCGGAACCCGGCGATCTGGAGCGATCCACCTATACGGTCGCCCGATGGCGCGACGGCGGCGTGAGCATCGATCGTGAATCGGTGAAGTTCACGCGTGTTCGGCCCGGACGGAGCCTGATCGCCGAGGAGAGCGCTGCCTGAGCGTTCATCCCGGCATGAAGAGGAGGAGAGCGATGGCGGGTTTCACCTGCAGGAGCGCGGCCGCACTGACGGCCTGCGTCGCGATGGCACTGGGCGCTGCGTCGGCCGGAGCGCAGACCTATCCGGAACGCGCGATCACGCTGGTCGCGCCGTTCAGCGTCGGCGGCGACGCCGACCTGTCGGCACGCAACCTCGCGGCGGCCGCACAGAAGCACGTCGCACAGCCGATCGTCGTCAGCAACCGCGCGGGGGCGGGCGGTGCGATCGGGTCGCAGCTGGTCAAGGAGGCGAAGCCCGGCGGCTACACGCTGCTGCTTGCGCGCGTGGGCTCGCAGACGCTGCTTCCGGCGCTCAAGCCGAGCGTGCCGTACAAGTGGAGCGACTTCACGTTCCTCGGGCTGCTCGAACGCAATCCGTTCGTCTGCGTGGTGCACGCCGACTCGTCGTACCGGACGCTCGGCGACCTCGTCGGCGCGCTGAAGGCGCAGCCTGGCAAGCTCAACTACAGCACGTCGGGGCCGGGGACGATCCTGAACTTCGGCCCGCAACTGCTGTTCGACACGCTCGGACTCGGCAAGGACGCCGCGACGCAGGTCGTCTACAAGGGCGGCGGCGACGCGGCGCTGGCCGTGCTGTCGCGCGAGGTCGACTTCAACTGTGCGAACCTCACGTCGGTGATCGGCAATATCAAGGCCGGCAAGCTGCGCGCGCTGATGACCACCACGCCGGAACGCTGGAAGGACATTCCCGACGTGCCGACGGTGCGCGAACTCGGCTATCCGCAGCTCGAGGCGATCGTCGGCTGGAGTGCACTCTATGGGCCGCCCGGGATGAGCGCCGGACTCGTCGCGTACTGGGCCGACGTGCTGGCGAAGCTCGGGGAGGATCCGGCCTGGATCGCCGGCACCGAGCGCTTCGGCGGAATTCCCGGCGTGATGTCGCCGGCGGCGACCGCGAAGTTCGCGGCCGACCAGTTCGGGGTCTACGACCGGCTCGGCAAGCGGCTCGGCATCGAGCTGAAGTAGGAACCTCGATGGCACGAGTCTTCCGCGGCGCCGACGCGCTGGCGCGCGCACTTCGTGCGGCCGGCGTCGCGCGCCTCTTCACGCTGTCGGGCAACCACGTGATGCCGGTGTTCGACGCGACGATCGACGCGGGGATCCCGCTGCTGCACACGCGCCACGAGGCCGCGGCGGTGCACATGGCCGATGCCTGGGCGCGGCTCACCGGCGAGCCGGGTATCGCGCTGGTCACCGGCGGGCCCGGCCATGCGAACGCCGTGTCGGCGCTCTACACCGCGCAGATGGCCGAGGCGCCGGTGGTACTGCTGTCGGGGCACGCGCCCAACGGACAGCGCGGCATGGGCGCCTTCCAGGAGATGCGCCAGGCGGAGATGGCCGCGCCGGTCACCAAGGCGTCGTGGACCTGTGCCAGCGCCGCCGACGTTGCGAGCGACCTGGCGCGGGCGATCGCGATCGCGCGCTCGGGCAGGCCGGGACCGGTTCACCTCAGCCTGCCCACCGACGTGCTCGAACAGCCGGCCGGCGCGGCTTGCCTGCCGGACGCGCGCGCATTCGAAGCCCCGGCCCGGATCCTGTCCGAAGCCGATGCGCACTCGACGCTCGCGCACCTGTGGCAGGCGAAGCGGCCGCTGGTGCTGGCCGGTCCTGCCTGCATGACGAAGCGCGGGCGCGAGCGGTTGGGCAGGCTCGAGGCGGCGATCGCCGTGCCGGTCATCGGCATGGAGAGCCCGCGCGGCGTGAACGACCCGCGCCTCGGCGCCTTCGCGCAGATGCTGGCGCAGGCCGATTGCGTGCTGCTTCTCGGCAAGCGTTGCGACTTCACGCTGAAGTTCGGCCAGCTGCCGGTTTTCGCTGCGAATTCCGTCGTGCTTCAGGTCGACCCCGAGCAGACCGAGATCGAACGTACGCGGCGCGCGGTCGGCGTCCGGCTTTCCGACGCCCACCTCGCCGATGCGTTCGCCGCGATCGAGGCGCTGGCGGCCTGCGCAGTCGAGCAACGCGACGCGGCATCACCGTCGCGCGACGCCTGGCTGGCCGAGGTACGTGCCGCGATCGCATGGCGCCCACCGGAGTGGGACCGCGCGGCGTCGAACGAGCGCGACCGGCTGCATCCGGTGCAGGCCTGCCGGCCGCTGCAGCGGCTGCTCGATGCGCACTCCGACTCGGTGCTGGTGTCGGACGGCGGCGAGATCGGCCAATGGGCGCAGGCCTGCCTGTCGGCGCCGAATCGCGTGATCAACGGTGTCGCCGGCTCGATCGGAGCCGGGCTGCCGTTCGCGCTGGCGGCGCGCGCCGCCAAGCCCGATGCGCCGGTGGTCGCCGTGATGGGCGACGGTACCTTCGGTTTCCATGCCGCCGAGATCGACACCGCGGTGCGCTACGCGCTGCCGTTCGTCGCGGTGGTCGGCAACGACGCGCGCTGGAACGCCGAGTACCAGATCCAGCTGAAGGACTACGGCACCGACCGGCTCGTGGGATGCGAGCTGCGGCCGACGCGCTACGACCAGGTCTGTGCAGCGTTCGGCGGCCATGGCGAGCGGGTGACCGAAGCTGCGCAGCTCGGCCCGGCGGCGGCGCGGGCACAGGCTTCGGGCCTGCCCGCCTGCCTGAACGTGATGATCGAGGGCGTCGCCGCACCGGTGATCCGACGCCCCGGCTGAAGCCTGCCGCGACCGGGCCGCAGCCGGGTCGGCTTCAGACGTTGCGCAGCACCAGCGTCGCGCCGCCGACGATCAGGATCGCCCAGACCGCTTGCACGATGCGCTGGGCGGGCAACCGGTGATGCAGGTGCGTGCCGAGGTACATGCCGGCGAGCGCGCAGGGCAGCATCGTCGCGATGAGCAGCGGCAATCCGGGGGGTGAGAACAGGCTCGCAGCGATGAACGAGGCGAGCCGCGCCAGCGCGCTCATGAACAGCAGCAGCGAAATCGTCGCGCGCAGCCGGCTCTTGTCCTCGATGCGCCGCGCGAGGTAGATGGTGTAGATCGGTCCGCCGGTCCCGAACAGCGCGCTGAAGACGCCGCCCACCGTTCCGAGCGGTGCGGCAAACACCGGGGCGATCCGCGTGCGCCCCGGACGAACCAGCAGGCTCCAGCCCGCGAAGACGAGCACGAACAGGCCGAGCAGCAGCAGCAACGCGCGCTCGGGAGCGTTCACCAGCAACGTCACCCCGAGCACGACCCCGGCCAGCATGAACGGCACCAGGCGCAGCAGTTCGCCGCGATCGACGGACTTGCGGTTGCGTACGCCGATCGCGACGCCGCCGACGAGGTCGTAGACCAGCATCATCGGCAGCGCGAGCCGCAGCGGCAGCAGCTGAACCAGCATCGGCATCGCCACCATCGATGCACCGAAACCGGTGAGGCCGACCACCGTGTAGGCAAAGACGACGACGAGGCCGACGCCCGCGAGCGTCTCGAGCGGCAGGTTCATCCGGAATCCGGGGTAGTGTGGACCGCAGGGACCGGCGAACCGGTGCGGCGAAAACTTGCCCGGCGGCAGGCGAAGCCTGGCATCGCGCCGAGCCGGCGCACGACCTCGCAGATGCAACATCGACATGAAGCTCGCGCGCCGCACTGCGCTGGCCACCGGCGGATCGCAGGGTATCGGCTTCGCGATTGTGCGGATGCTCGCCGCAGAGGGCTGCCACCTGCACCTGGTGGCGCGCTCGGCCGGCGAACTCGGGGCAGCGCGCGTGCGACTGCGCGTCGCACATCGGCGGGACGATCGTGACGATCGACGGCGGCCTGGCGAACCGCGGAATCGTGGTCCGACGGTCGGCCGTGCAGCATGCGTTTTCGCGTGGACATGGGGCGTGCCCGACGCACGAGGCTCAGCCGCCGATCGTCTCGTAGACCAGTATCGCCGCGGCCAGGTCCTCGAGCGCGGTGCCTACGGATTTGAATACGGTGCGCTCGTCGCGGCTGCGCCGGCCGGCTGCCTCGCCGCGCGACAGCGTGGCCAGCGTGCCGCGGACGTCGGTGCGTGCGAACACCCCGCGCGACAACGGGCCGAGCAGTTCACCGCTCTTCTGCAGCGCCTCGTCGGTGTCGACGTAGAGCGTGGCGCCCGTGAAGCAATCGTCGTCGGCTTCGCGCATCGCCGGGGTGAAACTGCCGATCAGGTCGAGATGGCTGCCGGCGCGCAGCCAGCGGCCGTGCACGACCGGTTCGGTGGCGAGCGTGGCGCAGCTGACGATGTCGGCTTGCGTGACGGCGGCGCCGAGGTCGGGCGCGGCGCAGGCCTCGAAGCCTTGCCCGCGCCACTCGGCGGCCAGTGCCTGCGCAGCTTCGGCCCGCCGCGCCCAGACGCTGACGTGCCCGATCGGGCGCACCGTGCGATAGGCTGCCGGCAGCAACCGTGCGACGGCGCCCGCGCCGACCACGAGCAGGTGCCGGGCGTCCTCGCGCGCGAGCCAGGACGCGGCCAGCGCCGAGGCCGCAGCCGTGCGGCGCGCGGTGAGGACGCCACCGTCGAGCAGCGCGAGCGGCGCGCCGGTGACCGCGTCGAACAACAGGTACGCCGCGTGCAGACCCGGCAGGCCGCGCGCAGCGTTGGCGGGCGCGATGTTGACGGTCTTGACGCCATAGTGGCGGGCGCTCCACGCGGGCATGATCAGCGACGTGAGCGTGCCACCGGCGGGCGCGACGATCTCGTGCACGTGGCGTGGCGGTGCCTCGCAGCCGTCCGCGAACATCGTGCGCAGCGCCTCGACGAGCCGCTCGAACGGCAGCGCGTCGCGGGTGGCCTCGGCATCGAAGACCCTCATCGACCAGGTCGCTGCAATCACTCAAGCGGCCAGCGATTCGAGCTGAGCGAGAAGCGCTGCCGGCACCTCGATGCCTTCGGCCTGCGCGCGCCGTGCGAGGTCGGCGCGCCGCTGTCCGGGCAGTCGCACGTCGGGGTCGAGCAGCATCGTCGCGACCAGCGTCTCGATGCGCTCGTGAAACACGTCATTGCCGGCCAGTGCGCCGGGGTCGATCACGACAAAGGCCTGGCCGATGCGGGGCCGATTGCCCTCGTTGGTGAAGAACGAATCGGCTTCGAAGCCGAAGGCGGCGCCGGTCAGCGCGCAGCAGATCAGTTCGACCATCAGCGCGAGCATCGCGCCCTTGACGCCGCCGGCCGGCAGCATCATCCCGTCGAGGCCGGCCTTCGGGTCGGTGGTCGGATTGCCGTCCTTGCCGAGCGCCCAGCCCTGCGGAATCGGCTTGCCCTCGCGTGCGGCGACCATCAGCTTGCCGCGCGCGACCTCGGACAGCGACAGGTCGATCGTGAGCGGTGGCGCGCCGCGGCGCGGAAAGACCGCGGCGATCGGATTGGTGCCGAAGATCGCGCGCCGGCCGCCCCAGGCTGGCATCGCCGCTGGCGAGTTGCCGAACGCGAGTCCGACCATGCCGGCAGCCGCGACCGGCTCGAGGTGCCAGGCCGCGGCGCCGAAGTGGTGGCTGCGCGTGACGCCCGCGAACGCGGCGCCCGCCGCGCGCGCGCGCGCGATCGCCTCGCGCACCGCGAGTGCGCAGGCGGGAAAGGCGAGTCCCTCGTCGGCATCGACCAGGCATGCCGCGGCGCGCGAGCGAACCGCCGTCGGCTGCGCGTGGCCGTTGACGCGGCCGTGGCGCAGGTGCCCCGCGTACTGCGCGACGCGAGCCAGCCCGTGCGAGCCCAGCCCCTGCGCCTCGGCAGCCACCAGCGCGTGCGCGGTGATGCGCGCCATCTCGGGCGAGGCGCCGGCCCGCTGCAGCGCGGCGGCGGCGAGTTCGTTCAGTCGTTCGATGGAGAGTCGGGGCATGGGTGTGCTCCGCGGCGAAGTCCGCAGTATGGGAGCGCGTCGGCGCGCGCGCCAGTGTGAGCAGGCTAGGCCGAGAAGAACGCGCGGATCCGCTCGGCGATCAGCGAGCTGACCCGCTCGTTCGATTCACGCGTGACCCCGCCGATGTGCGGGGTGAGGATCAGGTTGGGCGCGCCGGCCAGCGGCGAGCCGGCGCGAAGCGGCTCGTCGTCGAACACGTCGAGCGCGGCGCCCCCGAGCTTGCCGTTTCGCAGCGTCGCCGCCAGCGCCGTTTCGTCGACGACGCCGCCTCGCGCCGTGTTGACCAGGATCGCGTCGGGCTTCATCCGCGCCAGGCGCGCGGCGTCGACGAGGCCGCGGGTCGACTCGGTGAGCGGCACGTGCAGGCTGAGCACGTCCACCTCGCCGAACAGCGCGTCGAGCTCGCGCCGGCCGACGCCGGCTTCGGACCACGCCGGCGCATCGGGCGGCAGCATCGGGTCGTACGCGAGCACCCGCATGCCCAGGCCCTGCGCGAGCTTCGCGGTCATCCGGCCGATCCCGCCGAAACCGACCAGGCCGAGCGTCTTGCCCGCGGTCTCGCGGCCCTGCGACATCCGTGTGCGGGGCCACTGGCCCGCCGCCACGTCGTTGCTCGACAGGTAGGCACCGCGCAGCAGCACCATCGCGGTGGCGACCACGTACTCGGCGACCGCCAGGCTGTTTGCGCCGATGGCCGGGTATATCGCGACGCCGGCCGCTTCGCAGGCGGCCACGTCGATGTTGTCCAGACCGACGCCGAGCCGGCCGACCGCGCGCAGCCGCGGCGCGGCCGCGAGTACTTCGCGGTTGACGCGGGTGCGGTTGCGCACGATCAGTGCGTGGGCGTCGGCGACGCGGGCGAGCAGACCCGCGCGGTCGTCGACCAGTTCGGGCGCGTAGTCGACGTCGAACGCGCCGCGCAGCGACTCGACCGCGGGCAGGTCCATGAACTCGCTGATGACGATGCGCGTCATGCCCGCTGCTCCGCGTCGCGGCGCCGCGCGCGCTGCCGCGCGGCGCCAGCCGTCCCGATCACGCCGACTCGTGGATGCGCGTGAGCACGAACTCGCGATGACCGAGCACCTCGGCCGCCGTCCAGCGACCGTTGGCCGTCGCGAGCATCGCCTCGAGCAGCTTGTCGCCGGTCTGGTCGAGCGTCGTCTCGCGCTGCAGCAGGCCCGAGCAATCGACGTCGACGTGTTCGCTCATCAGCCTCACGGTGCGCGGGTTCGCGCACAGCTTG
>WBZR01000377.1_pt1 | contig 73411 bp, 56 predicted proteins | sample 5204231 | NCBI WGS metagenome assembly WBZR01 (sample SAMN12412403, study PRJNA552823) | activated sludge metagenome | isolation source: activated sludge from anammox sidestream of wastewater treatment plant... | place: USA: Virginia | collected 2017-08 | reverse complement strand
CCGCTGCCGATGGGACACGACGCGTCGTATTCGCCCGACGGAGCGAGGTTGGCTTATATGCCGCTCGCGCCCGCCTTCGCGCAGTGGAAGAATTATCGCGGCGGCACGATGACCAAAATCTGGCTGGCCAATCTGAGCGATTCCAGCGTCGTTGAAATCCCGCGCGCGAACGCCAACGATCATTACCCGATGTGGATTAGCGACAAGGTCTACTTCCTCTCCGACCGCAACGGACATTTCACGCTCTACGATTACGACACCAAAACGAAAAAGGTCACGCAAGCGATCAAGAATGACGGCCTGGATATCAAGTCGGCGTCAGCAGGCCCCGGCGCCATCGTTTATGAACAGTTCGGCGAGATCAAACTTTACGATTTGAAATCGGGCAAGACGACGAAAGTCAACATCACTCTCAACGCCGATCTGCCCAGCGTACGCCCGCGCTACGAGAAGGTCGCCAACCGCATCGCCAACGTTCAATTGTCGCCGACCGGAGCGCGCGCGATTTTTGAAGCTCGCGGCGAGATCATCAGCGTGCCCGCCGAGAAGGGCAACGCGCGCAATCTGACCAATTCGCCCGGCGTCGCCGACCGCGACCCGGCGTGGTCGCCCGACGGCAAATGGATCGCCTACTTCAGCGACGCTTCGGGTGAATACGCGCTGCATCTCTCGCCGCAATCGGGCATCGGCGAAGTGAAGAAGATCAACCTCGGCAATCCGCCGTCGTATTTTTATTCGCCGTTGTGGTCGCCCGACAGCAAGAAGATCGCCTACACCGACAAGCGGCTCAACCTCTGGTACGTTGACATAGAGAAGGGCGCGCCGGTCAAAGTTGACACGAACACCTACGAAAACCCATGGCGCGTGATTGATCCGGCGTGGTCGCCCGACAGCAAATGGATCACGTACACCCGGCAGTTGAAGAACCGCATGTGCGCGGTCTTCGTCCACTCGCTTGAATCGGGCAAGAGCACGCAAGTCACCGACGGCTTGAGCGACGCGCGCTTCGCCAACTTCGACAAGAACGGCAAATATCTTTACTTCACCGCGAGCACGAACGCCGGGCCGACAACAGGCTGGCTGGATATGTCCAGCTTCTCGCATCAACCGACGCGCAGCGTTTACGTCGTCGTCTTGAAGAAGGGCGAACCGTCGCCGCTCGCGCCCGAAAGCGACGAAGAGAAGATACAGAACCCCGACCGTGAGGGAGGGGAGAAGCCTCCTGCAAAGAAAGAAGAAGTCAAAGTCACGATTGATTTCGACGGCATCGGCCAGCGCATTCTCGCGTTGCCGATCCCCGCGCGAAACTATGTCGGGATGAGCGTCGCCAAACCCGGCATCCTTTTTATCGAAGAGGGGCAGGGCGCGGGATTGCAGGCCGCTCCCGGCGTGACGATTCACAAGTTCGATCTCGAAAAGAAGAAATTCGACAAGGCGCAGGAAGGCGTCACCACATTCACGATTTCGGCCAACGGCGAAAAGATGCTGATCGGACAAGGCTTCGGCCCCGCGCAGCGTTTCACGATCATGCCGACGATGGCGCCGCCGAAACCCGGCGAAGGCGTTTTGAACATCGCCGACATGGAAGTTTACGTTGATCCGAAGGCCGAATGGCGGCAGATGTACAACGAAGCGTGGCGCCTCCAACGCGACTTCTTCTACGATCCGGGCCTGCACGGTCTGGATTACGAAGGCACGAAGAAGAAGTACGAAGCTTATCTTGCCGGCGTCGCGAGCCGCGATGATTTGAACTACCTCTTCCGCGAGATGCTCGGCAACATGTCTGTCGGCCATCACAACTCCGGTGGCGGCGATTCGCCGCAGCCGAACTTTGTCCCGACGGGATTGCTCGGCTGCGATTTCAAAGTCGAGAACGGGCGTTACCGTTTCGCCAAAATCTTCAACGGCGAAAACTGGAACCCGCAATTGCGCGCGCCGCTCACGCAACCCGGCGTCGAAGTCAACGTCGGCGATTACCTGATCGCGGTGAACGGGCGCAATGTGACCGCGAACGACAACGTCCACAGTTTCTTTGAATCGAAGGCGAACAAGCAGGTCTTGATCAAAGTCAGCGCGAACGCCGACGGATCGAATGCGCGCGAATACACGGTCGTGCCCGTCCCGAGCGAAGTCGGATTGCGCAACCTCGATTGGATCGAAGGCAATCGCCGCAAGGTTGATCAACTGTCGGGCGGCAAACTGGCTTATGTTTATCTGCCCGACACGGCTGGAGGCGGCTACACCAACTTCAATCGCTACTACTTCTCGCAGATTGATAAAGAGGGCGCGGTGATTGACGAACGCTTCAACGGCGGCGGCACGGCGGCTGATTACATCATTGATTACATGCGCCGCCCATTGATGAACAAATGGGCGACGCGCGAAGGCGACGATTTCTCTACGCCCTCGGCTTCGATCTACGGCCCGAAGGTCATGATCATCAATGAATACGCTGGCAGTGGCGGCGACCTGATGCCCTGGCTATTCCGCAAGGCCGGCGTCGGCCCGACGGTCGGCAAACGCACGTGGGGCGGACTCGTGGGCGTCTACGATTACCCGCAGTTGATTGACGGCGGAGCGGTGACCGCGCCGCGCGTCGCTTTCTACAACCTGCAAGGCGAGTGGGACGTAGAAAATTACGGCACGCCCGCCGATGTCGAAGTTGACCTCGACCCGGCTGCGTGGCGGCAGGGCAAAGACACGCAGCTTGAAAGAGCCGTTCAGGTGGCGATGGATTTGCTCAAGAAGAACCCGCCGCTCAAGCCGAAGAAACCCGCTTATCCGAATTACAACAACGGCAATGGGCCAATTGCCGGCGGCAAGGCTGAACCCGGCAAACCGGCTGGCAAGGCCACAGGCAAGGGAGTGAAGGCCAGCAACCAGCGGTAGCGCTGTTCTGATCACAATTTGGGCGAGCGTGCGGCGAATTTGCCGCGCTCTCGCCCTTTTTGTTTCTCTATGGGACTACTTAGGCCCATGCTAAACTTCCGCGCGAAACCACACCCGGATAATCCTGAATGGAGTTGAACCGAATGAGTGAAGCGTTGAATCGCATCTACGCGGCTTGTAAACCTGACGAACCGGCGACGACGCAATATTACGTTGATTGCGGGGAGGCCAGAGGCGAGACCGGATTAACGACAGTTTTCATACGTCACCTGACACTCGCGACCAAAGCTGGCGGCAATAACTATCTGCGATTCCTTTTCTCCGGCCACATCGGTTGCGGCAAATCGTCGGAGTTGGAGCACTTGAGCGATGCGCTCAAGCGGCAAGGCGCTCTCCATCCCCGCTATCTGCCGATTCTGCTGAACGCCAGCGATTACCTCGATGATTTTGATGTGTCGCTGACCGACATCCTGCTCGCCGTCGTCACGGAAGTCGCCGCGACGTTGAAGGCGGAACTCGGATACGACCTGAAAGACAGCTACTTCAAGACGCGGTTCAACGAGATCAAGGAATTCCTGCTGAGCGACGTTGATGTCAGCAAGGCTGAGTACGAGATGTTCGGCCTCAAGCTGGAAATTCAACGCCTCAAACGTAACCCCGACGCCAGAAAGAAAGTGCGTGACCGGCTCCGCGAACACACCACGCGGTTACATATCGAGATCAACCGCGTCTTCGAGGAGGCGCGCCTGGCCGTCAAACGGCACACCGATTCGCTTGGCCGAACCCAATTCGACGACATCGTGCTGATCTTCGACAACCTGGAAAAGATTCGTAAGTTCGGTGACAAGGAAGAAGGTTTGGCGTCGCAGCGGGAGCTTTTCCTGGAAAGTTACACGCAACTGACCGGCCTGGAAGTCCACACGATCTATACCGTTCCGCTTCGGCTGGTTCGTTCCGCCGACGGGCCGCAACTGGCGCAGCGGTATGGCTTGGAGCCGTTGGTCCTGCCGATGGTCAAGGTCTTTGAACGCGGGCGCCGCGATAAACCTTACGAGCAGGGCATCGCGCGCATTCGCGGAATACTGGAAAAACGGCTCGGCGGGTTGACCATCGAAGAAGCGTTCACGACTGAAGCGTTGGCGTTTCTGTTGAAATACAGCGGCGGCCACACGCGCTATCTGGTCAGCTTTGTGCAAAACGCCTGCGCTTACGCCGATGACGTTCCGCTGCCTCTTTCGGCGGTGCAGAAAGCGGTTCAGGCCACCGCACGCACGTTCAGCGCAGCCGTCCCCGAAGCTCACTGGCAGAAACTGGCGCAACTGGAACTGTCGCACGACCAGAAGATCATCAACGACGACCCGGCTTATACGACGATGCTGGAAAACCTGAGCGTGCTGGAATACCTGAACGGCGGCGATGAAGACGTGTTCGCCGAGGCCGAGCCGTGGTACGCCGTCAATCCCATCGTTTGCGAGTTGAAAAAGTTCAAGGAGGCCGTGGCGTTTCTTCAGGACGCCAACCGCATCACTGCCAAAACCGAGCAGGAGCCGATCGGATGAGCGAACCTGCCGCCGGAAAACCCGACGCTCTCGCCAACTCGGCAGACGGCGTATTTGACGATCCGTTCGACACGGCGCCGCCGGACGAGAAGGTGGAGTTGCGCGCGTTGAAACAGGCTCTGCAACTGGCCGCTCAATCCCCGGCGGCTTTCAGGCTGATCTTCGCTCGCTGCGATGTGACCCCTTACCGCCAGCGCCTGATCGCCAGGTTGCAGTCCGAACTGCCCGCGCTGAACATTCAAGTTATCAATTTCGACCAACCGATCAAACACCTGCTTGATGAAATGCGCCCGCGTATAGCCGATCCGCTGCCCGACGCCATTTTCATCACCGGGCTGGAAAGCTCGGTTGCCGAGTCTTCGGTCGAAGGCGGCAAATCGCCGTTCATCGCCAACCTCAACGCCGCGCGCAATTCTTTTTCGCGCATCGTGCCGCGCCCGCTGGTCTGGTGGGTGACCGAAAAGACGCTGGCGGTGGTCTTCGGCGGCGCGCCCGATTTCTTCTCGATCCGCGCGGGCGTCTACTTTTTCGTGGCCGCGCCTGAGAGCGCAGGCGAGATCGCATCTTCGCTCACCGGCGAAACTACTCAGCAGATTGAAAACCTGATGCGGGCTGAAAAACAGGATCGCATCGCCGCTATCCGCAGCCTCCTGGCCGATTATGAATCGCACCCCGCCGATAAACGCGATCTGGATGCCGAGATGAATTTGAACTTTCAGCTCGGAGCGCTTTACTACGCCAGAGGCGCCGCGGACGAGGCGCGAATGACCAACGAGCGCGCGCTGGCAATCGCCCGCCAACTTGACGACAAACACAATGAAGGCGTCATCCTCGGCAATCTGGGCTTAGCCTACTCCGCTTTGGGAGAAGTGAGGCGCGCAATCGAACATTACGAGCAGGCGCTGGCGATCTCGCGTGAGATCGGCGACCGCCGGGGCGAAGGAGCAGACCTCGGCAATCTGGGCAACGCCTACTCCGCTTTGGGAGAAGTGAGGCGCGCAATCGAACATTACGAGCAGGCGCTGGCGATCGCGCGTGAGATCGGCGACCGCCGGGGCGAAGGAGCACACCTCGGCAATCTGGGCTTAGCCTACTCCGCTTTGGGAGAAGTGAGGCGCGCAATCGAACATTACGAGCAGGCGCTGGCGATCGCGCGTGAGATCGGCGACCGCCGGAATGAAGGCGCCTGGCTCGGCAATCTGGGCAACGCCTATTTGAAACTGGAAGAGTGGGAGAAGTCGGTTGAATGTTACGAACAAGCGTTGGCAATCGCGCGCGAGATTGAAAATAAAAATGGAGAAAGTATCTATCTGACCAATCTCGGCGGCGCCTGCCGGAAAATGGGCGCTGCGAAACAGGCGATTGAGTATTACGAACTGGCTCTGACGATTGACCGTGAAGTTGGCGACACGCGCGGTGAAGCAATTGATCTTGGTTCAATCGGTGATGTTCACCTGGGTTCGGGCGACGCCAAACGCGCCGTTGAATACTTCGACCTGGCCCTGAACGCTGCCCGCAACTCCGGCGATCAGGAACTCGAAGCCGAACAGCTTGAACGATTGAGCCGCGCCTGGGAAAAGCTGGGCGACCGCGACAGGGCAATCGCCAATGCCGAATCGGCGCTTGAAATTTACGAGAAGACCGGTTCCGAAGAGGCCGAATCAGTGCGCGAAAGGCTGGCTGAATTGCGCTCCCGAACCGGCAAAAAAGCGGTTTGAAATTCGAGACTTCGTACAACCTCACTTCCTGCTGAAGAAATAGATCAGCCGGTCGTTGAAGTGCAGCCTGGCCAGCTTATCCGGCGGCGGAACGATTGGCGGCCCCTGGATGATGACCGGTTTGATTTCGGGCGGGGCGTTTTCGTCGGCGCCTTTGCGGGCCAGCGCATATTCGACTTCCTTCATCACCCACGGAGAATCTTTCGTGTGTTGCGACCAGAAGAGCAGGAAGAGGTCGCACCGGTCAATGTTCTTGTAAAGTTCCTTCTCCCAGCGGTCGCCCGGATCGAGGTCGGGGATGTCCTGGAAATATTCGATGCCGAGTAGCGATAATCCACGGAAAGTTCGGGCGAGAAACATTCGGCGTCGCGTCGCGCCTGCGGCGAGCAATTCGATACGACGAGCGCGATTGAATCGAAGGCCGCGCCTTTGCTTCCTTCCGCCATCACGCCGACGGTGTAAAGACCCGGCGCCAGGCCCGACGTATCGAACACTGCGTTATTGGCGCCGCCTGCGATCCTGCCGCCTGTGCTCTGCCATTCGTATCTCAGATTGGATTCGGCTGTGTTGACCCGCAGATTGACGCGTTCGCCGGCGCAAATCACGCCGCTCGATTTGGATTCGCCTGTTTCAAGCGAGATGACCGGAGGCCGGTACGGCGGGTGTATTCTGATGACCTTGTTCCCGCTGGATGCCCGGCAGACGCCGTCGTTTGGAGATCAATTTTCCGGCGGATGATTTCCACTGGTAATTCACCGCGCTGTATTTGCTGCCGCCATTGACGCCGGGCGTTGAGAACGTGACCGCCGCGCCCTGAAAGACTTCGTCGGCGCTCGCGCGCAAATCCAGCCTGTCTTTGAAGCAGACCGTTACCGGTTTCGGAATCACAATCGGCGTTGGCGTCGGGCTGGCGGCGGCGATGGGACTGGGCGTTGGCGCAGGCTTCAGATCGGGAGGCGGAGCGATCAGAGCCTGCGGGTTTATCTGCCCCTCCTCGATTGATTTTCTGACCGATGCGCGGCTGTATGCGATGGCAAGCCCGGCGGCGGCCAACAGCAGCAACAGAATGCCGATCAATACGAAAACGCGGCGCGAGAAACGACGGGTGTTTTTATCAGCTTCTCTGTTCATAGTTGTTTTATCGGTACGGCCAGATTCGGCGAGCGGGCGGATTATCAAACGGCGAGCGGCGAATTTCAATCAGCGGGCTGAGATGTAAAATCTCGTAAAACTCGTTTCCGAATCGCAAAGCGCCGCTGCTCGCTTCTTTGTCTCTGTCTATACTTCGGCTTCCTTCGACAGATTTTCGCAAACGCCCAACCTGACGAACCAACAACTTTCGCAACCGTGAAGGAGGCTGTTATGAAGAAGACTTTTCTGTTCGCGCCGCTTCTGGCGCTGTCGCTGATTTCAGCGGCGTTCGGGCAAACCTACACTCAAGCCAAGCGATTTGCGCTTAAATCCGAAGTCCTCGGCGAAGAGCGGGCGATCATCGTTCGCACGCCGCCGGGTTATGAAAACAGCGGGCAGCGTTATCCCGTGCTTTATCTGACGGACGGTGACGCGCACATCGGCCATACCAGCGCCACGATTGAATACCTGTCGCGCGCCGGACGCATGCCTGAATTGATCGTGGTGGGTATCACCAACACCGACCGCACGCGCGATCTGACTCCGACCAACGCCTCGTTGTGGCGCGCTGATGGAACCGAAGCCAAACTGCCAACCAGCGGCGGCGCGGACAAGTTTCTGAAATTCATCGAGACCGAATTGATTCCGAAGATCGAATCGAATTACCGCACGCAACCCTATCGCGTCTTCGCGGGCCATTCGTTCGGCGGGTTGTTCGCGTTGCACACTTTTTTGACCAGGCCCGAATTGTTCAATGCCTATATCGCCGTCAGCCCGACGATGGATTGGGACAACCACCTGCTTTCGCGCAAGGCTGAAGAGTTCTTCAAAGACCGAAAGGAGTTGAACAAGACGCTCTATCTCACTCTGGCCAACGAGGGCGGCGCCACGCGCGCAGACTTCGAGCGGTTCAAAAGCATCCTCGCCAAAAACAAACCGAAGGGCTTCGAGTGGGGAGCGATGCTGATGGATGATGAAGATCACGGCTCGGTCGTTATGCCCAGCCACTATCACGGCTTTCGCAAGGTCTTCGAGGGGTGGCAAATCACGGCGGACATCGCCAGAGGCGGCGCGCCCTCAATCGAGGAGCATTACAAGAAGCTCTCGGCCAGATTCGGCTTTTCGGTGTTGCCGCCTGAGGCGTTGATGAATCAGGTGGGCTATCAGTTGAGCGGCGCCGGGAAGATGGATGAGGCAATCGCCGTGTTCAAATCGAACGTCGAACGCTATCCGAACTCCGCCAACGTTTACGACAGTCTGGCCGAAGCCTACGAAAAGCTTGGCAAGCTCGATCTGGCCAGACCGAATTACGAGAAGGCCGCCGAATTGGGCGCGCGGAACAACGATCCGAACCTTCAGGTTTACAAAACCAATTTTGAAAGAGTGGATGGAATGCTGAAGAAGGTCGCTGACGCGAAAGGGAAGTAGTAGCGATTTGGTGGGTAGAGTGGCGGAATTCCGCATTCCGCCGCTCTACCTATCGGCATTCTCCAAAAAGACAAAAGCCTCCCCAGCCTCCGCTCTATTTTCCTGCCGGCAAAAAAAGGCTTTCATCTGGCCGCCTCTGTGGCGTTGAACAGATGAGGCGCAAAAAACAGCGCGTATGCGGCTCCGGTCAGAAAAATCATGTAAACCGTGAGGAAGATGTTTGGAAGCCATATCTCGCGGTCTGAAAAATTGAGACCTTTGCCTTTTATCACATGGCCCTTTTCATCGCGCGGATAAAGTTTATCTTCGAAGTGATACATTCCGTGGCAACCGCTCATTTCAGGGCTTTTCTCCATTTCTCGAAGTTGATCAATGCGGAAGCCGACCAGCTTTTTATATTTGTGGATCAGGCGTTTCCAGTGATCGCAAATCACTATGCCCGCCATCAACGTCAGAATCACGGCTGTCGCTTGCCAGGGACGCTCGAATCCCGCATCTTTCACCAGAAAAGAGACGGCGGAAAGAAGGATCGAATTAACGGCAACGTAGGTGTTATTGACCGTTTGCCTGCGCTCGGAAAATTTTGCAGTATCTTCGACGAAAAGTTTGTACTCTTCGAACTTGTTCACGGCTTCGCTCCTTTGGTTGGCGCTGCGTGGTTTATGATAAGCAAGAATACGGTTGACTGAGCCGCCGCCAATTTATCCGAACAGGCGTGGCTTTACAAGATTTACTTTCAAACGTTGAATTGAGGAGGAGGCGTGAAAAAGATCGGCCTCTGGTTGTCTGCGGCAATCATAATTTTGAGAGTTGATTCGATACAAATGAATTCATCCTTGCCGGAAGCCCTGGCCAAATCCCGCCAACTCATTCTCGTCACCACAGCCGGATGGAACGCGGTTGACGGCGAGATGCGCCGGTACGAACGCGATTCAGCCAATCACCAATGGAAATCGGTTGGCGTAAAGGTTCCGATCGTCGTAGGCCGCAGCGGAATGGCCTGGGGCAAAGGCTTGCACGGCGGCGCGATTGGCGAAGGGCCGATCAAAAAGGAAGGCGATGGACGTTCGCCCGCCGGGATTTTCAATCTGAGTTCGGCGTTCGGTTACGCGTCGCACAAACAGGCGGGCGGACTGAAATTGCCTTACGTCCAGGCCATCGCGGCGCTCGAATGCGTGGACGATCCGCTATCCGAGCATTACAACAAAGTTCTTGATCGCGCGAGCGTCGAAAATCCTGATTGGAAAAGCTCGGAACAGATGCGGCGCGACGACGATCAGTACCGCTGGGGCGTAGTCGTTGATCACAACGCGAAAGGCGAACGTGGATGCGGTTCGTGCATCTTCCTGCACATTTGGGACGCGCCCGGCAAGGGAACCGCCGGTTGCACGGCGATGGAGGCTGCGAGGATGGAAGAGGCGCTGCGATGGCTTGATGCAGGCAAGCGCCCCGTGTTGGTTCAACTGCCGCGAGCGGAGTTTGAACGATTGCGGAAAGTCTGGGGATTGCCCGAATCCTGATCTATTTTTTCTTCGAGGTGGAAACTGATGGCATTGATTGGAGCGAATGAACTGAAACGCAAAATGCTGATCACGGTTGATGGTCAGCCGTATACGGTGGTCGAGGTCTTCTTCGCGTCGCCCAGCGCGCGCGGGGCTTCGACGATGGTGCGGACGAAGTTGCGGCATCTGTTGACTGACGCTGTGCTCGAAAAATCGTTCAAGACCAGTGAGAAGTTTGAAGAGCCGGATGTCGCGCTGACTCCGGCTTCGTTTTTGTATTCTGACGGCGAAGGCTTTCATTTCATGGATGAAGAATCGTACGAGCAGTTTTCTTTGAGTGAAGATCAACTCGGCGACGAGCGGTTGTATTTGAAAGAGAACATGTCGTTGCAGGTTCGCAAATACAACGGCGAGCCGGTCTCGCTGGAGCTTCCGGCGACGGTTGATTTGACTGTAACCGAAACCGAGCCTGGGCTGCGCGGCGATTCGGCTTCGGGCGGGACGACGAAATCGGCGACGCTCGAAACCGGTTTGCAGGCGCGCGTGCCTCTGTTCATCAAGGAAGGCGAGGTCGTCCGCGTCAACACGCAAACGGGCGAGTTCGTCAGCCGGGCGAAGGAGTGACGCTATGAAAAAACTGCGATGGGGGTTGATCGGATGCGGCGACATCTCGCGCAAGCGCGTCGCTCCGGCTTTGCGCGACATTCCTGAATGCGAGCTTGTCGCAGTCAATCGCGCGCGCGCCGATTTGGCCGAAGCGTTTGCGAAAGAGTTCAGCGCAAAACGCTGGTACGGCGATTGGCGCGAATTGATCGCCGATGGCGAGGTTGACGCGGTCTATATCGCAACACCTGTTTATCTGCACGCCGAACAGACCGTCGCAGCCGCTGAAGCGGGCAAACACGTCTTGTGCGAAAAGCCGATGGCAATGAACACAGCGGAATGCCGGCAGATGATCGCGGCGTGCAATGCCAGCGGCGTGAAACTTGGCGTTGCCTATTACCGCCGGTTTTATCCCGTTATCCGCCGCGTCAAGGAGATCATCGCGTCGGGCGAGATCGGCAAACCGGTCATCGCGCAGATCAACGCCTTCGAGCGGTTCAATCTGCAACCGGGTGATGATCGTCACTGGTTTCTCGAAAAAGAGAAATCAGGCGGCGGGCCGATGATGGATTTCGGCTGCCATCGCATCGAAGTCCTGCTCAATCTGTTCGGCCCGATCAAACGAACCGCGAGCGTGATGGGCCGCGCGATGTTCGACCGCGAAGTCGAAGACACCTGCATCGCCGCGTTTGAATTCGAGAGCGGGGCGCAAGCGTCGCTTTCGGTCACGCACGCCGCGCTTGAGTCGCGCGACACGCTGGACATTTTTTGCAGCGAGGGTTCGATTCACATTCCGGTTCTCAATCGCGGCGATCTGCGGCTGGTCACACCGGCGGGCGAGCGAACAGAATCCCATCCGCCGCATGCCAACATCCATCAGCCGCTGATCGAAGATTTCACGCGCGCGGCGCTGGAAGATCGTGAGCCTGAAGTCGGCGGAGAGACTGGTCTGTCGGTCGCGCGTTTCGAGGATGAGATTTATGGCGGCGCCGGCCAGGGCCGGACTGTCGTTAAGCTGAAATCATCGGAGCAGAGTTGAAAATATGCCTTTGCCGGTTGCTCACGCGTTGATCGGAGCGAGCGCAGTAGTGTTGTCGCGCCGCCGATTTTCGTTGAAGCGTGATTGGGGAATGATGGTGTTTGGCGCGGCGCTCGGAATTCTGCCGGACTTCGACATCTTCTTCTCCTGGGTTCTGGGCTTCGGCATAAAGTGGCATGGCAGCTTCACTCATTCAATCGCCTTTGCCGCGACGGCGGGATGCGTGAGCGCCGCCTTGAGGCGCGAGGGAGAGATGCGGGACATCCCGGTTTACGCGCTGGCCACGCTCTCGCACGGTTTGCTGGACGTGATTACCAAAAAGGAGTTCGGTGGAGCGCAATTGTTCTGGCCCTTCTCGCAGCGCACGTACCGGCTGAAGCTCTTCGATTATTTCGAGTGGTATCCCAACCCGTTTACCGATCCGCTCCGGGAGATTTTCGAGCGGGCGTTTCAAATAAGCTGCTACGAGGCGCTGATCTTCGCGCCGATGCTGGCGGCGCTGCTGGCGGCGAGGTTATGGTTGAATCGGCGGCGGGAGAGACAGGCGGCGATGAAAGAAGGACAAACCGGAAAGGAAACCGATGAGCATTACTCTGAACGAATATGAATTGCGCGCGCTCGGCGCTCTGGTCGAAAAGCAGATTGCGACGCCGGATTATTACCCGATGACGCTCAACGCGCTGGTTAACGCCTGCAACCAGAAGAATCACCGCGACCCGGTTGTGACTTACGACGAAGCGACGGTGGCCAAGGCGCTCGAAACTCTGCGGGAGAAAAATCTGGCTTACGTCTTTCACGGCTCTGAGGCGCGCGCGCCGAAATACGGCCACCTCTTCCCGAAGGCTTTCGATCTGAGCGAAGCCGAAGTCCCGCTGATGAGCGTGCTGATCCTGCGCGGGCCGCAAACGCCGGGCGAGCTTCGTTCGCGCTCGCAGCACCTGCGCGCCTTCGAGAGCCTGGCCGAAGTCGAAACCTTGTTGCAGGGATTGTCGCTGCGCGATGAGCCGCTGATCGTGAAGCTGCCGCGCCAGCCCAACTCGCGTGAATCGCGCTTCGCGCACCTGCTCGGCGGCCCGGTCGAGATGGAGCAAATCGAAGCCGCGCCTCGCGCTTCAGCTTCGGTTCAACAATCGCAAGCCGGAAACGAAAAGATCGCGCGGTTGGAGGAAGAGGTCGCGGCGCTTCGGCAGGAATTGAGTGAATTGAAACAGCAGTTCGCGGAGTTCAGAAAACAGTTTGAATAAGGGCAGCTTTTGACGCGCGGCGATCACAACAGAGGTGTTCAGGACTCGTCAGAATTTTTCGTGGACTGGATTTGTTGCAGATAGATGATTGCTGATTCCGTATTCTTGAATGAGTCTTTGACTATTTCTTCCAGCTTGCCAATCTGATCAAAATAATCTGCCTGAACTCGATACTTCAGCAATTGCCCTCCAAGACTGCCGATTGCGCGATGGCTTCTTCCCCGCCGTTGAAACTCTCTCCACACCTGCTGGTGAGTGCTCGGTCCCATCGTTGAGAAGATGACACCCTCGCCTTCAAGGTAAAGGCGGGCTTGATGAAAAACTGAGTAATAGAGGCGGCTGATGGCTGTTCGCTGCGAGGCCTCGTTAGCTTCAGATCGCAGCTTCTGCGCCAGCGAGCCATAATCAGCCCAATTGAAATTCGTCATAGGTACTCTGGAATGATGTCCAACAACCCCTGCGCTCTCTCAATGGCGTCAAACCACCAGCCTTCGTTCAACTGATCCAACAATGGCCGCACCTTTTCAAAGCCGTCGCGCGCCTGAATCAGGAGTATCAACTGCCGATTCTGCGGGTTCTCCGGGTCATAGAAGAGTTGCAGCGCAAGCGTGTGATCCGCGCCGAAATACCTTCGTATCTGTTCGCGAGCTTCGAGAATCAAACTGATCAGAAAAGGATTTTCCCGCAGGAAATCTTCAACCGGGGCTGGTCTTTTGAAAACATAGTCAACGTCTTTGAAGATGAAATGCCGCCGCGCCTGCTCTAACTCGGACAGGATTGGAGCAGGTTTGATCGCGCCGGATTTGGTTTGTAATTCTGTCATCGTCCGTCCTCGCTTTCGTTGAAAGGGTAGTAGAATTATAGCTGCGAAATATCATTTACGCTTGCGTTAAATCTCGCCTTCAAACTCAGCCAGCATCACGCAAATCTGATCCAAGACCGCTGTCACATCGCGCCCCGGCCCGGTGTAATTGTTCCCCATCAAACTCAAAATCAGCGTCTGCCCGCGCCTGGTCGTGACGTAGCCCGACAGCGTGTTGACGTAAGACAGCGATCCCGTTTTGCCGCGCATGTTGTTGAATGCGGCGGTGTCGCGCATTCGCCGTTCGAGCGTGCCGTCAACTCCTGCGACCGTCAGCGATTCGCGCCAGGTTTTGAAACTCGGATGCGTATGCATGAATTCAAGCAGTCGTGAAGTCGAACGCGGCGTCACCAGGTCTTGCCGCGCAAGCCCTGAGCCGTCGCGCAGGCTCAATGGCTCGACTTCGATTCCGGCCTTCTGCAAAAACTCGCGGCGGATTTCATTGCCCAGAGCGGCGGTTGATTTCGGACGGCCATAATCATCAAGAGATCGCGCGTCGGCGTGACGAGTTCCCAATTGCCGCAGCATCAATTCGGCGTGCAGGTTCTGGCTCTGTTTGTTGATGACTTTGAGCATTTCAGCCATTGGCTGCGATTCGACGCTGGCGACTTCAACCAGCTTCGATTCGTCAAAAGGTTTGGCCACGCGGGAGATGGCGTCTGCGCGTTCGACTCGGCCCAGCACGCGGACGCCTCGACGAGCCAGGGCTTCTTTCAGCAACGTCGCCGCGAAGCTGGCCGGATCATGGATGGCGATGTTGACCTCGAAATCTTTCGCGCCGCGCGGGATCGAGCCGAAAAACTCGACTGTGTTGCTGCCCTGCGGGCGATGGACGCCGATGCGCCTCTGCCCGCCGGCGCCGGTCTTCGCGTTGTTGACGATTTTGACGTAGCCGGTCTGCGGCTGAATCTTGATTGATGGCGGCTCGCCAACGCGGCGCGCGGGCGTGACGGTGAACGACACAAAGTTGTCATTGACGGTCAACGCGCTGACTTCCGCGCCGTAATCGAACTGCGCGTCGTCCCACTCCCAGCCGGGGCCGAGCAGCTCGCCCGCGAAGAAACTGTCGTCGCCGATCAAATTGCCGGTGACGGTTTTGACTCCGCGCGCTTTGATCTGATCGGCAAGTTGTTCGATGGCCGTGATCTTGTCGGCGGGTTTGAGGTCGTCGTAACGGTCGGGATCGTCAGTGTCGAAACGCGGCGACAAGTTCGGATCGCCGCGACCGTACAAAATCAGATCGCCTTTCAAAATGCCGCTTCTGGCTGCGGGCCTGGTCGCGTAGACGGAAGTTTTGATTTTGAAATCGGGGCCGAAAGCGTCCAGCGCCGCCGACGTGGTGTAGAGCTTCATGTTCGACGCAGGCATAAAAGCCTTGTCCGCGTCGCGCTCAAAAATAACTTTGCCATCAGTCGTGATTACGCGCGCGCCCCAACGGGCGGCGGCGAATTTAGGCTGATCGAGCAACGCCGCGATGCGCGCTTGCAATTCGGCCAGCGTCGCCGGTTTGCCGGGCGCCGGGGAAGTTTGCTGCGCGAGCGCGGGCGCGAATGACAGTGAAAGAATGAGCAGGAGAGCGACGGTTCTGTTTAGCTTTTTCATGCTGAATGCGATCAACGGAAAGGTATCTTCTGGGCCTCGACGATTCGGCCTTCGCCCGGCAGATTGAAATACTCGGCGACACACGACTCGAAATCCACGATCAGGCAGCACGGATCGTGTTCGCGATAGAGCGTTCCGGCGTTGATGATCGTCAGATCGTCGAAGCGTTGGATCAGACGGCGGTGAGTGTGACCATTGATGACGAAATCGTATTCGTGCAAATTGACCAGCTTCCACAACGCGTAATTTGAATGCAGCGTCAACACGTTGTCGAACGGCCAGACGCCGGCCATATCGTCTTCACCCAGCCCGTGACAGAGCAGCATCGTCCCGGCGACGGTTTCAAACCTGCGCTGCAACGGCAGCTTCGTCACGAACTCCCACGCGCTCATCTTGAAATCGAAGTAAGTGTTCGAGTTCGGCAACCCGCGCATCTCGCCCTTCGCCATCCAGCGTTCGTGATTGCCCCGGACGCAGACGACGTTGTGTTCGATCAGCAATTCGACCGCGCGGTTCGGATCGCCCGGTCCGTCAACGATGTCGCCGACGGCGCAGATCAGATCGAGCCGCTGGTCTTTGAAAAATCGCAGCGCGGCGTCGAGGAGGTTATCCTCGCAATGAATGTCGCCGAGAACTCCGATGCGGCGCAGCCTGCCTGTCTTGATGTTTTCAACGGTCACGACGCGAATGTTTACCACAGGGAATGGGGAATGGGGAATGGGGAATGGGGAATGGGGAATGGGGATATGATTTTTCTTTTTCCCACTCCCCATTCCCCACTCCCCATTCCCCACTGTCTCACGCGCGAACGGCTTCGATGACGCAGACAGGCGAAGCTGTCCGAATCACTCGCGTGAGCTTGAATCCGGCGGCGCCGAGCAGCGCGCTGAATTCGGCTTCGGTACGTTCGCGCCCGCCGGTCATCACCAGCATGTTCAAATCCATGAACTTGCTCAGGTCAGGCTGATTGGCTTCGGGGACGACCATTTCAATCAACAGCAGCTTGCCGGCAGGGTTCATAGCGCGATGAATGTTTTTCAGAATCGCGATTGATTTTTCGTCGTCCCAATCGTGAATGATCCACTTCATCACGTAAGCGTCGCCGCCTTCAGGAACCGATTTGAAGAAATCGCCGGTCGTCGTCTCGCAACGATCACGCACGCGGGCGGCGTCGAGCAGCGGCCCGGCTTCCGCGATCACGTGCGGCAGATCGAACAACACGCCGCGCATCTGCGGATTGGCCTTGAGAATCGCGCTGATCAATCCGCCGGTGCCGCCTGCGATGTCAACCAGTTTGTTGACGCCCGAAAACTTATATGCCGACAGCGCTGCCACGTTGATCATCTCGGTCAAACCCTTCATCGCCTGATTGAAGACGCTCGCGTCTTCCGGGTTCTGCGCGTAATACTCCCAGGCGTTTTGCTTGAACAAATGGTCGAACGCGATTTCGCCCGTCTTGACGCTGTGCATCAGGTTGCCCCAGGCGGGAAAGTGCTCCTGGCCGAGTTCGACCATCGCCATCCAGCGCAGCGATCCGGGCGTGTCGCTTCGCAGCGTTTCTGATAGCGGCGTTTGAGCGAATCGCCTTTGATCGTCTTCGACGAAAACGCCGACGGACGCCAGCGCGCGCAGCGCGCGGTAAAGCGACGGCGCGTGCATGCCCGTTGATCGCGCAAGCTCGTCCGCCGTCTTCGGCCCATCTTTAACCAGGTCGGCCAGCCCAAGCCTTGCCGCAACCTGGATCGTTTGCGAAACCCAGAAGCCGGTGATCATTTGTAGCATTGCAAATTGCGGCGGCAGCGCCGCCGGTTCGGATTGCGTAGTTTGAGTTTGTGACATCAGGCGCCTCCTCGAAAAAAAAAGTAGCGCAACCTGTCGAGGTTGCGCCGATCCTCAATTCATCCTTTGCCGGAACAGCGCAACCTCGACAGGTTGCGCTACTCTTGCTCAAAGCATCAGTCCTTCGCGCCCAAACGGAAGGTCAATCCAGCCGTGACTCCGATCGGGTAACCCGGCGTCGCGTGAATGCGCGCGGCGACATCGGCTCCGGGTCTGATGCGCGATTCAAAATAATTCTGCGTTTCAAAATAGCGTTTGTCGGTCAGGTTGTCTATCGAGAGGTTGAAATCAAGGCGCCGCCGAATCCGTTTTGTCACGCTCAGGTCGAGCACGTCGAAACCTGAAGCGCGCACGCGCGGGTCTTCGCCGTCCAACCGGTAGTTGTTGATGTGGCGATAACGCAGCGATCCGCTCCAGCCTTTCCATCCGGCCAGCGTCAACGCGGCGTTGCTGGTCAGTTGCGGCGCGCTGTCAACATAAATTCTCGGCGCCGTCCCGCGATAAAAAGCGTTCATCACGCGCGTCACGCCGCCGTTGAAGGCCAGATGGTTTGTCAGCTTGATCGAGGTCTTCGCCTCGAATCCGTAAGCGCGGCTGGGACCTTTGAATTCAAAGCTGCCGTCGTCGGGGACGTAAACCTGCTCGTTCGACCGGTCAATCAGGAACAGATCGCCGCTCAGCGAAACCCGTTTGAAGTTGAGCGAGGCGCCGGTTTGGTAAAAATCAGTTGTCGAGACGCGCTCGCCGTCCGGACGTTGGACAACGCCGCGCGCGTCCTGGCTCGAAATGCCGCGACCGTAATTGAAATAAAGCGTCAGCGGCGCGCGGTCTGTCGGTGTGATTGACAGGTTGAATTTCGGCTGGAAGCGCGACGCGCCTTGCGATCCGGAGGCCGCCCGGTCAACAAGATCGTCAACTCTGAAACGAAAATAGTCGTAGCGCAGGCCGCCTTCGACGTGGACGTGACCGCGAAAGAGGTCAACGCCTTGCTGGACGTAGCCTGCGGCGTTGGTCACGCGCGCGTTGCCTCTGGTCACGACGCTGACGGGCGCGCGATTGATCGAATTGTTCAGACCGACGTTGATCTGGTTGTCGTGAAAATTGGCGCCGGCGATCAGCAGCGCGCGCCGGCCGAAGAGTTTGTACGGCTGCAAAAGTTGCGTGTTCACTCCCTCCTGCAAACGCGAATCGTGCTGCTGAATCTCGTCGCCGTTGACTTCGTCGTTCAGAAAGAAAGTGAAATTGGAGTAGAGATCGAAGAGCGAGCGCGCGACGAACCCATCGAGTTTAAACACGCTGCCTTTGCTCGACTCTTTTTTGAAATAGGCGCTGAAGAGGCCGCTGCGCACGCGCCCGCCGTTTTCGGGATCAATGAAGCCGAAGCGGTCGAGCCGTCCGGCGTAAACTTCATCGAGCGGAATCTGGCCGGACGAAAAGAAATCGTTGCGGCCCAGATTGAATTTGAATCCGATGGATTTCGTCTCGCTCAGATTGCGAATGTAATTGCCGGTGATGTTGTCGCGTTTGTAATCGAGCGGGTTGATGAACGGCCCGTCCGTGCGGGAGCCTTCGTAAGCGATGATCGCCTTGCCGTTTTTCAATTCAGGGCTAAAGCCGAGAAATGTTCTGAATGTGCCAAACGATCCGCCCTGAAGGCGCGCGATGAATTGTTCATCCAGCGATTCTTTCAGTCGGATGTGGACGACGCCGAGTCCTGAAAAATCGCCGTACTCGGCGCTGAACGGGCCGTTCAGGATGTCAACGTCCTGCACCAGTTCAGGCGTCAGCGATTTCAACTGGCCCAGGTAGCCTTGCCCGTGACCTTGCGTGCCTTGATTCTGCTGCACGTTGTCCACCAGCACTTTCAATCCGCCGCTCACTCCGCCGTGATCGAGGTTGAAACCGAAGCGGCGGATTTCGAGCGACTTGCCTCCGCCTTCGTGCTGCCCCGCGTTGATGCCCGCGTCGAGCGTGTGGAAGACCTGATCGTCGCGCGAAAAGAGCGTGTCGCGGTAAACGGCTTCGTTGCGGCGATCAATTGTCGGATCGAGCTGCGAGGCCGAGATGATCAGGCCGTCGTGAATTTTCGGGATGACGTATTCAATCTCGATGCGCAGGTTCTCCGACCGTTCGCCGGGCGCGATGGTCTTTTCGACGGTCGTGATGTTTTTGCCGGTGATCGCCAGCGTCACGGCTTCGCGCGGAACGGTCAGAGTGAAGTTGCCTTCGGCGTCGCTCTTCGCGGTCTGTTCGCCTGTCGCGGAGCGCGCGGTGATCGTCGCTCCGGCGACGGCTTCGTTTTTGCCGGTGACGAGCGAGCCGGAGATTGCGCGCGTGTTGTTTTGCGCGAGGGCGTGAATACAGAAGAAAATTGTAAACAACAAGAACGTAAAGATGCGGGTGATCATATCCTTCTCCTCCTTCTCCAAAATCAAAAAAATGTTCTTTCAATCAACCAGTAACAGCCAGCCACCGCGATCAGAATCGAGCAGGCCGGGACGTATCTAACGACGAATCCGGGCCGCTGGCGCAGCTTCCAGATCAACGGCAGCGCGAGCGCGGCGATTGCGATCTGCCCGGCTTCGACGCCGAGGTTGAACGCGAACAGCGGCGCGATCGCCCTGGCGCCAGCGCCGATGCCTAGTTCCTTGAGAGCCGATGCGAAGCCGAAACCATGCACGAGTCCGAACGCGAACGTCAACAGCCAGCGGCGTTTGATTTCGCGGCGGATGATGTTTTCAAGTCCGACGTAGATAATCGAAGCGGCGATCAGCGGCTCGACGACGCCCGCAGGGATGTTCACCACATCGAGCGTAGCCAGCGCCAGCGTGATCGAATGCGCGATGGTGAACGACGTGATGACTTTCGCAGCTTCGCGCAGCGTCCCGCCCGCGATCAACAACGCGAACAGGAACGCCAGATGATCGAAGCCCAGCAGGATGTGTTCGACGCCAAGCAGCAGAAAAGCCCGGAAGGATTGCGGACGAGTATGAGACACGATGGCCGGATCGCATTCAAACGAATTGTTCGCCGCGTCGAGCATCCGCTGTTCCAACACGTTTCCGTCAGCGCCGCGCAGAGACATAAACTGGCGATGCCCGCGCGCGAGTTTGGCGATCAACAGGGAACGCAAAACGAGCTTCGGCGCTTCGGGCGCGACGAATTGCAAATCGAAATGAATCGCGTTGCTTTCGCCCGGCGTGACTGCGACTGCCGCTGGCGCGATATCTTTGCCGTCAACGCTGATCGTGAATGATTCTTTCGCCAATGATTCCAGCCCGGCGTCCGTCGTCGCAATCATCGCAATTTCGGCGTGCGAAAACGTGAGCCGCGCGGTGATCTTATTCCCGTCAAATTTCAATTCAGCCGCGCTCAATCCCGGATCGTGCGCGAAGGCGGTGGCCACGGCGAGAATAAGAAAAACGAGCGCGAGGCAGATTGCGGGCGCGAAACGCGAAATGCGATTGGCGCGGTCTGTTTCGTTGGACATTTCGATTCTCACATCCAATAGGAAAGGGGAAAAAAGAAGACAGGACTTACAGGATTTTCCAGAGCGCCTTTCGGAAAAGGGCATGGAGTTCAAACTTTAGTTTGCCGCTTGGTTTGCTCGAAAATGGAGGTCACAAGCTGAAGCTTGAACTCCATGCCTTTTTTTCATTGTTTCCGGGCGTCGCCAATTGACATGAACAACTCTGGTCAATCCTGCAAATCCTGTCTATGCGGGTTTCAGCTTACTGCGAGAAGCCGACGATCTTGCGGCCGTTTTGCGGCGTTGATTCGTACGGGAAGACTTTGTTGAAGCCCAGCTCGTTCGCCGTCACGCCGTCATAGTTGCCCTTGAACGGATCGTTGATCTTCAGGTTGGCCGGATCGCGCAGATCGCTCAGCAGCGCGATGATCGCGATGTCGGTCACGTCGTCGCCGAAGCGGCGTCCGTTCGGCCATCCGCCGGGCACGAAGAATTTGCCGGCGGGCAATCCCAGAAACTGGCTTGGCAGACGGAACGGATGTCCGGCTGCTCGGCTTTCCAGAATGTCGCCGCCGAAGATGCTCAACCGCGAAAAGCCCATGTCGTCGGGGTTCTTCGGATCGTTCGGGCCGTTGCCCGCCAGCCTGACCGGATCGGTCGAAAGATCAACCTTGATCAGGTCGGGAATGTAGATCGCGGCAATGTCGGCGCGGTTCTTGTCAATCGCCAGTTGCTGACCGCCGCCGATCAACAGGTTGATCAACGTGGCCAGTTCGGGATTTTCGGCGTATTTGCGAAAGATCTGCGAATCAACGTTCGGCAGCGTGCGGCTGTAAGTGTCCTTGTCTTCCAACGCGACCAGGCCTTCGTTGAAGAGCGGGTTGCCCTGGCGCGCGACCTGAACGTATTGCGGGCGGCGGATCAGATCGAGGATGCCTCGGCCGCTGCCTTGCATTTGAACCATCGAACGGCTGGTCGTCGCAAACACGCCGACTGTCTGCTGGTCGCCGCCGAGTTCGCTCAGCGGAACGCGCAACGAAATCAGATGCAGGTTGAATCCGCCCTGCGAATCTTTGCCGGGATTGCGCAGTTTCAGCAGGTCGAAGACGGATTGAATGTCGGCGTAAAAGCCGTCATCGCGCTGGCCCGCGAACGCTGTGTAGCCGCTGGGGAAAGTCGTGATGGCCTGCTGGGTGTATTTGTCCAGTTCGGCTCTGGTGGCCACGCCTTTGCGCGCGGGGTTTTCGCCGTTGTCGCCTTCGTTGTAAAAAGGCGTGGCGTTGCCCTGGTTGTTCGGCGGGACGACGCCCGCGCCGAGTTGCGTGGCCGTGCCTGCGCGGTTGTCAATCTTCGTGACGGTGTAAGTCTGCGTCAGGTTCTGGGCCGCGTCATCAATGTTCTGAACCACGCCGAGGTAAGACTGAAGAATCGTCTTGCTGTTTTTGAACTTCGTTTGAAACTCGAAGCGATATGTGATGGTCGGGCGTCCGGCGGCGATGTCATTGCCGAGCGCGACGTGAATCTCGTAACGCACGTTGTCATCGAAGTTGTATTTGTTCGGGCCGATGCCGGGGTTCTGGTGCGGATAGACTCCGAGCGCGAGGTTCAACGCTTTATTGCCGTTCTGATCCGGCCTGACGAAGGCGTAAACGTCAGTCGTGTTGGCCGACGGATCGCGCGTGATGAGCGGCGCGTCCATGTGGCTCGAAGCGAGCGCCGGGACTGAAAGCATCGGCGCCAGTCCCATCACGGCGACGAGCGCCAGCGCCAACGCGCGCCGAAATTTAAAAGTAGTTCCGTTCATTCTTTCTTCTCCTTAAAAATCCTGGGAGCGCACGCATCCTTGCGTGCCCGGTTTCAGCCGCGCTTGCCTTCGGCAAGCCCCCACTGCCAGAGCCGCGCACGCAAGGATGCGTGCGCTCCCAGAGTTGATCTGTGGGTTGTAATTCAGGGAGCTTTCTCTCTCCCCACTTCGGCTCAAACGGACTTCAGTTGTTTGAGCCGAATCCTTTCGCCAGGCAGCAGCGCCGATTCGATCTTCGCCGCCTTGCCGGCATAAATCTTCGCCTGTTTGATTTCGCCCGCCTGCGCGGCGATTGAAGCGGCGTGCAGGTAGAGCCGCGCGTCGGCTGTGCCGAGCGTCAACGCCGATTGCATCGTCTTCCAGGCTTCGGACGCGTTTCCGTTCGCGGCTTGCGCCCAGGCCAGCGCGTCGAGCGTGTAAATGTCCCGGCGGTTTTTCAGGTCTTCTTCCGCGAGCCGGAGCGCGTCGCCGGGTTGTTGGCCGCGCGTCGCCAGAAAGAGCGAGAACGTGCGCGGGTCGTTGGCCGGGCCGGTCGCGGCCAATTGCGATTCAATCTTCGCCGCTTCGTCGTCGCGTTTCGCCGAGCGCAGCGCGTCGGCCAGCGTCCATTGATATTCGGGCAGCGGGTTGATTTGCGCGGCGCGTTCGAGCGTGGCGATGGCTTCGTCCATCCTGCCTTCGGCGAGCAGCGCGCGCCCGCGAGCCAGCAGCGCCGGAGCGTAATTCGATTGCATCTGCAACGCCGCGTCGCACATCGCGTGAGCCTGTTTCAAACGGCCCGCCTGCAATTCGTAGATTGCCAGCTTGCTCCACGCCCACGCCGCCGATTCCGGGTCGCCCTGCCCGGCGGCTTGCGCGGCCATCAGCATCAACGCGCGGGCGCCGTCAATGTCGCCTCTGAGCCAGCGGACGTGCGCGGCGCGGCTGTAAGCCTGCGGCCCCGGACGCATCTCCATCATTTTTTGATAAGCCGCGACGGCGTCATCCATCTTGCCCTGTTCCAGCAACACGTCGCCGAGCAATCCGAAGTCGTAAGCCAGGCCGCGCCGTTCGACCAATTCGCGCGCGATCTTTTCAGCTTCGGCGAAACGGTGGAGGTTGTGCAGCGCGTGGCCACGCAAGAGCAGCGCGGCGGAGCGGATTGATTCGGGATTCGAGAGAGCTTTGTTGGGCGCCTGCTTTTCGTCTTGTTTGGAATCGAGGCAGAGCGCGCACTGTTCGGCGATCTTGTAAAAACCGGGATCGAAACTGACGCGGGCTTTTTCGACAAAACTCCAGCCGAGTTTTTCAATCAACGCAGTTGCCTGAAACGGCCTGGCGTTCGCGCGGATGTCTTGTTGAAGGCGCGCGATCTCCTGATCAATTTTTGCGTCGCCCGAATGCGCGGCGAGCGCGATCTGGCAGGGCGCTGCTACGTTCATCGCCGTATCGCCGCTTGCCGAGCGGCAGGCGTTTAACGCGATCAGAGATGAGATGAACAGAATGGAATAAGTCAGTCGTCGCATTTTGTTTTCCTCGATGACTTCCTGGATGCGCATCGCTTTCAGCGTGCCGGCTCACCGAAGCAGCACGCTGGAAGCGATGCGCGCCCAGGATTTTTACTGTGTCACGACTCGCCGCGATGTCAGCCGGTCGAAGCGCGAATCCGGATTTATCTCCTCGTCATCCGGCGCGATTCTCTTGAGCGCCACTGCGCGTCCGGGCTGGCGCAGATTCGCTTCGGCTTCCGCGTCGGCGCTCAGGCTGGTTGCGGGAGCGAGCGAGAGCGTGTAAGCGCCCGTCGCGTTCGGAGCGAACGGCGTCGCGATGATGACGTACACGCCTGTTTCTGGCAGCGTCGCGGTGATCTGCGCGTCTTTGCCGCCGCCGCTGTTGTCGTCGGCTGCGACTGTGTTGCCGTTGTTGCGATTGAGGATCAGCAGCGGATCGAAGGCGGACGAACTCATCCTGATTTCGACGCGGTCGCCCGACGCGCCCGTGAACCAGAAGGCGTCGAGGAAATCCCCGGCCGCCGTTTGAAGATCGCCCGCCGCGATCGCGCCGCTGATGTTTGCGCCAACGCTCGCCGGCTGAACCGCATTGCCAACGAGCCGAACGGTGTAACCGCCGGCGCCGTTCTCGTCAGTTTCCGAACTCGTCACGAACAACACGTAGTCGCCGCTCTCCTGCAGCACGGTCAGCAACAGCGCGTTGTTATTCACGACATCGCCGTCGCCCAGGCCTCCCAGATTGTCGTCAGCCGCAATCGGCTTCAACGACCCGTCGGCGTTGCGTTTGTAAAGCACAGTCGCCGCGTCGAAGACCGACGAGCGGACATCAATCGCAACTCCTGTCGCAGCGGTCGCCGTGAAGCGGTAAGCGTCGAAGAAGAACGTGCGACCCGCGTCATCGCGCAGGACTTGATCGCCCGCAGCCAGTGCGCCGCCGACGGTTTGGCCAAGCGCGATCGGTTGCAGATTGATCGCGGGCGGAGCGCCGCCGATGGTCAAGGTGACAAAGTTGGACGGCTGCCCGTTGACCACGAGCCGCAACCGGACGCGTCCGAAGCCCGACAACTCAGGAGGCAGAACAACGTTGACTTGATCCAGTCCGTCGAAGTCCGGATGTTTGCCCGCGAAGGCGACGGTCGCCGGAACGCCTTGAACAGTCGCGGTCACGGCTTCGGCGACTCCGTTGGCGTCGTTCGGATTGTCGGCGCGCGCGTTGCGAATGCCCGTGCCGAACAACACCAGATAAGTCGGTTTGGCTCTCGTTCCCGGATCAACCGGGCGTTCGCTGCGGTCGGGATTGAGCAGCGATTGAAACGCCACGCCGTCCGAAGTCGCAAAGCCCGCCGCCGTGCCCGCGCCGCTGGCATTGGCCGTGAACAGTCCCGGCGCGGCGCGATTGATCGAGACCGTGCCTGAACGCGACGCGCCCGCCGCGTCGGTGATCGTGAAGACCGCCGCTCCATCGGCGACGTTGCCCGGCACGCGCAGGTTGATCTGGCCCGGCGCTGCGAAAAACAGACTGGCGTCAGTTCCGTTGACCGAAACCTTGACGCCGCCGAGCGTGGTCGGAAGCGGAAGCGTGTTGGCGATGGCGGCTTGATTGTTTTGCGTCTGGAAAGGGCCGAAGACCGCCGCGATGGTGTCGGGCGCGAGCGTGTCGGCGGAGAAGCTGGCCGCGTTGACGACTGCGAAACCGGCTTGCTGCGCCGTCGGGATGAACGTGATGGGAATCGCGATGTCGCGGATGATCGCGCTCGCCCCGATGTTACCGATCAGCGTGGCCGCGCCGGTGTTGAGATTGATCGAATAGAGCGAAGAACTGGAAGCGCCTTGAGTGGTGAGCGACGCGAATGCCAGGTCGTTCGGCGCGGCGATGTCGAAGCCAATCTGATCGCCGGTGTTGACGCCGAGCGCGCCGATGGTCGAGAGCCGCCCGTTGTTCGGCGAATCGGGCGCGCCGCCGATTGAACCTTGCCGTACCAGAATGTCCAGGTTGGAATCAATGCCGTAAAGCGTGGTCGTCGTCGCGCCATTGAAACTATTTGTGTAAGCGGAGCCAACGACGTTGGGATTGGCGCTCGCGTTCGCGTCGCCCGTCGCGTAAGCCAGCGTGGTGTCGGTGTTCGTGACCGCGCCGGTGTCGGGGTTCAAACGCAGATTTTGCTCCGCGTCGCTGGTCAGGCGGATGCGGTCGGGCAGGGGATTGAAATCAACGCCGAACGCCGTTCCGTTCAAAGCGGGCGTGAAAGCGGCGGAGCCGACGGGCGTCGCCGCGCCGGTTGTAATGTTGATGTTGTAAACACGGCTGGCGCTGCTGACGCCGTAAAGTTGATTGTTGCGCGGGCGGAAATCAATTCCGGCAATCGTCTCGCCCTGCGCCAATCCGGTGATGGCGACCGTGCTCGCAATGACGCCTGGCGTCGCCGCGTTGAAGCTGACCAGATTATTTGCGGTGGTGACTGCGTAAACCGTCGGGCCGGTCTGTGCGGTTTGCGCGCCAGCGCCTGACGGAGCTTTGAGCGCCAGGCCGAGCAATCCAAACAAAGCGATTGTCAAAACAAATACGTGAAAAGAATTTTTCTTACCGAGTCTCATTGAAGACAAACCTCCCCCTTCGAGCCACAAAGGCCCGTGAATAAATAGCTCAAGGTGTTCGTTGATTAAGTGATGACCAGAGCCAGTTCTCTTGTCGCGTTTCGACTGGCTTTACGGGAAGGTCCGTTAGGTCGGATTGCAGAGCAAGGAGAAAAATAATAAACGGCGTTGAAAATGACGGCGAGCGTAACTTCGTTTACATAGATTATTGACGAAGCTGCGCTCGCCGTCATTTGCAACGCCGATCTAACTCAGGCCATAAACCGGAATAGCCGCGCCATGAATCGCGCGGGCGCCGTCAGAGACCAGGAACAGGATCACATCCGCGATGGCTTCGGGCGCGACCCACTTGCTGAAATCGGCGCCGGGCATCGCCGCGCGATTTTGCGGCGTGTCAATCATTCCCGGCATCACGCAGTTGACGTTGACGCCGCGCTCTTTCAATTCAGCGTCCATGCTTTCGGTCAAACGAACGACCGCTGACTTGGATGCGCTGTAGGCGGCGTTGAGCGCGTCTCCGCTGAGAGCGGCGCGCGAGGCGACGTTGACGATCCGGCCCTGATTTCCGCTCAGCATACGCGGGATCACCGCCTGGCACACGACGAACACCGAACGCGCGTTCAGATTGAGCATGAACTCCCAATCGCTCAAAGGCGTTTCGTGCAGCGGCGTCCCGGCGCGGTAACCTCCCACCGTGTTCACGAGCGCGTCAATGCGCCCGAAGCGGCTGATGATCTTTTCAATTGTTGCTGCGACCGAGCCTGGATCGGTGACATCAGTCGGCGGCGTGAATAAATGGTCTGGCGAATCGGCCAAATCGGGAAAGAGTTTTGGAAGGCGGCCAGATGAATGATCAATGAGCGCAAGCTGCGCTCCCGCGTTTTGAAATGCGCGAGCCACAGCGACGCCCAGATTGCCGGCTGCGCCCGTGACGACAACGACCTGCCCGGTAAAGTCGAACTTCATAACTTCCTCCGAAAATGATTGCGTTGGCCGGAGCGCGGACATCCTGCCCGCGTTCCACTGACTCAGGCGCGGACAGGATGTCCGCGCTCCGGCTCTCACAGCAGTTGTCTACCAGCAAATCCTGTGTCCAGATCGTGCCACCATTCGATGGTTTCTTCGCCACGCTGCCAGCAAAGATAAACGATCTTTCCCTCGCGTTCGTGCGGGAAATCGCACAGTCCTTTATCGAAATCTTTGATCTCGATGCCGAGGCTGAGAATCTCCTGCGCTGAGGTTATGAATGTCACAAGAGCGTCTGCGTACTGAAAGCCATGCGCGATGCCGCCGCCGCCCTGGTTTTCGCTCGCGCGTTCGGCTTCGGGCGCCAGGCGGCGAAGCGCCGCGCGCGCCTCGTCAATTTTTCCGAACAGCCGGATGAGTTCGGGCAGCAAGGCGTTCGCTTCTTCGAGTGTAAAAAGTGTCATCGCGTTTCGATCTGGAAAGCCGCCGGGAAGTTTTTGGAAAGGCGCAAGGCCATTCGGCGGCCAATTAGAGCAAGCGGCGTATTGAAAAGCAAACGCGCGCCCGATGGCTTGGGCGTTAAAGACAGCTATCTTGCTAGCGCGATTGCCGGAGAGTAGCATGCTCGCGTTCCGTGAAATTCGATATTGTCTTCGCCCGTGTTTTCAACCAGCTTTCAGGGAGGTAACGAAATGCTGAAGAAGGTTTACGCGTTGGTTTGTTTGTCCGTTCTGTTCTGCTCAGCCGTTCAACCAATCGGCCTTGCTCAATCGCAGGGTCAGGAGTCCGTGATTCCCACAGGAACCGAGATTCAACTTATGCTGCTCGATCCGGTCAGCTCGAAACTGAGCGAACCCGGTGATGAAATTCTGGCGGTCGTGCGGCGCGACGTAATCGTTGACGGGCGCAGATTGTTGAAGGAAGGCACGGAAGTGGTCGGGCGCGTGACGCTGGCCGAACCGGCCAGGCGCCCGTTCAAAGGCGGACGGCTTCACATCAGGTTCGACCGCGTCAGGCTCGAAGGAGAGGAGCAGAAAATCTCAGCCGTCATCAAATCGGCCTCCGATTTTACGCGCGATGAAAAGGTGAAATCCGACGGCGAAGGCACGCTCAATGGCGGCAAGGACGGCGGCAAGGTTTTGCGGAACGTGGGCGCCGCAGCCGGCATAGGTTACGTCGGCGTGACGATTGCGATACTGGCCGGCGCGGCGGCCAACGGTGGCGGAGGCGGACTGTACGGCAACATCAGTCAGGGCGGCGCCATCGCGGGCGCATCAGTCCTGGGCGGCAGCGTCGTCGTTGGAGTTTTCATGACCAAAGGCAAAGAGGTCAGACTGGACGAGCGCGCGATCATCAGGGTGAAGCTGGACAGACCCGTGTCGTTGGAATAAGAAGAGAGAGTACGGAACAGACGGAAGTAACGGAACGAACGGAATGGCGGTAGAGTTGAAGCGGTTCCGTCTGTTCCGTTATTTCCGTCTTTTCCGTGTTCTCTCTTTTTCTTCTTCTGGTTGAACACTGACTCGGCAGGAGATGGAAATGCGTTACATCAACAACCCTCCCAACCCCTGGCTCAGCGCGAAGCACGAATGGATCGGCGAACCGCCCGAAGCCAAACTGGAAGTCTTTGAAGAGACGGCCACGCGTTCGATCATCACCAGCAACAACAGCCCCGACATCCCGTTCGAGTATTCCGTCAATTGTTATCGCGGCTGCCCTCACGCCTGCACGTACTGTTTTTCGCGGCCGACGCACGAATACCTGGGCTTCGGCGCGGGAACCGATTTCGAGCGGAAGATCGTCGCAAAGGTTCGCGCAGCGGAAATTTTGCGAGAAGAGTTCATGAAGAAGAAATGGAAGGGCGATCCGCTGGTCTTTTCGTTCACGTCCGATCCTTACATCCCGCTTGAAGCCAACTACCAACTGACGCGACAGTGCCTGGAAGTCTGTCTGGAATTTCGCAATCCGGTCAGCTTCATCACGAAATCGGCGTTGATCCGGCGCGACCTGGAACTGATCAAACAGCTTTCGGTCGAGGCCGAAGTCCACGTCTATTTCACGATCCCGTTTCTGGATCACGACGTGAACCGCGCGTTGGAACCGTTCGCGCCGTTTCCTGAACACCGCTTCGCGGCGATGAAGGCGTTCGCCGACGCGGGCGTCGAAGTCGGCCTGGGCATCGCTCCGGTGATTCCGGGATTGAATGAACACGCGATCCCCGAATTGCTCGAACGGGCGCGCGACGCAGGCGCAAAATCGGCGTTCATCAATCTGCTGCGATTGCCGGGTAACGTCGAGCCTTACTTCCTCGAACGGTTGCAGGAGAAGATGCCGCTGCGAGCGCAGAAAGTCATCAACCGGATTCGTGAAGTGAAAGGCGGCGTGCTGAACAAGACCGGCTTCCACGAACGCATGCGCGGCGAAGGGCCGTACTGGGAGATGATCAAAAAGACGTTCGAGATTCACGCGCGCCGGCTTGGATTCAATCAGGACAGGTACGGAATGAGAGAGCGCCGCCAGACTTTCCGCCGCCCGTCGGCGCAGGGCAGCTTGTTCGATCTATAACCTCCGAACAACATCCTGCTCGGCGCGCGCGCGAACGCAATCATCAAATCTTACTGATGCGCTACGAAGACAACGCGCGGCAAATAGACCAGCGCGCGGCGGTCATCCGCGAGACGCTTCGCAACAACAACAAAGCGGCCGGGAGCGAATAGAAAAGGCTGATTCCCCGCGTAATTTTTTATCCCTCGTTGTGTTTCCAGGCACGAAGGCGCAGTATTGACCTTGATAAGGTTTTCCGGACGTTTCTTCACCCTGCGTTTTACCGGCAGTTAAAACATTTTGCTGGCATTGGGTAATGATTCCCGCTCGCTTCGTGTTGCGGTTGTTGATCGCAACATCGAGGTGAGATGCGGTACGGGGAGCGTAAGCGACCTGGGTCTCCCAGATCGAGCCTTTCACAAAGACCCAGGTCGCTTACGCTCCCCGTACCGCAGCCGTGAGGCCCGTGATGGCAGCTAGTGAAATCAGGAGGGTATTGATAAAGAGTTATGAACGCGGATGAGAAATCATCTCAGGTGATCAATGAACTGGTGGTCGTTGGTTCTTCGGCGGGCGGGATCGAAGCCCTTTCAATTCTGGTCGGCACTCTGCCGAAAGACTTTCCCGCGCCGATCGTGCTGGCGCAGCACCTGGATCCTTTTCGTCCCAGCAACCTCAACCAGATTCTGGAACGGCGCAGCACGTTGCCGATAGTCGTCGTGGAGGACGGCGCCAAACTCGAACCGGGGAAGGTTTACGTCGTGCCGTCGAACCGGCACGTGGTGATCCACGATGGGCACGTCAGATTGGAAGGCGACCAGGGCAATCGCCCGCGCCCGTCGGTTGATCTGCTGCTGTCGAGCGCCGCCCAATCATACGGCGACCGGTTGATCGCAGTCATCCTGACCGGATCGGGTTCGGACGGGGCGGCGGGCGCGATTGACGTCAAGAAGGCCGGCGGGACGGTGATCATTCAGAACCCTGAAACCGCCCGTTATCCTTCGATGCCGATGGCGCTGCCTCCCACAGCCGTTGATCAAGTCGCCGACATCGAACAGATGGGGGCGTTGCTTTACGACCTGGCTAAAGGCGTCGAATTGCCCAAGCCGCAGGAGAAGGTTGATGACACGCTGCGCGACATGCTGGCGCTGATCAACCGGCAGGCCCACATTGATTTCCGTCCCTACAAACCTTCGACCATTCTGCGGCGCATCGCCCGCCGCATGGCCGTCACGCACAACGGGAGCCTGCGCGATTACGCAAAGTATCTGGAAGAGCATCCGGAAGAAGTGGCCGAAGTGGTCATGTCGTTTTTGATCAAGGTGACCGAATTCTTCCGCGACGCGCAGGCTTTCGATTACCTCAAGAAAAACATCCTGACGCGGCTCATCGAACGGGCGCGGGGAACTGACAAAACTCTGCGTCTCTGGTCGGCGGGTTGCGCAACGGGCGAAGAGCCTTACTCGCTGGCGATGCTGGTGGCCGATTTGCTTGGCGCGGAGTTGCCGCAGTGGACCATCAAGATCTTCGCCACCGACCTGGACGAAGGCGCGATCAATTTCGCCCGGCGCGGGCTTTACCCGATGAACGTGCTGGAGAATTTGCCGGACGATTACCGCAACCGTTACTTCGAAAAGCTCGATCACGGCTATCGCATCTCGAAAACCCTGCGCGGAATGGTCATCTTCGGCCATCAGGATTTGAGCCGCGGCACGCCGTTCCCGCGCATTGACCTGGTGGTTTGCCGCAACCTGCTCATCTACTTCAACGCCGACCTGCAACAGCACGTGCTCGATCTCTTCGCCTTCTCGCTGCATCACACCAACGGCTATCTGTTTCTGGGCAAGGCCGAGACGGTGCGCCCATCGCAATCGTTTTACGAACAGATTGACAAGCGATTGAAGGTCTTCCGCTGTTTGCGCAGCCCGCAGCCCGACAAGAACGAGCGGGGCGTTTACACCATGCCGCGCTCCTGGCTGAGCAATTACGAATACGATGCGAGCGGCCAGAGCCAGCGTAAACACCGGGTCAAAGTGACCGAAAAAGAAGCGCCCGGTCACGAAGCCTACCCGGAGATGGAGATTGATTTGGTTGAGTTGCGGCGCTACAACGAATTGATCTTCCGCTTCCTTCCTTCCGGCGTCGTGATCATTGACCGCCATTACCGCATTCTGACGGCGAACGGGAACGCGCGGCGGCTGCTGGCCTTCCGCGACCTGGCGCACGATCAGGATTTCCTGCACACGGTGCGCACCTTGCCTTACTCCGAAGTGCGAGCGGCGATTGACACCGTCTTCCGCGAACGCGCGCCGGTGACGTTGCCTGAATTGGCCGTTGATTCGATGAAGAGCGGCGAAGAACGCTTTCTGAGCTTGCGGATCGCGCCGATGCAGATCGAATCAGGCCCGGTTGACCTGGCCGTGATCACGATTGAAGACGTCACCGAGGAGGCCCGGACGCGGCGCAGGCTGGAATCGGCGCAGGCCGAGCAGAAGCAGTTGGTGGAAGACCTGAGCAGCGCCAACAACCGGCTGAGCGAAGTCAACAAGGAGTTGCAGGACGCCAACGAGGAATTGCAGGCCGCCAACGAAGAGATGATGCTGACGCAGGAGGAATTGCAGGCGACCAACGAAGAGATCGAGGCGACCAACGAAGAATTGCAGGCCACCAACGAAGAACTCGAAACCAACAACGAAGAGTTGCAAGCCACGAACGAAGAGCTTGAGACGACCAACGAGGAATTGACCGAACGCACCAACGAACTGGTGGAGACGGGCAAATCGCTGGCCGACGAACGCGTCCGGCTGACTGAGATGGTCGAACTGGCGCCGTTTTACATCCTGGTGCTGCGCGGGCAGGGCTTGCTGATCGAAGCCTTCAACGCGATCTCATCAGGGCTGCTCGGCGGGCGCGAAGTGATCGGGCAACCCTTCGCCGAAATCTTCGTGGAGCCGGAGATGGCCGAACTGGTCAATCTGGCGCGCGAAGCTTACCGGACGGACGAATCTCGCACGAGTTCACGCATCCGCACGCGGTTGTCGGATCAACGCGGGAAGGTGACCGAGAGCTATTTCGTTTACACGATCGTTCCTACGCACGACAGCGAAGGGAAGGTTGACGGCTTGATGATTTACGCCGAAGACGTGTCCGAGTTGCGAACCAAAGAGGCGTCCGAGAGACGCAAGCATATCAAGATCATGATCGAGAACGCCGGGCGGACGGCTCTGGGTCTTTACGACGCCGAAACGACCGAATTGCTTCAGGCCAGTTCAAGCTATCTGGACAAGCTTGAACATGGGCATGGATACGCCCGCGATCAGATCATCGGGCGCAAGTGGCGCGATTTGTCTTTCATCAGCCCGGATGAGGCGGACGAAATGTTCAACTCGGTGGTTGAGACCGGAGCCGCCAGCCCTCCGGATGAAATCCGCGTCAGAATGGGGGATGCGGGCCAGGAAACCATCTGGAGCCGCATTCTCGCTCCGATCTATTTCGAGGGAAATGGCGGAAAGGACAGGGCGAGTTTCGTTCTCCTCTCGGCCATCGAGATCACGGAACAGGTTCGGGCGCGCGAGGAGATGGAGCGGCTCGATTTTCTGAAGGATCAATTCTTCTCGCTGGCCAGCCACGAACTTCGCACGCCGCTGGTGCCGTTGATGGGCTATTCGGAGGCATTATCACGTCTGGCCTCTCAGCCTTCGGAGCCGGGCAGGGAGGATGAACGCGACCAGCGAATCCTTCAAATGGCCGGCAAGTTCCGCGGCCAACTCAAACACATCGCCCGGCTGACGGACGACCTGCTGGACGTGTCGCGATTGGAGAGCGGCAAATTTTCGATGCAGGAGCGGATGGTGGATTTGACCAGGGTCGCTGGCCAGGCTGTCGAGGAAGCCCGCCTGATCGCTCCCTCGCGCAAGATCCGGCTGGAAGCGCCAAAGGGCGAGGATAAAGATCAACCGCTGATCGTGCGCGGCGATGAAGAGCGGCTATTGCAGGTGATGAACAACCTTTTGAACAACGCGATCAAACACGCGCCGCAAAGCGACCGGATTGATGTGCGGTTGAGCCGCGTAAAATCGGACAGCGGGCCGCCTCAGGCGCGCGTCGAAGTGCGAGATTACGGCCCCGGCATCCCGCCGGAAAATATGGAAACGGTCTTCAATCGTTTCTACCAGGTTTCGGCGGATGGGCGGCAACCCAGCAGCGGATTGGGTCTGGGCCTGTTCATCGCCAAAGGCATCATCGAACAACACGGCGGCGCGATCACCGTCGAATCGAAACCAGGCAAAGGCGCCACGTTCATCATCAGTTTGCCCCTGATGGACGAAGGAGATGAAAGGTAAAACATGAGGAGAGATTACGGAACAAACGGAAGATAGACCGTGGAAGCGTTTCCGGCTGTTCTGCTATTTCCGGCTTTTCCGTAATCTCTCTTCTTCGTGACTGAGGTGAATTATGTTCGGCACACACGTTCACGACGGCAAACAAATTCTAGTTGTTGAAGATCACCCGGAGTCGGTGGATTTGTTACAGATGATTTTGGAGAACGCAGGTTACCGCGTGCGATCAGCCGAGACGGGCCGTCAGGCGCTGCGAGCCGTCGCCGCCGCGTCGGCTGACAGAAATTCGGATTTCCATCCCGACCTGATCCTGCTCGATTTGAGGTTGCCGGATATGAACGGCGTTGACGTGGTCAGGGAGTTGCAAAAGAGCCATTCAGAGATACCGCCCGTGATCCTCCTGTCAGCCGACCCGCCGCAATCGTTGGAGGAAGCAGCGCGCAGCGTTGGCGCCCGAGCCGTCCGCAAGCCATTCGATTTCGATGAACTCTTCCAGGCGGTCGAGGGCGCGCTGAACAAAGCGATGGCCTGAAGGCGGACTGCGATGCGGTACGGGGAGCGTCAGCGACCTGGACCTCCCTCAGTGGGCCGTCTACGTGAAGCTCAGGTCGCTGACGCTCCCCGTACCGCATCGTCGAGCGGTCGTATTGCGCAACGGGAAGAATTATGTGTGACCAGGAGTTCAGTGAAAGTCGTATCCCGCTAGCCTATCTGATCACCTTTCGCTGTTATGGCACGTGGCTGCACGGGGACGAGCGCGGATCGGTTGATGCGCTTCACAACGTGTACGGCGCGCCTTTCGCTCCGCGCGATGAGCGGCGGGAAGAGGAGGAACGGCGACGGTTGAAACAGGCGCCTGTCGAGTTTGACGCCGAGCGACGCGAGGTGGTGGAACGGACGATACGGGAAGTCTGCGCGTATCGCGGCTGGGGATTGCGCGCCATCAACGTGCGAACCAATCACGTTCACGCCGTCGTTTCCGCAAGCTGCAAACCGGAGAAAGTGTTGAACGATTTCAAATCCTGGACGACTCGCCGGATGCGCGAAGCCGGGGTCTGGAAAAGCAAGCTGACGCCATGGGCTGAACACGGCAGCAGGCGGTATCTGTGGAGGCCGAGACAGGTAGAGATCGCCTGTGACTACGTCATCAATCATCAGGGAGACGATCTGATGCCAGACTTTGATCAGGACTGAACTGCAGACAGAGCCTGACAGATGGCGCGAGCGGCGGAGGGCGCGGGACGGAGAGCGCGAGCAGCGTAGGGCGCCGTACGGGGAGCGTAAGCGACCTGGACCTCTCTCTGAGGGCCGTTTACGTGAGGCTCAGGTCGCTTACGCTCCCCGTACCGCACAAACCAAGAACAAAAAACGGCTGCCGGCGTAATTCGTGTTGATTCCACGGATCAAACAAAGCGCATCAAGAGAGGCTCGAATCATGTTTCAAACCTGTCAACATTGCAGTTATGAATCTCCCGCCGGAGCCAGATTTTGCCGTCAATGCGGAGCGCCGCTTTTCGCCGAAACCGAAGCCTCCGCCGCTTCGACGCGCAATTACGGCAGACAAGAATCCGCGCCGCCGGTCGCCGCGCCCGCATCCGGCCACTTGCCGCCGAGCGTCGCCGACATCGTCGCGGGGGAGACCGAACGTTACTATCAGGCGCCGTACGTTCCCGCGCCGCTGGCTCCGGCCACCGCCCCGATCAAATCGCGCCGCAGACTCTGGCGTTTCATCCTCCTGGCGTTCGTTCTGCTGTTCGGCGTCATGTTCAGCGTAATGATCGGGATTGAAATGGCGGATGATGAAAGGCCCGTGATGACGCCCGAAGCCAGGGCTGAGCAGGAAGCGCGAAGGCGTCAGGAAGACCGGCAGCGCGAGACGGAAGACCGAATCCGCGAATCCCAGGATCGCGTGCGTGAAGCGATGGACAGGCAGCGCGAAGCCCTGGACCGGGCGCGCGAATCCGCCGAACGAGCCGCCGAAGCTGGAGGCGCTCTGGCTCTGACCGATGAGAAGCCGCTCGACTTCAGCCAATACGAATACCCCGGCGCGACGGTCGGAAGTTCGATCAGAATCCCCGGCCACGAAATGCTGACTATGCGCGTGCCTGATGGTCATTACGACGCCGTCAATCAGTTCTTCCAGAAGAAGCTCGGCAAACCGGTCATCCAGATCAACGAACAATGGGAGAAGCGGCTGCTCTTCCAATCCAACACCACGCCTCCGATTTCAGTCTCAGTGGAAACCGACTACGACCCTGCCGGCCAATTGAAGATCACGGTGTTGCGCTCGCCATTCCGGGTTCTCAGCGCTGACGAAACTCAAAACTCGAAGTGAGCGCTCAATCGAGCAAGTCACGAATTTGGTCAACGGGCCTTTGCGCCATAATCGCAAACATCATCGGGTTGGATGAGTACTCATTTTGATAAAGCGATTGAAGTGAACGATACATCATCCCGATGCATTCAATTGTTTGCCCAAGCAATGGCTTTTCCTTATTTGTTCTGTCTTTTATAGTTTTATCCGCAAAATTCCTTTTCGCCTTTCGCTTTCTCTGACGCGTTGAAAGAAATCAACCTGCTCAAAATTGTATGCTGCGATCCGTTGTTTGAAAGCAGCAAAATCGCGCGCCGATTTCATCGAGCGTGCAGTCGTGAATGCCTTCGGGCAACAACCCATTTTCGTTCAATTCCGGGATTGGCATGGCTGCGTCAATATAAACGAAGAGCGATGGATGATGAACCGCGCGGCCCATCATCCATCGCTCTTCTTTTAATCAGTCCTCAGTTCGCGTTTCAGAACGTCAGCTTCAGCGCAATTTGTATCACGCGCGCCGCTTCACCCGTTTGGATGATCTGCTGTGTTGACGGCGGGGCGACCGCCGCGCAGCAGGTCTGTGCGAAGACCGACGAGCGGAAGCTGGGGCTGCCGACCGAGGCGTCGCGCGGGTTGTCGAAGTTGACGTGGTTGAACGCGTTGAACATCTCGGCGCGGAACTGCATCGCGATGCGCTCCGAGATGGCGAACCGCTTCTGGATGCCGAGGTCGAGGTTCCAGTAACCGGGCGCTTCAAAGATGTTGCGGCCCGCGCCGTTCGTGCCCGGAGCGGGCAGCGCGAATCCGGAATCGTCCTTGAAGAGCACCGGCCCGACGACATTCGGAATCTCGAACAGGCCGACTTTCGGCTTCACTCCGCCGACGATGTCGGCGCGCGATTCGTGCCCGGAGTTCGACGTGAACGCGCCGCTGCGGACGCTGAACGGTTCGCCCGACATCCACGTGTAGATGCCGTTGATCGCCCAGCCGCCGATGATGTGATTGACGAACGAATTGACGCCCGAACCGAGGGCCTTGCCTTTGCCGAACGGCAGTTCGTAGACCGAGAAGGCCGTGAAGACGTGCGTCCGGTCGAAATCCGAGCGGCCTTTTTCGTTGAACCACTTGCGCGCGTCGGTCGGCGTGCGCGAGTTGGTGGTCGAAAGACCGCCGCCCGACGAAGACCCCACCGGATCAACCGATTGGTCGTCAATGGATTTCTGGAAGCTGTAGGACGCGCCGAACAGGAAGCCCTTCTCGAAGCGTTTGCGCAGCGTCGCCTGCATCGCGTGGTAATGCGAACTACCGCCGCCGTCAATGTAGGTGATCGTGCTGAACTGCTGGTTCGGGCGCAGGTTGAGCGCGAGCGTCGTCTGTTCGATGCGCCCGGCCATGTTGCCCGCCGCGTTCAGGCTCAGATCGGTGCGCGATTGCGACGAGTTGACGAACGCCGCCGTCAATGCGCCCGACGTGACGATCGGAATCGCCGAGCCGGTCACGCCCGCCGGACAGCCCGACCCGTCGGGGTTGCAACCCTTGGCCACATTTTGCTGCATCAGCAAAAACGACGGCAGGATCGGCCCGGCGTCAATCTGGTTGATGTTGTAGGCGCGTTGCAGCCGCGTGCCGCGACGGCCGATGTAGGCGATTTGCCCCACCATGCCGATTGGCAACTCGCGCTGCAAGCTCAAGCTCCACTGGTGAACCGTCGGCAGCTTCAGATCGGGATCGAAGGTGGTTACCGGCGGCGCGTTGGTCAGCAGTTGGCGCGTCAATGTCAGTTGCGAAGACGGTTTGAAGTTCGGCGCGCTCAACTCCAGCGGGAAGCCTTCGCCGATGCGTTTGTCGGGCGCGGCCTGGCAACCGGCGGTCGTCGCGCCGCCCACTGTCGAACTGCACGTCCCGATCAATCCCGGCGGGCGGCCCGACACGGCGGTGATCTGGAAGGTCGGAAGCGCGTCGAAGGCCAAACGGTATCCGGCGCGCACGACGAATTTCGTACTGTTGCGCGGACTCCACGCGAAGCTGACGTTCGGGCCGATGCCCAGGTTGTTGCGGTCGAAGAAGCTCTTGGCCTGGCCGAACGTGACCAGCCCTTCCGAACCGTCAATCCGCTGGTTCGGCACGAACACGCGCTTGTGCGCCTCGGTCGGCGCCGGGTTGTACTCGAAGCGGATGCCGTAGCTGATGCTCAGGTTCTGGCGCACGCGCCAATCGTCCTGGCCGTAAAAGTTGAATTGCTTGGCGCGATTGCCGACCGAGAAGAGCGTCACCTGGCCGTCTTTCTGGAACGGCAGGTAGGCGTCGCTGGTCAGATCGCCCAGGAAGAGTTGCTGCAAACGGGCCGGGATGCCCATCACGTCGTTGATCGTGCCGAGCAGCCGGTTGTTGTCAGTGTTGGCGATGCCGGCGCGCGTGGACGACGACAACGCGGGCGTGTTGAAACCGGTCGGCGTGCGCAGCGTGCGGCTGAAAGAGATTTGCGGCGTGACGTTGACGCCGCCCGGTTGGCCGCGCTGATCGTTGTGCTGGTAGAAGCGGAAGTTCAGCCCGCCTTTGAATTGATGCGAGCCTTTGACCCACGTGATGTCATCCACGAATTGCGGCGTGGTGACGGCGCGGAACGTGCGCGGCGTGTTGTTGAACGGCAGATCAACGTTGTTGAACGTGTAGCCCGGAATGTTCGGGAAGTCGGGGTTGGCTTCGCCCTGCGTGAACAGGAATCGGAAGCGCGAGAATCCAGCCGTGAACGAATTGACCAGGCTGTTGTTGATCGTCCAGCGGTAATTGACCGCCAGATTTTTCGAGCGGCGGGTGACTTCGCCGAGCGGCGGGAAGCCCGGAAAGAGTTGCGGACGGCCATTGAGCGGATCGCCTTCGAGCGTGTCCTGATCGGCCTGCAACCAGCGGGCGTAGGCTTCGTGTTTCTCGTTGAATTTGTGATCAACGCGAATCTTGAAGTGCGGTCCGGCGTTGCGCGTCGGCGGGTTCCACAGGAAAGCCGCTGTGTTCAACCCGTCGCCGAGCGTGTAGTTGTTCGGCTGCGGGTAGGACGCGAAGAGTTTGGCGATGGTCGGATCAACGCCTTTGATCGTCGCGTGCGATTGCGCGAAGTTGAAACTCTGGACGCAGTTGGTGTCTGTCGCGCTCGCGCAGTTGCGTACACCGTCGCGCAGCGCGCCGGTGCGCGGATCAACCAGCAGCGGCGAATTCTGACGGATCGTCTGACCGTCAATCACGAACGGCTTGGTTGGGTCGGCGACCCAGTAACGATAAACGCCTGCCCGCGCCGTCGCCGTGTAAACGTCCGGGATGCCAAAGCTCTGGTCAATCGGCTGGGTGAACTTCACATTCTGTCCCTGCCAACTGCCGAAAAAGTGGGTCTTGTTCTTGATGATCGGCCCGCCGATTTCGAAGCCGTACTGGTGCAGCTTGATGTCCGGCTTCTCGGTGCCGAGCGCATTGGCGAACCAGTCGCTGGCGTTGAGGGCCGTGTTGCGAGCGAATTCGAAGACAGTCCCGTGAAAGGCGTTCGTGCCGCGCCGCGTGGCGATTGAAACCGACGCGCCGCTGTTTCGCCCCTCTTCCGCCGAAGCGTTGTTGGTGACGACTTTGTATTCCTGCACGTTGTCGGGGTTGATGCGGTAGATGTTCGAGACCGGGTTGGGAACTGAAGACTCGTTAGCGTCAATGCCGTCAATCGTGACGTTAAACGCGCGGTCGCGCGAACCGTTGACGTGAATGCCTGAACCTGCGCCGCCCGCCGAACGCTGCACGACGCCCGGTTCGAGCACGAGCAGCGTCAACGGATTTCGCCCGTTGAGCGGCAAAGATTCAATCGTCTTCTGCTCGACGACGTTGCCGATGGTGGCGTTGGTGGATTGAATCTTCTCGTAGCCGCCCTCGACGTTGACGACCTCAGTCGTCTGCCCGATTTCGAGCGCCACATCAACGACCAGCGGCGTGCCGACTTCGAGCACGGCGCCGCTTTTGTTGATGGTCTTGAAGCCGGACATCTCAACAGTGATGGTGTAAACGCCGGCGGGCAGCGACGGGAAGGCGTAAAGACCCGCGCCGGTTGTTTGCTGGGTATAGCTGACGCCGGTCGCCTCGTCTTTGGCGATGACTTTCGCGCCGGGCACTACTGCGCCCGTCGAATCAGTCACCGTGCCGGTGATGCGCGACGCGCCGGTCTGCGCCATCGCGACAGCCGCCAGCGACAGGCTCAGCCACAAGGCCGCGAGCAAAGAGGTTAAGGTTTTCATGTTTACCATGACTCCTCCTGGGATTGAGAGTGATGAATACGCGGCTTGCAAATCAAGCCGTGCCTGAATGCGCGCGAAATCGCGGAGGCGGAAATTGAGACGACCTGCCGCGCGACTCCGCTTTAAGCAGCTCAAGCCAGGCGGCGTTCGGTAAAGTCGAACGCCGCCTGGCCAGGTTAAAGGAGTGGTTTTGCGGAACCGCCCTAGAAGTTGATCTTCGCGCCAATACGAATCTTGCGTGATTCGTTGGCCAGGCTGTCGCGAATGCGTCCGAACGTGGTGCTGGTCAGCACCGCCGTCGGGAAGCCGAAATTCGGATGATTGAAGACGTTGAAGAACTCGAAGCGAAGCTCGAAGTTGGCCGTCTCGGTGAACTTCGTGCGTTTCAGGAGCGCCATGTCAACGTTCCACGAGCCGGGGCCGGTGAAGTAGTTGCGTCCAGTATTGCCAAGCTGGCCTGGGCCGGGTTGTGAGAATTTGGCGATCTCTTCAGCCGTGAAATAACCCGGCACGCCGCCGAAGTTGCTCGCAATCTTTTCCAACTCGCCCATCGAGCGCGAACAGCCGTTGCAATTGACCGTCGAGTTGAGAATGTTGCTCAACTGGCTCGCGCCCGAATAGATCGTGAACGGGCGGCCCGATTGCAGCGTGACCACGCCGTTGGCGTTCCAGCCTTCGATCACGCGCTGGACAAAGCCCGGCGCGCCGTCGCCGATCCATCCGCCCTTGCCGAACGGCAGATCCCAAACCGCATAGCCGATGAAAACGTGCGTGCGGTCGAAGTCCGATCGCGCGTAATTCAGGCTGCGGTCGTAGATGTTGAACGGCGTCGAAGAAGCCGATTGACCGTTGCCGGTTCCCGCCGTTGTGAAGGCCGGATCGAACGAACGCGTGTCGAGCGATTTCGACCAGGTGTATGAACCCTGGAATGTCAGGCTCTTGGTCGCCTTCCGCTGCACCATCACCTGCAGCGCGTGATAGGTCGAATAATCGTTCGAGTCAATCACGTTGATGCCCGCGAATTGCGGGAACGGGCGGAAGAAAGTGGTCGGCAAGCCCGCGAGTTCGAGCAGCGATTTGCCGCTCTGGATGCGCCCCGCCGCGTCCGCCGCGATGCCCGCCACGCTGCTGAGCGCGATTGAACTGGCGAATTGGCGGCGCACGAAATCCGAGCCGGTCTCTGCGCCCACTCGCCGCGAATCCGGGCCGTAAAGCTGATTGAGCAGCGGGCTTTGATATTTCGAATCGGCCACCAGTTTGTTGTACTCATTCAGGAAGCCGTTGTTGAAGATGTCCACCTGGCCGATGTTGTAAGCGCCGAACAGATGCGAGGCGCGGCGGCCAATGTAGGCCACATCAACGACGATGTTCTTGCCGATCTCCCGCTGAATGTCCAATCCCCACTGGTTGGTCGCGGGCGATTGGAAGGCCGGATCAACCACTGTGATCGTGCCCGAACCGAACGCGGCAGGTTGTAGTTGCGCCTGCGGGATCAGGGTCGAAGGCGGCGCGACGGACGGAATGCCGTCGCGGATGCGCCCGCCGGTTTTGCCCGGGCCGCCCGTCTGGCCGAACTCCGTGTTGACCACGCCGAGCGTCACGCCGGGGATGTTGTTGTAGATGGCCGACGAGAGCACGAACGTGTTGATGCGGTCGGAAGCCAGACGATAGTTGGCGCGGATGGATGTTTTGCCGTCACCCCACGGATCCCACGCCAGGCCGATGCTCGGCGACCAGTTGTTCAAATCGCTCTCAAACAGGTCGCGGTCAATCCACCGCAGCGCATTGGTCGGCGCCTCGCCCACTCGAACCGGCTGCTGCGGCCCGTAAAGCCGCCCGCGCGCGAACGGCGTCAACCGCAACTCGTTGCGCACACCGATGTCGAGCGTCAGGTTCGGGCGCAGCTTGATCGTGTCCTGAATGTAAAAATCGTACTCGCCGTAACGCGCGTCGTTCAGGAAAAGCGATCCCGCCGGTTGGAAGCCCGTCAGACCGATGTCGGCGACGAAGCCCTGCGAGATTGTGCCGACGCGGCCCAGCAGGTCGTTGATCGTGTTCTGCATGCGCGTGCGGTCGGTGCTGTTGATGCCCGGCGCGTTCGCGGCGTTCAGCGCAGGCAGGCAGAACAACTCCTGTCCCTGCGCGTTGACGCCCGTCCCGCCGTTCAAACAGGCCGTGCTGACCGATGCGCCGGCGAGGTTGACGATGGGCGACGCGTTCTGTCCGGCGATGGAGCCGCGCACGTCGCGATGCTGCGTGTAGCGGAAATTGATGCCGCCTTTGACCAGATGCGCGCCCTTCGTCCAGCTAAGATTGTCCGCGACCTGATAGGTGTTGAGCGTGCGCAGGTTGCCGACTGAGAAATCGGTCGGATCGGTCGGGTTGACCGTGACGATGGAGAACGGTTGAGTGCTCGCCAATGGGTTGATGAAGTTGAACGTGAAGTGATTGCCGCCCGCCACCAGTTCGTTTTGCAGCGTCGGCGTGATCACCCAGCGATGGCTGACGGCCATATTGCGCGGGTCGCGCGTCGTGTTGACCTTCGGCGGCAAGCCCGGAAACGCAGGCGCGCCGGAGTTGGTCGTGTCATTCACGGTGTCCTGCTTGCCCCAGGCGTAGCGCACGAACATCGTGTGATTGTCGTTGAACTTGTGATCAATCTTGAAGACGAAATCGCGCTGCGGATCTAGGCGACCGACAGTCCAGATGTAGTTGGCCGTGTTCAGCCCGTCGCCGCCCGCGAAACTGTTGGGCGCGGGCATCAGGTCGAAAACGTTTTTCTGAATGGCCGGATCAATGCCGAGTCTGCGCGGGTCGTTGGCGGTGATGTTGTAAGACGCGATGCAGTTAGTCGTCACGGTCGCGCTGCAATTGGGCAGCAGCGGATTGCCCGAGGCGTCAACGCTCGCGCCCGTCTGGCCTGCCGCCGTGTTGCGCCCGCCGACGACGTAGCGGAAGACGCCCTGTCTGACCGATTGAGTGTAGACCGTGCGCGTCAGCGTCACGGGGAAGACCTGTTTCTGCCCCTGATAGTTGAAGAAGAAGAAGGTGCGGTCTTTGCCGTTATAGAGGCCGGGGATGCGAACCGGTCCGCCAACGTCGCCGCCGTACTGATGCTGGCGCAGCGCCGGTTTGGCCAATCCGTTCAGTTTATTTCCCCACTCGTTGGCCGCGAGCGCGGCGTTGCGGTGGAAGTAGAAAAGATTGCCGTGAAGTTGGTTGGTGCCCGACTTGGTCACGAGCGCGACCTGCGCGCCGCTCGAACGGCCGTATTCAGCCGTGGCGTTGCTGGTGATGACGCGGAACTCCTGCAAGCTGTCGGGGTTGGTGCGCAGCGGCGAAAACTCCGAGCCGCCCGCCGACGATTCGTTGATGTCAATGCCGTCGAGCGTGTAGTTGAACGCGCGGTCGCGGGCGCCGTTGACGTGTGAACCGCCGCCCGTGTTCGCGCCGGTATTCACGCCCGGTTGCAGCCGGACGAACATCAGCGGATTGCGCCCGCCGGTGCCCGACTCCAGGCCGAGCGGCAGATCAACCAGCGTCTTGTTGTCCACCGTCGCGCCGAAATTGCCGGAGGTCGAGGTCTGCACGCGCTCGTAGCTGGCGGTGACTTCGACCACGTCCTGCGCCAGGCCTATAGTCAAATCCACGTTGATGGTCAGCGGTTGGCCGACAGTCAGGACGTTGCCTTTCGAGACGAACTTCTTGAAACCTTCTCTTTCGACGGCGACGGTGTAAATCCCAAGCTGCATTCCGTCAAAGACGTAAATGCCGGCGGAGGTCGTCGCGGCTGTGAATGAGATGTTGGTGCCTTCGTTGGTTAGAGTGACTTTGGCGCCCGGAACGACGGCGCCATTTTGATCCTGAACCACGCCGGTTACGCGCGAGGTGCCGGCGGTCTGAGCGGGAACGGCGAAAGACATTAGGGAACAGAGCAGCAAAACCATCGCTGCCATCGTGAATCTCTTCCGTGTCATTGTGTCTCCTGAGAGGTTACCGCAAACTGCATATCGTTTGGTTTGCGGGGATTGGATTGAATATCCGATTCCAGAGCAAATGTATTCAAGATTGAAAAAATGATGAATCCTGGTTTTAGGGTTGCTAAGCGGTGTGATGATGAATCCGCTAGGGTTTAAATAAGGCAAGTCATATTCCAACCGAGGCGACGCCATCTGCCCGGTTCGGCGATGCGCGGCGGCCCCGCAATCCAAAGTCGTTGCAGGACTTACTAGGGTTTGTCCGAGATTGCCGGGCGACGGGAGGGAAAGGGATGGATGGTTAATCCAAAAATCTAAAGTTGGGATACGAAAAAATGAATGGCTGGAGGGGAACTTCCATTAACTCGAAAGCTCTTCGCCGGGGTAATCCGCTTCGCCGGAGAAGCTGACGCCGTCGTAAACCTCGCTCAGTTTCAGCGAGCAGCCGATTGATTCGATCTTCAGTGTCGCATCTATCCCGGAGATCGTCGTGAGCAGCCATTCGCCGTTCTGCTGTCGGCGGTAATGCTCGATCATCGGTTTGCCCTGAGCGACGAGCAGGTAATCGGTCAGCGTCGGCAGCCAGGTGCGGTAGCGGATGAATTTCTCGCCACGATCGAAGACCTCTGTAGATTTCGACAAAACTTCGACGATGACATTCGGGTTGGTCAGCACGTCGCGATGCTTATCGTGAAATTCACGCTCGCCGCAAACGACCAGGACGTCCGGGTATGAAAAGAATCCGCGCGGGGTTTGAAAGAGCTTCGGGGCGGGACCGCTGCGCACTTTTATGTCTTTGGCGAATACACGACAGGAACTGCGCTTGAGTTGCGCGCTGACCTCACGCGTCAAGTTTACACAAATCGTGTTGTGCGCTTCGGTTTCGCCGGCCATGGCGAAAATCTGGCCGTCGAGATACTCGTGTTTTTCCTCGGCAGCCCGTTCGATTGCCAGATAATCTTCCTCGGTGAAATAGATTCGTGATTGTGGCGTTGCCATAGCATTTTCTCCTTCGGCAAGGCGCATTATCGCACTGCGCGCGGCATGACCGGAAGCCTGAACGCTCACTTGAACCAGCGCAGGTAATCAGGCAGCGAGTGCAACTGGTCTACGTGATCGGGCGCGCTGTTGCCCGCGAATCCGACGAGCAAAAATCCGCCTTGCCTGGCTTCGCTCAATTGCTGAGTCTGCATTGGCCCCCACCTCACGACCGCGCGCCGCTTCAGTCCGAGTTGACCGAGCAGCCAATCTGCGGTTTCGGTTGTGCTGGCGAATGTGCCGGGGAAGATTTCCGAATGCGTGACGATCATCCGTTTGCGCCCGGCCACGGCGTCACGCGCGAATCGCAGGAAGATTTGCAGGTTGTCGGTTTCAATTTCAGACTCCTGCGGCCCCGGCTTTCCGCTGACGTAGCCCGTGTGCAATCCGTCAATCAGCAACACGCGATCAACGCGCGAGTAATTTTCAGGCGTCTTCAGAATTTCACGAATCGCGCCGTAACCCGCGCTCCACGCGGTCAAAGTGATCGGCGAGAACTTCACGCCTGCGCGAGATTCAGCTTCGGCGATCAACCGCTCGAAGAGTTTTTGATCGGCGAACGGCTTTGCGTAAACGCTCGAACCCGCGCCGAGTTGGATCGAGATTACCGCCGTGTTTCCGGCTCGCGTCGCCGCGACTTCGGGCAGCCACACGCCGCCGTGAAAGTGAATGAAGAGCGGCAGCCGCGGCTTGCTTTTCAAATTTTCGGGAATGAACAGCGTTCCCAGTTCCAGTTTTTCGCGGCGACCTGGCGGCGTTTCCTGCTTCAATCGCGGATGCGCGCGGGTGTGTTCGACCATCGGCGATGGATTCTGAGACTGTTGAGCGAAGATTGTGACAGCGAGCAATGTGACGAGAATGATTGAACGCATAACTTTTGTTTGAATCTTGCTGACGTGGAATCGCCGCGATAGCATACCAGCCGAAGGAGGGATCACACCATTGGAACCCATTTCGCATTTCTTCTACTCGCATCGCCTGAAGCTACAATTCTGGGACTGGGGCAGCGAGGGCAAACCCACGATGATTCTGGTTCACGGCGGTCTTGACCACGCGCGGAACTGGGATTGGGTGGCGCGGGCGTTGCGCGACGATTTTCATGTTTACGCGATTGACCTGCGCGGACACGGCAACAGCGCATGGGCGCCGGGCGCGCTCTACACCATCGCCGAGCACGTGCTCGATCTTTCGGCGCTGGCCGATGTGATCAACGATTATCCGGTTTACCTGATCGGCCACAGCCTGGGCGGGATCATCACGCTGAATTACGCAGGCATTTATCCCGACCGCGTGAAGAAGGCGGTTGCGATTGAAGGCCTGGGGCCGCCGCCCACGCATCGCATTTTCAAACCCGCGTCGCAGCGGATGCGCGAATGGATCGAAAACGTCCGCAAAACCGAAAAGCGCGAGCCGCACAGTTATCCCGATCTCGAATCCGCTGTCGCGCGAATGAAAGAAGCCAACCCGCATCTTTCGGACGAAGTCGCGCGCCATCTGACGCTGCACGGCACGAACTGGAATTCGGACGGATCGCTGATCTGGAAATTCGACAACTTCGCGCGCGGCTTCCCGCCATACGGGACGAACATTGACGACGCGCGCGAGATACTCGGCCAGATCACCTGCCCGACGCTGTTGTTTTGGGGGATGGAGAGTTGGGCGGTTGATCCTGAATCGGATGGCCGCGCGCAGGTCATCAAAAGTCACCGGCTGGTCAAAGTTCCGAACGCGGGCCACTGGGTGCATCACGATCAGCTTGACATCTTCCTGACCGAAACGAAGAAATTCCTGGCCGAATAAACACGCTAACAACGAGGACAACCCATGAAACGACGTGAATTCGTAAGCGCCGCGCTGACCGGCGGCGCGTTGCTGCTGACCGGCAAACGTTTCGCCGCGCAAGAAGCAAAACTGGCCGATGCGAGAATTGATGTTTTGCTGGATGAACCCATCGGCAGAATCGCGCCGGAAATCTATGGCCATTTCGTCGAGCATCTGGGCGGTGTGGTCTACGATGGAGTCTGGGTCGGTGAAAACTCGAAGATCCCCAACACCGGCGGCATTCGCAACGCAATCGTCGAGGCGATGAAGCGGATCAAGGCGAGCGTCATTCGCTGGCCGGGCGGATGCTTCGCCGACAGCTACAACTGGCGCGACGGCGTAGGGCCGCGCAAAGATCGCCCGCGCCGCCCGAACTTCTGGATTGACGCGCAGGAGTGGCCGAAGGGCGCGCCTGACGGCCCGTGGAAATACGACACCAATCATTTCGGCACGGACGATTTTCTGCGCTTCTGCCAGTTGTCGGGCGCGCAGCCTTATCTGGCGGCCAATTTGCGCAGCCTGACCGCGCGGGATTTTTACGAGTGGGTGGATTACTGCAACTCGCCTGCGGGCGCGACGACGTTGGCCGAGATGCGCGCGGCCGCCGGTCAACGCGAGCCGTGGCGAGTGCGTTACTGGGGCGTCGGCAACGAATCGTGGGGCTGCGGCGGGAACTTCACGCCGGAAGAATACGCGATGGAATTCCGCCGCTTCGCCGAATGGGTTCCGCGCTACGGCCTCAATCTGGCCTTCATCGGCTCCGGCCCGAACGGCGGCGATTTGAGCTGGTCGCGCAGGTTTTTTGGCCGCCTGGCGGAAAAAGGCGGCTTCGGCAGGCTGTGGGGCTGGGGGCTGCACCATTATTCCTGGAACGTGACCGGCGGGCGCACCAACAACTGGTTCGAAGGCAAAGGCGATGCGGTGAAGTATCCCAACGACGAGTGGTACGAACTGCTGAGCGAAGCCGACCGGATGGAGACGCTGATCACCGATCATTGGTCAGTGATGGGCGAATTCGACCGCCAGCGCCGCGTCAAGCTGGTAGTTGACGAATGGGGCGCGTGGTACAAACCGGGCAGCGAAATCCATCCGACACACCTGCTCGGCCAGCAATCCACCATCCGCGACGCCGTGCTCGCCGGTTTGACGCTCGACACCTTCCACCGCCACGCCGACAAAGTGGCGATGGCCAACATCGCGCAACTCGTCAACTGCCTGCAATCTCTCTTCCTCGCGCACGAAGACAAATTCATCCTGACGCCGACTTACCACGTCTTTGAACTGTACGCCGCGCATCAGGGCGCCCAATCGCTCAGAACGAACGTCTCCGCGCCGCGAATTTCATATACGCGCAACGGCAAACCCGCGACGATGCGCGGCTTGAACGGCTCGGCTTCGATACGCGACCGGCAAGTGACTTTGACGGTTACCAACCCCGATCCAAACGCGGCCAGAGAAACAGAGATCGCCGTGCGCGGCGCGACGATCAAAGAAATCAGCGTAACGACTCTCGTGGCCAAAGACATTCACGCGCACAACAGCTTCGACAACCCGCGCGTGATCGAACCGCAAGCGTCGCAAGCGCAGACGCCGCGCGGAGGCGTATTGGTTCAAAGCTTCGCGCCAGCTTCGGTGACGCGGCTGCAAATCACATTGGCCTGAAAAGTTTGACCCGGCTGACTGCAAATGGAGGGCGAGCGCCCGGCGGCGGCCTTGCGCGCGGCGCAGATCGAGATGTGGCGCGACAAGCGTTGGGAAGCGCCGTATTACTGGGCGGCTTTCACGCTGCAAGGGGAATGGCGTTGAGAAGATGCTATTGGCCGGGCGGCGGCATGAGCGTGGGAATGGCTTGCCGCCTGTGCCGGCGGTAGATGTTGAAGTCGCTGTCGGTCGTCAGCACGACGCTGTCGGAATACAACTCGCTCATCCGCACCAGACAGGCGTCAGCGAGCGACATCGGCACATTGGCATAACGCTCCATCAAGTCAGTGACGGCGTTGATCTCTTCCGCCAGATGAAATGGAGCCTGGACCAGGCCATCTCTGAGCAGGCCGCTCAGCCCTTGTTGCGCAACGGGCAGCGCACGCAAGAGAAAGTAAGCCTCGGTCAACACGGCTTCGCAAGTCAGAAACGGTCGCGGTAGCGAAGCCGCTTGCTGGCGCGCCCAATCATAGTATTGATCATCGCGATGGAGCGAGGCGACCAGCGGGCCGGTGTCAATCACTACTTGCATTTTCATGATTCGCCGAAGCCTTCCATATACTTTTTGTTGGTTGACAGGTCAGGCGGCCCCCCCTCGGCGCAGCCGATGTACTTCGCAGCCTTTGCGGCAAAAGATTCCGGCGCGGGCACGCCGTGTTCTTTCAGATATTGCTCGAAGTATTCGCGGGTCAGTTCAGGCTCTTGCTGCGCCGCAGTGGCGGAAGTTGGTTCATCTGCCTGGCGCGCCAGATACTCGCGCAAAGCTTCCAGCAGGAGGGCCGTCTTGCTGGCGCGCCGCCGCTCGGCCACTTCAGTCAGTTGCGCGTCGAGCGATTCGGGAAGTTTGAGCGTCAATGTAGTCATCACTTGCCTCCATCGCGATTATAGCCAGCGCGCGGCGACGGCGACAAACAATCCCTTCAATCAAAGATTGATCAGTTTGTGATCGTGCAAGCCGACATCCACTTCGTCATAAATCCGATCAATCAGTTCGTAGCCGTAGCGCGCCAGGAAGTAGGCGACGTTGATCTCGCGCTCCTGCAGATTTTTGTTCGGATAGAGCGCGGCGAACAGCCGTTCGATCTGTTGTTTCGTGGTCTCGTCGCGTTTGCCGCGAGTGTGGATGAAGCGCGTGCGGAGGTTGTGAAGCTGGTAGAGAATCTTTTCGCGCCCGCCTTTCAACGCGTCAGCCAGCGTCGCGTCAACCGCAATGAGCGAGGCGCGCAGCTTTTCCAGTTGATCCTCGAGCGCTTTTTCAGTCTCGTCGAAAATCGTCGCGGTGTTTTGATCCAGGCTGCGTTCGACCACCGCCTTCAGCGCTTCTTCAAATCCGGCGAACAGGTCGGCGAATTGGATGCCGTATTTGCTCATCGTTTTGGCGTGGCGTTTTTCGATCAGTGTGAAGCTGGCGCGCGGCAGCACGACGGGATCAACCCGGTCAAGCAATCTGTAATTCGGGCGCAATTGCGCGAAGTATGCGATCTCCGCCGGGCCGCCGATGTAGGCGACGGTCGGCAGCAGAAAATCCTGCACGATGGGCCGCAGCGTCACGTTCGGGCTGAAACAGGACGGACAGCGTCGGACGGTTTCGAGCAGTTCATCGGCGCCGAAACTCTTTTCGCCGTTTTTCAGATGGAAGCGCCCGTCATCGCGTCTGACCATCGCCGTGCGGCGGCCATCGTCGAGCATAAATAGCGGCACGGCGTCGGCGTTGGTGTAAACCTGCGCGTGATAGCCGGATGATTCCAGTTGCGCGCTGGCGCTGACCAAACGCGCGGCGAATTCCGGCGCGCTGGACATCGCGCGCGCGTAGATTTCTCCTGAGGCAGCCTTCAAACTGTCATCGAGCGGATTGATCAGCACGACGCCGAATTTGCCGAACAGCTTCATCATCATCCTGCCGAAGGCGTCGGCGAAATTCGCGCCCGCTTGATACGAATCTCGCAGGTCTTCGATCAAACGCGGCATGAATTCCGATTCGGGCAATGCGGCGATCACCTCGTCAATGTTCTCGGAAATCTTTTCGTTCAGTTTGACGTGGCCTACCGGTTTGCCTTCTTTCGGCGAACAGCCGGCGTAGGTGATCGTGACAAGCTGGCCTTCGCGGTTGACCAGGCGGGTGTGATTGACTTCCTCGAAGTCGTGATCTTCGGAGGCGATCCAGAACATCGGCACGGCGTTGACGCCCTCGGCGCGCAGCCGCTCGGCCAGCTTGATCGCGGTCAGAGCTTTGAAGACAGTGTAGAGCGGGCCGGTGAAAAGCCCCGCCTGCTGGCCCGTGATGACAACTACGGAATCTTTTTGCCGCAGGCGTTCGATGTTGGCGAAGGTCTGTTCCCCCGCGCCGGCCCAGCGGTTCTGATCGGCGAGCGCGTCGGCCACGGCGTCGCGCGAAAAGGCCTGCGCCGCGACTTTCGGAGCGCGCGCGACAAGCGCCGAAGCGCTCAACCCTTCGGGCTGATAAAACCGCGAGACGCGGTCGAAGCGGTAAAGAAAATCGTTGAAGAGCCGAGACGTGCGTGGAATCTGACTGAAGCTGATCGTGTTGTCTGTCATTGGTTCCCTCTCTCTCCCTCAAACGTGGCGGTAGCCCGACCGTGAGGGAGGGCGCAGCGTCTGCGTCCTCCCTCACGGTCGGGCTACCGCCACGGTGTGGATTCAGTTCAATCGGCGTATTGAGGCGCGGCGTGTTGCTCTACTTCTTTCCATCGCCCGACTTCACCCTTCTCGAACAATCCGCTCTCCTCAATCGCTTTTTCGATGTCGGCGCGTTCCTCATCCGTCGGGATGGGCATCGGCGAACGCGGCAGGTAGCCGTACAGCCCGACCACATCCATCGCGGCTTTCAGATGTCCTATGCCGCTCGCCGCTGTCACGCGCGCCAATCCGGCCAGACGCTTCTGCAATTCTTCGGCGCGCTCGTAATTTTGATGATCGTAAGCGCGCGCGATGGCGCAGGCTGTGTTCGGGGCCAGCGCGCTGACGGCCAGCACCGCGCCCGCGCATCCCGCATCCAAACCTTGAGTCAAAATCGCGGGCGAGCCGACCAGCACGCTGAAATCGCTGGCCGTCAGTTCGCGGAACAAATCTTTGAGCGCCGCCAGGTCGCCGGAGCTTTCCTTCAGCCCGATGATGTTTTCGTGCTCGGCCAATCGCGCCACGGTCTCCTGCATCAGGTAAACGCCTGCGAACTGTGGAATCAGATAAATCATGATCGGCATCGGCGAACTGTCGGCGATGCGCGTGTAATGCGCCTCGTGATGCTCGTCCTGCAGAATCCTTTTGTAATAGAACGGCGTGACCACGACGCCTCCGTCGGCGCCAAGTTCGTGCGCTCGCCGCGACATTTCAATCGTCTGCCGCGTTGACAACTCGCCCGTGCCCACCAGCAACAGTTTTTCAGACGACATCGCGTTGCGAACGGTTTCAATCACGGCCAGTTTTTCATCCGTCGTCAGATGCGGGAACTCTCCCGTCGAACCCAGAATCAGATAGCCCGTCAGATCGGTCTGATTCCAATGTTCGAGATTGCTTTTCAATTTATCGTGATCCACTTCGCCGTCATGTCCGAACGGCGTAGGGATGGCGGCAATGATACCGTTGAGATTGAGTGACATAAGTTACAGTTTAAGTTTCGAGTTGGATTGATAGTGTTTGTTGATCGAGCTTGCATGACCGCGAATCGAGCGGGCATTATAGCGACGGCGATCAATAGCAGGCAACTTCAGTTCATCGTTCATGAATTTACCGATCTTCAGCGACAACCTGAAATCTTCGGCGTCGTGGGCCGATCTGCTGGCGCGCGAGCAGGAGGCGTGGAATCAGGCGCGCGAAACGCCCGGCTCATCCGCTCTGATCGAATCGCGAGTGCGCGAAGAACAGGTCAGGCAAACGCTGCGTCGCGCGGAGCAGGGAATTGATGAACAACGACTGCGCGAAGCCGCGAACCTGATCTCGGCCTGGGCCGCCGATCCCGAAGCGAAACTCGACGCCGGGCGCCTGCTCGAACTTCATCGAACGCTGATCGGCGCGCCTGCGGGCGCCGACGTTTTGCGGAAGACTGAGCCTCTGCCGATCAACGCGATGCACGATCCGACGCCCGCTTTGCTGCTGCCGCGAATGCTCGACAACGCTTTTGATTGGTTCGGCACAGGGAGTTTTAAAGACCTGCGTCCGGTCGAGCGCGCCGCCGTCGTCTACCTGCGACTGCTCGATCTGCATCCTTTTCCGGCGCACACCGAAACGACCGCGACGTTGGCCGCCGGTTTTTACACCGAACGCGAAGGGCTGCCTCCGCTGGTGATCTTCGCCGACGAGACGACTCTGGCGCGATACGCGCACGCGCTCGATGCGGCTTTCAGAATGTTGACGCAGCCGCTGGTTGAATTCTTCGCCGAGATGCTGACGCGCGCGATGCGGATCGGACTGGGTGTTGAACGATGAGGCGTGTGGGCGAATCATTGCCGGAAGAGGTCGTCGCGCTGTTCGCGCCGTTCTTCCCGGGTCTTGATCTGAGCCGGGTTCGCGTTCACGAAGGCATCCCGCGTTACGTCGTCGCTAATCCGATTGGATATGCTGACCGCTGCAATATCTATTTTGCGCCCGGAGCATATCGCGTTGATACCATCGGGGGACTGGCGCTGATCGCGCACGAGATCGCGCACTGCCAGCAATATCAAAGACACGGAACCTGGCGCTTCCGCGCGCGTTACCTCGCGGCTTATTTCAAAAACCGCTGGCGAGGGATGGATCATCTGAAAGCCTATCGCAACATCCCGTTCGAGATCGAAGCGCGCGAGATCGAAGCGGAAGTCCACCGCGCATTGAAGAACCTTTCCTGGGAGCGCGCGCATCCCTGCGCGCCTGACGGCGGAGACAGTCGCTTTCAATGAGACCGGTCTTTTATGGAAGCGGAGCACGCAAGGATGCGTGCGCTCCCAGGAACTCAACCACGATGAAAGAAGAATTGAAAGAGAATCAGCGCGGCTCACTCCACCTTGCGCCATCGGCGTCGGCAATCCTCGAACTGACGCCTGAAGCTCTCGTCAAATTCACCGAGATGATCTCGCGGTGGCGCGCTTACGACCTCGACGAGACTTTGCGGCTGTCGCCCGACAAGGCGCGCGCAGTGTTGGAAGAATTGATTGATCGGCTGCGCGACAACTACCCCTTCTTCCATCCAAGCTACGCCGGGCAGATGTTGAAACCGCCGCATCCGATTGCCGCGCTGGCGTATTTCATAGCGATGCAGATCAACCCGAACAACCACGCGCTGGACGGCGGCCCGGCTACGGCGAAGATGGAAATTGAAGTCGTGGCCGAGTTGGCGCGGATGTTCGGCTACGAAACTCATCTGGGCCATCTGACTTCGAGCGGCACAATCGCCAATCTGGAAGCCTTGTGGGTTGCGCGCTCGTTGCATCCCGACAAAGCCATCGCGTTTTCAGCCGAAGCGCATTACACGCATTCGCGGATGTGCGAAGTGATCGGCGCGCGCGCGGTCGAGATTGCCGTTGACGCCCGCGGGCGAATGAATCTGGACAACCTGCGCGCGAAATTGAAATCGGGCGGAATCGGCACGGTGGTGATGACTCCGGGCACAACGGCGCTTGGCGCGGTTGATCCGATTGACGAAGCGCTGGAGCTTCAACGCGAATTCGAGTTTCGCATCCACGTTGACGCGGCTTACGGCGGGTTTTTCAAACTGCTTGATGGCGACGATCAAACGCTCGGCAATGGCGCGGCGGCGGCGTTTCGCGCCATCGCGCAAACCGACAGCGTGGTCGTTGATCCGCACAAACACGGCTTTCAGCCTTACGGTTGCGGCTCGGTCATCTTCCGCGACCCGGCGGTCGGGCGTTTTTACAAACACGATTCGCCGTACACTTACTTCACATCGGACGAATTGCATTTGGGCGAGATCAGTCTGGAATGTTCGCGCGCCGGCGCGGCTGCGGCTGCGCTGTGGGCGACGTTGAAATGCTTCCCGCTCGAATCCGAAGCGGGGTTGGGCGCGATTTTGCGAAAGACTCGCAAAGCCGCGCTGGCGTGGGCTGGATTGATCGAAGAGAGCGACGAGTTGCGGCTGCTTCTTCAACCATCGCTCGACATCATCAATTTCTACGCGGTCACGAAAGGTTTGCGCGCGTCGGCGATCAGCGCGTTGACGCATCGAGTCTTTGAAGCTTTGATGAACAACGCGACGCACCCGGTCTATCTGGCGAAGTTCAACGCGAAGCCGGAATCGCTGGCGAAGCATTCGGACTTGATCTGGGATCAGCCGATGATGACTGTGTTTCGCAGCGTTTTGATGAAGCCGGAGCAATTGGATTACGCGCCGGTTTTGCACGAGAGGGTTTTGAGCGAATTGAGGAAATAGAGATATGGAGCAACAGCCACAAGAGCAGGAAGAACGTGAATACCCGCACTGGAACCGCGTTTATATCACCGTCATCGTTTACACCATCTGCCTGATCGTGGGGCTGTGGGCGTTCGGCAAAATGTTCGAATAACAAAACGGAGCGAAGCGGATGCATTGGCTCGATTGGGCGATTGTCGCGGCTTATCTGATTTACATCGTTTACGACGGTCTTCGGCTGACGAAAAAGAGCAACGAGGTCGAAGGCTATTTTCTGGCCAACCGCAGCCTGCCGTGGTGGGCCGTCGGGTTGTCGGTGATGGCGACGCAGCTTTCGGCCATCACGCTAGTGGGCACGACGGGGCAGGCTTACGCCGACGGGATGCGGTTCATCCAGTTTTATTTTGGCCTGCCGCTGGCGATGGTGATTTTGTGCATGACCGTCGTGCCGTTTTTCTACCGCGCGAAAGTCTTCACGGCTTATGAATATCTGGAGCGGCGGTTTGACGCCAAGACGCGGGCGTTGACCAGTTTCTTCTTTCTGATCTCGCGCGGGCTATCGTGCGGCGTGATCGTCGCGGCGCCTTCGGTGATTCTGTCAATCGTCTTCGGTTGGAACGAGTGGGCGACGGTTCTGGTGATGGGATTGACGACGACGCTTTACACGATGTTCGGCGGCGTGCAGGCGGTGACGTGGACCGACGTGAAGCAGATGATCATCATCTTCATCGGCCTGTTTGTCGTGCTGGCGGTCATCGTCAGCCAGTTTCCGGCGGGTGTTTCAATCGGCGATGCGGTGTCGCTTGCGGGCGCGGCGGGGCGGATGAAGACCGTTGACGCGAGCTTCAATCTCAACGAGACCTACACGCTGTGGTCGGGCTTGATCGGCGGAATGTTTCTGGCGCTCTCGTATTTCGGCTGCGACCAGAGCCAGGTGCAGCGGTTTTTGACCGCGCGTTCTGTCTCGGAAGGCCGCACGTCGCTGCTGATGAGCGCGTTCGTCAAAATCCCGATGCAGGTTTTGATCCTGTTCATCGGCGTGATGGTCTTCGTGTTTTATCAATTCGTTCAACCGCCGATGATCTTCAAATCGGATGACCGCGCGAAGGTCGAACAGCGAGCGGAGTACAAACAACTCAACGATCAATACGCGCAAGCCTTCGCCGCGCGCCGGCAATCTGCGCTCGATTTCGCAGGCGGCGGAGATCAAAGCGAAGCCAGGCAAAGCTTCACCGCCGCCAACGCGCAGATGAACGACGTGCGCAAACGCGCCAGCGATCTGGTCAAAAGCGAGACCGGCAAGCCGTTCAACGATGTCAACTACGTCTTCCCGACTTTCGTGACGACATACGCGCCGATTGGCGTGGTCGGGCTGATCATCGCGGCGATCTTCGCGGCGGCGATGAGTTCGATCTCGGCTGAACTGGCCTCGCTTTCGACTGCGACAGTGATTGATTTTTATCGCCGGCATTTTAAGAAAGACGCGCCGGACGCGCATTACCTGAAAGTCTCGAAGCTGGCGACTGGCTTCTGGGGCGTCTTCGCCTGCGTCGTCGCGCTGTACGCGGGAAGGTTGGGATCGTTCATCGAGGTCGTGAATAAATTCGGCTCGTATTTTTACGGCTCGCTGCTCGGCGTTTTCGTGCTGGCGATTGGAACGCGGCGCGCGACTGGCAACGGAGCGTTCTTCGGGTTGCTGGCGGGCATCGCTTCGGTCGCGCTGGTCGGCAATTACTCGAAGATCAGTTTCCTGTGGTATAACGTCGTTGGTTGCGTGGTTGTGGTTGTTGTTGGAATGCTGATCAGTTCGATTGAGAGGAGGGTTAAGTTATGAGTTCAATGTTAGCTGTGATTCAGGAAGGGGCGCAAAAACTTTCGCTGCAGAAGCAGGTGGAGGTCATCAAGTTTATCGAGATGTTGCTGCTCGAAGAACAGGCTCTGGCTACTCGCGGCCTGACTTTCGACTGGGCTGATGGTCCGAACGATCCACCGGTCGAGTGTGATTCGGTCGAGTTGCAGCATCAGGCGTCGGAGTGGCGTATTAACGAGGAGTGGGATGGCAGATAAGGACTTCGACAAAACCACACGCGGGCGGCAGACGCCGCAAGCGATCAACCAGTTCACCTCTTCCAACAATCCAACTTCATAGGATAATCAATGAAACGAAGCCTCGCGTTACTACTGGCCTTTGCGCTCTTCTCGCAGTTGATTCCATCTTTTATCCTTGCCGATACCCGTCCCGCGCCCGAAGATCGCGGCGCCGGCGGTCTTGCGCTCACGCTGCGCCGTTTGCAGACCATCGGCAGCGCGCTGCACACCGCCGCGCATCCCGATGATGAAAGCACCGATCTGCTTGCCTTTCTGGCTCGCGGGCAAGGCGCGCGAGTGGCTTACCTCTCGCTCAATCGCGGCGAGGGCGGGCAGAACGGCATCGGGCCGGAGTTGTGGGAGGGCCTCGGCGTGATTCGCACCGAAGAGTTGCTTTCGGCGCGCAAGCTCGATGGCGCGGAGCAGTATTTCACGCGCGCTTTCGATTTCGGCTACACGCGTTCGGCTGAAGAGACCCTGCAAAAATGGAATCGCGAAGAGATTCTGGGCGACATGGTTCGCGTGATTCGGATGATGCGCCCGCTGGTGGTCGTGAACGGTTGGAGCGGAACCGCGCAGGATGGGCACGGCCAGCACTGGGTCGCCGGGATGCTAGCGCCCGAAGCGATCAAGGCCGCCGCCGATCCGAATCGTTTTTCCGAACAGATCGCCAAAGAGGGTTTGCAGCCCTGGCAGGTATTGAAAGTTTATGGCCGCCGTTTCGGGCCGTCGTCATCGGGGCCGCGCGCCGAGTTCGACGTTGGCGTTTACGATCCCGCGCTCGGACGCTCGTACGCTGAGCTTGCCGCTGACGGGCGCAGCCGCCACCGCTCGCAGGATATGGGGATGATTCAATCGCGCGGATCGCAACTGCGTTCGTTCCCGCGATTGCAATCGCTGGTCGAGGCGCCCGATGTCGAAAAGTCGCTGTTCGCGGGCATTGACGTGAGCGTCACCGGCATTGCGAAATTCGCGGGCAATGAAGGCGAGCGGATGCTGCCCGCTCTGACAAAGATCAAAGAGCTTGCTGCGAAGGCGCTGGCCGATTTTCGCATCGAGAATCCCGGAACGATTGCGCCGCATCTGGCCGCCGGGTTGCGCGAAGTCCGCGCGTTGCGGACGATGCTCGGCTCGCTCGACGCGGTTTCGCGCGCGACGGTTGACGGGATGCTCGCGCGCAAGGAGCAGGAGTTCAACGACGCGCTCGCGAAATCGCACGGCGTGATCGTTGACGCGCTCAGCAGCGCCGAGATAGTTACGCCTGGCGAATCTGTCGAAGTCTCGACGAATGTTTTTGTCGGGCATTCCGCGCTCGGTGAAAACGGTTCGATGGTCGCGCCGAAGATTGATCTCGTCGCGCCCGCCGGATGGCGCGTCGAAGCGGTTCAATCTCAACAGGAGCAGGCTTCGGGCATACAGGCGTTCGTTCGCGGGCGCGACAATCCCGCATTCGTTTCGCGCTTCCGCGCCGTAGTCCCCGACAACGCGCAGCCCACGCAGCCTTACTGGCTGGCGAAACCTCGCACGAAAGATCAATTCGACTGGGACAGTTCGATGCCGCGCGATCTGCCGTTCGCGCCCGCAATCGCTCACGCGTGGGTCGAATTGACTTTGAACGGCGAGCGCGTCGTCATCAACCAACCGGTCGAGTATCGCTTTGCCGACAAGACATTCGGCGAAATCCGCCGCGAGTTGAAAGTCGCGCCAGCCCTGACGCTGACGGTTCATCCATCGCTGTTGATTATTCCCGCAGGCGCCGCGAACCGCACGCGCGAGATTTCAGTCGAGATCACGCACAACGCGCGTCGCGCCACGAACGGCTCGGTCAAACTCGTCGCGCCGCAAGGCTGGAAGATCGAATCCGATGCTCGCCCGCTCGCATTCACGCGCCAGAACGAGAAGACCGCGCGAACGTTCAAAGTCACGCCGCCAGCCGGGGCAAATGGCGCGTTTGATTTGAAAGTCGTCGCCGAAGCGAACGGACGCGAGTACGCCAACGGCTATTCGGTCGTTTCGTATCCGCACATCGAATCGCATTTCATTTATCGCCCGGCGACGACGAAGGCCGAGGTCTTCGACGTGAAGGTCGCAAGCAATCTGAAAATCGGTTACGTGATGGGCAGCGGCGACGACGGCCCCGAAGCTCTGCGGCAGATGGGGGTCAACGTCAAGATGATCAACGCTGCCGAGTTGGCTTCGGGCGACCTGTCGGTTTACGACACCATCGTACTCGGCATCCGCGTCTACGAAGTCAACGAAGACGTGATGGCGAACAACAAACGATTGCTCGATTACGTCTCGAACGGCGGCACGCTCATCGTGCAGTACAACAAGAACGAATACGCTAACGGGAACTTCGCGCCATATCCGGTGAAGATGGGACGGGGCGACCGCGTGACCGACGAGAACGCGCCGATCACCGTGCTCGCGCCCGACCATCCGCTGTTCAATTTTCCGAACAAGATCACGGATGAAGATTGGAAGGGATGGACGCAGGAGCGTGGGCTGTATTTCCTGAGCGATTGGGACGCGCGTTACACGCCGCTGCTCGCATCGTCCGACGATCCGCGCAATCCGCTCAAGGGCGGAGAACTGATCGCGCAGGTCGGGAAAGGCAATTACATCTTCACCGGTTATTCGTGGTTCAGACAGTTTCCAGCGGGCGTGCCTGGCGCATACCGGCTGTTTGCGAACATGGTCAGTTACTCGAAGAAGTGATAGTCGCTACCGGATCCTAATCCTGACCCGATTTCTATCCTGCCACCTGTTTCGAAAGGGACTGGGATCGAAAGGCCGATCACTTTCGGCAAGAAGGGCAAAAAGGAAAAACTCTTTTTGCCGTTTTTGCCTTTCTTGCCCTTTTGTTTCCCTTCATCCTCAAAGCATTTTTGACTATGGTTTGTCTGCCGCGATGTAATTCGTCACGATCAATTCTCTGTAGCTGGGATAAAGCCCTTGGTCGAAGTCTTTCAGAAAAACTTTCATTTGTTGGAGCAAAGTTACCGACATGTGATCCTGCATCCGCGCGGGATGAGTGTAGCGCATGTGGAAGACGGCTCTGATAAACAGGCTCTTGTCGTTGATCGGAAGCTTTTTGATATTTTTGGCGAAAGCATCGAACACGGCGCTGTCGAAGAGATATTGCTCGACATTCGACGTGTAGAAAGCCGCCACCGTCAACCCGTTCTTTCGCAGGTAATCGCCGATGGCGGCCAGCGCCTTCGTCCCGCCGAAGTCTCCGACGACCGGGATGATCAAATTCTTCTTCTGCATCTCGCGGACGAAGTTGTAATCGTCCGCGCTGGCCAGAAAATTGCCGGTCTTTCCTTTCAAGTCGGTTTGCATCACCAGTTCTTTGAGCGAAGGGAAGTAGCCGCCGTAATAACTCGCGTCCAGGCGGAAGGCGATGTCGAGGCCGTTTTCGCGGAAGCTCTTGTAAACATATTCCAGACTCTCGCGGTCTCGATCAGAAAGCGGGAATTGAAAATCGTCCTGAATAATTTTCTTGATCTCTGCAAGATTGGCCGCGTAAGCCTGATCGGTCGCCGCGATTTTGCCGAAGAATGTCATCAAGTCGGCGACAGGCGCGTTAGGCGCGGGCGAGGCTTCTTTCGGCATCGGCTTGCTGAGCAGGCGCGAAAGGAATTGCGCGCGATCCGGCGAGAGGTGAAAGATCGCTTTGTACATCAAATGCTGAATCACCGCCTGGCGGCGAATGTCCACGATGAACGCGATGCGCGGGCGTGTCTTGGCGATGTATGTAAAATTCTGCTCCGGCCCCACGCCGATGTACGCGCCACCAGTCGCGCCCAGCTCTCGAAGTTTATCAATGATGTGCAGGTAGGAAGTCTCGTTGGAAGTGAAGTTGTCAGACATGAAATACCCGCCATCCTCGGAAAATTCGCGGACGATGCGCGAGAACTCCGACGCGGGAAGACTTTCAATCGAGCTTTGTTTTGGGCCTGACGATGGTTGAGAAGCTGGTTGTTGAGGAGATGATTGTTGAGAAAAAGCAGGGGAAGCGGCGAAGACCAATAGCAGGAGCAACGCCATGCGCGCGATTTTAACGGCTGACGTTCGGACGGGGAGGAGCGGGGAAGACGAGCGCCTGAGAAGGCGCGATACATAAAACATCAGATTCATATTCACCTCTCCAAATTCAATACTGATAAATTTCATCAAGTGAGCGTGAGGCCATCATAACATTTGTTGTCGGTCAATCGTTGCAACTTTATGACGACGCCGAAAACATTCTTGCGTGAAGGCTCACATTTTTTTTTCAACTACCGTTTTTCTTGAAAGCTGCAATTCGCGGAGGAAGCTTTTATGAAGATTCTGGCTCCAAAACGGCAAAGCGAATCTGATCGCAAGGAGTCGTTGATGCGGGAAGACGCGCTGGCCGCGGCTATTGGCGACAGCGCCACAAAGCAAACCAGGAATTGAGCCAGCTTTACCATGCGCCGTAGCTGGACGGGCGGCGTCGAATCGGGAGAGGCGCGTTCGCGCTGGGGCGGGGTTTTTGTGGAGCGAACTGGCTTGTTACGCTGTCGGCGTTATCTGCGGAATGCTCAATGAGATGATCACTTTTCACTACCGTTTCCGGCCAGCCAGTAATTGAACGTGTTCAGATTTTTCCGTTGACCTGTCTCCCCTCAGGCGGTAGTATGTTTTTGAACCTGTTCAAAAAAGAACTGAACGCGTTCGGAAAATGGAATTGACAACATACAGCAAACTGAGGGAAGCGACTATGAGAGTCATAATACCAGGCGGATCGGGTCAGGTCGGAACAATTCTTGCTCGCGCGTTTCACCAGGCAGGAGATGAAGTCATCGTTTTTAGCAGAGGGTTTAGCAGGAAGCCGACAAAAGCGGCGTGGCGTGTGATGGAATGGGACGCTCAAACGTTGGGAGACTGGACGAGCGCAATCGAAGGAGCGGATGTCGTCATCAACCTGGCGGGACACAACGTAAACTGTCGTTACAATGCTGAGAACCGCAGGCTGATCAAAGAGTCTCGTGTGAATTCAACGCGGATTCTGGGGGAGGCGATTGCTCGATCATCCTGTCCGCCGCGTGTGTGGCTTCAGGCAAGCACGGCGACTATTTATGCTCACCGTTACGATGCGCCCAATGACGAAGCGACTGGCATCCTGGGTGGTTCGGAGCCGAACGCGCCGGACACGTGGCGTTTCAGCATTGATGTGGCGACCGCCTGGGAATGCGCGTTCAACGAGTCTGCCACACCCAATACGCGCAAGGCGCTCCTGCGTTCGGCGATGACGATGAGTCCGGATCGTGGCGGCGTGTTCGATACGCTTCTTACATTGGCGCGGTACGGACTTGGAGGAAGCGCTGGGGATGGCCGGCAGTATGTCTCCTGGATACACGACCAGGATTTCGTCCGAGCCGTTTATTGGCTTATAGAACACGACGAATTTGAAGGGACTGTCAATCTCGCCGCGCCAAACCCGATACCTAATTCTGAGTTTATGAACGCCCTGCGGTCGGCGGCGGGTGTTTCCTTTGGTTTGCCTGCAACGGCGTTGATGCTGGAAGTTGGAGCGTTTTTTCTGCGAACAGAAACCGAACTCATCTTGAAGAGCCGGAGAGTAATCCCAGGCAGGCTGACACAATCGAAGTTCGTGTTCCAGTTTCCTACCTGGGCGGAAGCGGCGCAGGACCTCTGCGCCAGGCGGCGGGAGGCGAACTGACTTGCGCCAGGCAAACTAAATACACCGTAAACGAAATTGTTTGATATTTTTCTGTCCCGCATTTTTCTGTTAGGGAGGTATTGAGCGACTTTGCGAAAGAAAACTTTGCACAGAAAAGCCCTGACCATCGAGTCGGGAGAAGCGGCCAGCAAGGGTGAGCAGACCAGATCGCTGATCCTGGAGACCGCGCTGAAGATGTTCGGCGAGCGGGGCTATGAAGAGACCACGATGCGCGCGATTGCCGAAAAAGCCGGGATCGCGCTGGGCAACACTTATTACCATTTCCGCTCGAAGGAGCATCTGATCCAGGCTTACTACGAGCGAATGCACGAACTGCATCAGGAGAGTTGCGCGGAGGTTTTGAAAAAAGAGCGCACGTTGAAAGGCCGGCTTTCAGGCGTGATGAGTCAGATTCTGGATAACATGGCGCCGTATCATCAGTTCGCCGGGATTCTGTTCAAGACCGCCGCCGATCCGCAAAGCCCGCTCAATCCATTCAGCCCTGAATCGGAACCGGCCCGCCGCGCCAGCGTCGAATTGTTCGCCGAGGTGGTGAAGGACGCAAGGACAAAGATGCCGCCCGATCTGGAAGCGGAGGCGCCGATGCTGCTGTGGCTTTATCATATGGGCATCGTTCTGTTCTGGATTCATGATAACTCGCCGAAACAGCGCAGAACGCGACGGCTGATGGAGAGCACGGTCGAGATCGTTGTCAGGCTGATTCAACTGGTGAGCCTGCCGCCGATGAGTCCATTGCGAAAATCTGTTTTGAGATTGCTGGCTGATCTGCGCGAAGAGGCGTCGTGAAGTGAGAATTCCTTTTGCCAGGATCGGTTCGAGCAGGCTGCGCCCCCTGAACGTACAACTGGAAACTGCTATAGATTTGGGTGGGAATTAACTGCTGGGATTGGCTTGTGATGGCGGGACAATTTGCCAAATTGTCCCGCCACGCAATTGCAGACTGATTTAATCGCTGTTGAGAACGTCGTGAGCAGGATCGAAATCGCCTTGAGCCGTGAAATGCCAATCCTGAGGCGATTGCAGGATGGCCAGATCGTCGCGCCCGGCGATTTCCGAAGCGTAAATCGAAGACGCTACGAAGCGATCAAGCGCCAGCGTGTTTTTGATGCGCACAATGCGCGCACGGGCTGGATCGGCTCCTGCGAGCCGCAATGCGGCGCTCAGGCATTCAGCGTCATTCTCGAAATACATCGGGATGCGCGCGGCGGATGTGGACATCGCCGAAAGCGCGTTGGTATAGGTGCTCACCCTGTCCATCTCGTTCACCAGCCGCGCCGAAACAACGTCGGCCAGTCCGACTCCGATGGCGTTGCCGTGAGTTTCGGGCGTCAGGCCGCGCACGTAGATGGCGCCCACTTCCTGACGGCGATTAACGCTTTCGAGGGGCGCCCGGCGTCCGATGACGTTCGGGTCCATTCCCGACCCGCTGATGTTTTTGCCCATCTCATCAATGATCAACACGTCAATCTGCTCGAACGGCAATCGAGCCATCCACGCGCGCGCTTGTCTGAACAACTCAGGCTCGCGCGAAGCGAATTGCGGCCCGGCCATGGCTTCGACGCGAGCGAGTTTGTGATAACCGTCTTCGACCAGCGCGAGTCCGAAGACCGAATTGAGGTTGTTCAGCATGAAGTCGGAAACTTCGAGCAAGACAGGCTCGTAACCTCGGCGTGAGGCGTGATGGTGGCATTCAAACGCGCCAGCGGTTTTGCCCAGGCCGATCAGGAGCATTTTGCGCAGCCCGCTGCCGATCTGCTCGCTGGCGAAATCGGTGTGCGGCTTGACGCGGTTGATCAGCAAGATGGCGCCGGCTTCAAGCGCGGGGCGCGAGACGTGAACGCGAACGCCGGTTTCAGTCCGTCCGATCTCGACTGTCTCCATCGAAGTGTTGATGGGCGCGCCTGCAGATTCTTCAGTGACGCCCAGCGTAGCCAGAACATCTTGTTGCCCTTCGGCTGTCGCCCCGCCGTGGCTGCCCATCGCGGGAAAGATGAACGGGCGCGCGCCGAGCGACTTGAGTTTTGCAATCGCGGCTTTGACCACAGTCGCAAGCTGATCAATGCCGCGGCTGCCGACGGCGATGGCGACGGCGCGTCCGGCCAGATCAACGTTCGAGAATGCGGCGTCGAGTTGCGATGATGTTTCCGCTGCGGTATCGTGCAGCCGATGATTTTCGAGCCGCGCCTCAACGAGCATATATTTCGGCAATGATGAGAGTGACGGTGTGATAGACATTGCAACGCTCCGTGAAAAGACTGAACAACGAGTCGAAGTATAGTTCGGGGCGCGGGCTTGAGCCAGATTTTTCCCGCAAATCGGTCAGCGATTTCAACAAACGGAGATGACGATGAAATTACGCAGGGCAATTTCAGCAGCGGCGTTGTGCGCAGTCCTCGCGCTGTTGTGCGCGTTTTCGCTTGGTTTCAGCGGAAAGGGGAAAGCAGGTTTGAAGAAGGAAGATTTCGGAAAGACAGCGGATGGGCAGAACGTCGAACTTTACACGCTGACCAACGACAGCGGCGTTGAAGCGAGAATCACCAATTACGGCGGTATTGTAGTTTCGCTCAAGACTCCCGACCGCAACGGCAAACTCGACGACATCGTGCTCGGCTTTGACAACCTGGATGAATATTTGAAAGGCCATCCGTTCTACGGCGCCATCGCGGGCCGCTACGCCAACCGCATCGGCAAAGGGCGTTTCACGCTCAATGGCGTCGAATACAAGCTGGCCGTGAACAACGGCGAAAACCATCTGCACGGTGGCGTCAAAGGTTTCGACAAGGCGGTCTGGAAAGCCCGGCAGGTTCCGGCGAAAGACGGCGTCGCGCTCGAACTCACGCATTTCAGCAAAGACGGCGACGAAGGCTATCCCGGCAATCTCTCGGTCAAGGTCGTTTACACGCTGACCGGCAGGAACGAATTGAAGATTGATTATTCGGCGACTACCGACAAGGACACGGTCATCAATCTGACCAATCACTCCTATTTCAACCTCGCGGGGCAGGGCAATGGCGACATCCTGAATCATCAGGTGATGATCAACGCCGACCGGTTCACGCCGGTTGATTCGGGTTTGATTCCGACCGGAGAGTTGCGAAGCGTGAAAGGCACGCCCTTCGATTTCACAACGCCGACGGCCATCGGCGCGCGCGTCAATCAGGACGATGAGCAGTTGAATTTCGGCAAAGGTTACGACCACAACTTCGCGCTCAATGGGCAGGCTGGAACGCTGCGACAGGCGGTGAAGGTTTCAGAGCCGACGACGGGCCGCGTGATGGAAGTCTGGACGACCGAACCCGGCGTGCAGTTTTACATCGGCAATTTTCTGACCGAGCGAGCGGGCAAAGGCGGCAAGGTTTACGACAAACGCTCCGGCTTCTGCTTCGAGACGCAGCATTTTCCTGACTCGCCGAACAAACCGAATTTTCCGTCGGCAGTTTTGAAAAAAGGCGGGCGGTATCAGACGACCACTGTCTTCAAGTTTTCGGCGCAATGAACTATGTCGTACCCCCGCAAGTCCACACTCCCGCTGACAGAATTGATCAGAAGCCTGGCGCCGATCACGCTGATGGGCAAAGCGATGCTCGCGGGCATCGTCATCTGGTTTGTTGACTGGGTTTTCGTCGAAGGGGATACGCTGTTCGGCAGCGAGTCGCTCAAGACCGCCGTTGACATTGCGTCGGCGCTGGCGTTCATCCCGCTCGCGTATTTTCTGATCAAAGGCGCGCGGTGGATGGCGGGGAATCTGTTGTGGCGGGTGCGCAGGCGTTTGATCGTGACTTACCTGCTGGTCGGCGCATTGCCTTTGTTGCTGCTGCTGGCGCTGGTCACGCTGATTCTGCTGGCGGTGGTAGTGCAATCGAGTGTGAATCTGGTTGGAAGACATCTCGATGGCTATTTGGAACAATCGCAGGCTGCGGCTCAATCGGTCAGTCGCGATTTGAACAAACTCGCCACCGCCGAGCGGTCGCGTGGCGCAGCGGAGCAGTTGCGGCGTCAATTGCAGGCGCGAGCCGATTCGCTCGCCCCCATCTTTCCCGGTGTGACATTGATCGTCAGCCAGGATGAGGGCGAGGATAAATTCAACGTCACCGTCAAAGGCCCCGAGTCCGCAAGCGCGGTGAATGGCGCGGTTGCGGATAGTCAGCCATTGAATGGAGACGCGCCGCCCCCGCAATGGCTGTTGGCTTATCTTGACCGCAATCAGGAATTTCATGGCCTGGTGGTTGAAGAAAACCAGCCATCGCGCCGCCGAATCCACGCGCTCCACGTCATCAAGTTGAACCAGCAGCCTGCGACTCTTTTCCACTTCAGCTATCCGATCAGCGAAAACCTGTGCGCGAATCTCAGCCACACGACCGATCTGGATGTGAAACCGGCAACGGCGAATTTCCCTCTGGTGATGACTCCGAGCGGGCCGCGTCCCGACGTTGAGCGAGCGGAAAGAACCGGCGGATTTCAAGGCGGTGGCTGGCCGATCTTCAAACCGATCACCGAGTGGCGGACAGGCGAGAAAATGGAGAACGAGGCGCTCAGAGTTGATCTGTCGTTCATTCTGCCTGCGCGAATTTATCAGCGTGTTCAGCAGTTCAAATCGGGCAGCGCGTTCGGCGGCACGGTCGTGCTCGTCCTGACCACGTTCATCATCGTTTTTCTTCTGATCGCGCTGGGCGCAGGCGCCTACGCCGTCATCCTCACGCGCTCGATTACTGGCGCGGTTCATCATCTTTACGAGGGAACGATGCGGGTCGAGGCTGGCGACCTGGATCACGAAATTCCGATCACCGGGCACGATCAACTCGGAGGATTGAGCAAATCGTTCAACCGGATGACAAGCTCCATCCGTGAATTGCTGCGAGTTTCAGCCGAAAAGCAGCGGCTCGATCAGGAGATGAAGATCGCCGCCGCCGTCCAGTCGCGCCTCTTCCCGCGCTCGATCCCGAAATCCGAGAAACTGGACATTGCAAAAGGCGTCTGCATTCCCGCGCGCTCGGTCAGCGGCGATTACTACGACATGCTTGACGTCGCGCCGGGCGTGATCGGAGTCGTGATCGCCGACGTTTGCGGCAAAGGCGTGTCGGCGGCTTTGATGATGGCCAACCTGCAGGCCAATCTGCGCGGTCAGGTGCAGGCGCATCGCGACGTTTACAACTACCAGATCAACCTGGCCGCTCAATCCGAACTTTCAGACACCGGAGGAGAAGCCACATCAGCGCAGGCCGCCGTCTTGCCCGACGGCATTCGCCCCTCCGCCAATCCGGTGCGGCGCGTGGTGGAGCGCGTCAACCAGCGGGTCGCCGAATCGGTAATGGACGCGAGCTTCATTACCTTCTTTTACGCCGAATTCGACGAGCAGCGTTCGACGCTGCGTTACACAAACGCCGGGCACAATCCGCCTCTGCTCTTTCAGTCCCGAAGTAGAGAAGTGAAAAAGCTGGAAGTTGGCGGAACGGTGTTGGGGCTTTTTTGCGACACGCAGTTTGAGGAGGATGAGATTCAACTGGAGAGCGGAGACACGCTGGTGGCGTTCACCGACGGACTGATCGAAGCGCGAAGCCCGCTCGGAGAAGAATTCGGGGAAGACCGTCTGATTGAGCTTCTGTTGAAACACGCGCATTGGCCCGCCGCCGAAATCGAGAGCCGCGTGCTGCGCGCCGTCGAAGACTGGACAGCCGAAGCCGAGCAGGAAGATGATCTCACGCTGGTGATTCTCAAGGTCAAGTGACAAAAACTTAGATATTTCTGGAACTTTGCCTAATCAGAGGCGTGAAAGGTGGGCGTTCCGAACTTCAACGGCATCGGACTTTCATCTTGCGGTAAATAAGCGATCCATTCAGAGTTTTACCATGCGTCAGTGTTGTGGGAGTTTTTCTTCAGGCTTTTTTGAAAGCCTGAAATACGCAATCTTGCCAGATCATTTTTTGAATCATTTCCTGGATCATCTCTGTGCCCCGTTCGTAATTTCGATGCTCCTGGTATGCGCTACCGCTGGCGGTAGCGCATACGCTCAAGCGGCCCCCGTTAGCGCCCCGCAACAAGTTTCACAATCCGAGGCGAAACCGTCTGGAAGTGAGATTACATCGGTTCAGGTCGGCGGCGAGGCGTATTTAGGCGTTTATCTCGGCGACGTAAACGACGAGCGCGCGAAGGAATTGAGCTTGAAAGAGATTCGCGGCGCTGTCGTCGGGAGAGTGGAAGAGGGTAGTCCGGCGGCCAAAGCAGGATTGCAGGAGAACGACGTTATTCTCGCCTTCAACGCCCAGCGCGTGCAGAGCCGCGCTCACTTCTATCGTTTGCTCATTGAATCACAACCCGGAAGCAAAATTTCATTGGGAATCAGCCGTAGAGGCGCTGATCAGAGCCTGGATGTGGTTCTGGGGCAACGCCGCTCGACTGCCATGGATAAGCGGCAGAGATTGTTCGGCGAGGTCAACGCCATTCTTGCAAAAGCCGAAGACCTTCATAAGCAGGCTCAGGAAGCGGAGCAGAAGGGCGATGTGAAAAACGCGCGCGAACTCTTTGATCAGGAAAAAGTGATGCGGCAGGACGCTGAAGCGCGCCGCGCTCACATTGAGAGTCAGTTGCGCGAAGGCAAGATTGTAGGGCTTCCGGATTTGCGCCAGCCTGGTTACAACCTCAACGCCAACCACTATCAAATTGGCGTGAGCGTGATCCCGCTGACCGGGCAGTTGGCCGGTTTCTTCAACGTCGCCAAAGATGGCGCGCTGATCACCGAAGTGAGAGCCGGAGAGTTGGGAGAACGTGACGGATTGAAAGCGGGCGATTGCATCGTCTCGGTGGATGGTGAAGCGGTCAAGTCGGCTTCGGATTTGAATCGCCTGGTTGATCGGAAAAGCTCAGGCGAACTGGAATTTGTGATTGTGCGCGACCGCGCCGAGCAAAAGATCAGGATCAAGCTCGATCAGAAGTGAAAGCGTTATCCGGTCGGTTGGCTGCGAGCTTTGCGCGAGAGTTCAAGATTTTCATTTGTGTGTTTGGTGTTCAGGGTGAGGTGTCCGAATGTTTTCGGACCCGTATTTGAGGAGGCGTTGTTTGCCTCCTCATTTTTTTGCTTACGCCTGTTCGCGCAGCCAATCTTCAAACTCGCGCAGCGCTTCATCCTGATCTACGCTTTGCGCGCGGGCGAGAAGGCGAGTAAGGATTTCGCCGCTGAGAATCGGTAATTGCCCGCTCCTCTGCTCCTCGACGTATTGTTCGCCATCCAGCCTGTGAATCGTCAAAACCTTCCCATCGAATTTCCAAACCTCAGGCACGCCGAGCGCGGCGTAAATCGGAAACTTGGGTTGCGAATCGTGATAAATATCCGTTTCAACCACGATGTCCGGCGGAGGATCGTTGTTTAAATCAATGCGAATCTTATTGCCGATCCTCGCGGCGTTCTTGACGTAGAAACAGGCGTCCGGCTCGGCGCCTTTGAGCTTCTGCTGTTTTTTCATCGTCGCTCGACCAAAAAAGATGATTTTGATCCGGCGGATTGAACTCAGCCGGTCTACCAGCCTGCTGATGCACTCGGCAAAGAATTCGTGTTCAAACGAGATGGTCATGATTTGCATTACTCCTTCGTCGTAGCTGATTCGCAGCGCTGGAGCCTCGCCGACCGCTTCAAGCAAATCCTCGTATGTTTCCCAACTGACGCCGCGCAGAGTCAGCGTAGCTTCGGGCGTCAGATGCTCGATCAATTCTGTATAGGTAGCCGTTTGCGTAGTCATAAATTCTTCCTCGGAGTTGTTGATTTGAGCGGATTTTACCGATTGCCGGCGGACTTTGCTATGTTCGCAACAAGCGTTTGAGGATTGGGCAAACAAAAAAGCGGGCGGCGAGGATCACTCGCCGCCCACTTTAGTTTTATCGGACTAAAGCTTTAGTTCCGACGTCCGGTTAAAACTGCACGCGCACGCCTAGCTGTATGCGTCGCGCACCCGGACTGTTGGTGCCGCTCTCGGCGCTGCTTGGTGTGAACTGCAGGAAGTTGGGCGCCGTGAAACTCGTCACCGGCGCGCCCCAGTTCGTATGGTTGAAGATGTTGACCGCCTCGAACCGGAACTCCGGCTGGAATCGCTCCTTGATCCGGAACTGCTTGAAGAGCGAGAGATCAAGGTTCCAGACCCGCGGACGGCGGAACTGGTTGCGAGCTGACGTGCCGAAGCCTTCCTTCCCGATGCCGGTCGGCTGCGAGAAGAGGCTCTTGTCGTACCACGTCGTCGTCGTGCCCGACCCCACCTTGCCGGAAGCTGAGGGGTCGCCATTGACGTTAATTAAAATCGAGCCGCAGCCTGGGCAATTCAGAGCGGTGTTCGATCCGCCAATTGAGAACGGAGTGCCGGAATACCAGGCCCAGATGCCATTGAGCTGCCATCCGCCGAGCGCCGTGCCAGCCAGATCGTTACGGCCTCGAAGAATGGGCAGATCGTAAACGAAGCCCATCTGGAAGATGTGCGTCCGGTCAAATCCCCCAAGCGCGAAGTTGTCTTCGAACTTCAGCGGATGATTCCAGGTCAGGCCGGTCCAGCCGTCTTCATCGGCCATGTCCTTCGCCTTGCTCAGTGTGTAGGCGCCTTTCAACATCAGCCCCTTGCTGAAGGGACGGTTGATTGCGACCTGCAGCGCGTGGTAGCGCGCCCTGGTGCGCGAGCCCCAGTCGTTGATGCCGCTGGTGCCAGCCAGGGCGAAGTATTTGAGCGAAGAATTGCCGCCGCCTGGTTCGCCATAGTTGATGTTCAAATCGGCGTAACCGCCGTCTGTGCGGGTGCCAACATAGCCCGTCTCAACAATGATGTCCCACGGCAGCTTGTGTTCGAACGTGAGGTTCCACTGCTGAATGACGGCCCTGTCCAGACCTTTGCCTGAGCCAGGGAAGGCCTCGGTGTTGAAGTTCGGCGTCCGCATGAAGACACCGCGCGGCAGCGTCACACGGCCGGAACTGAAGTCCGGGACCGGCACGGTCGGAATACCCTGCGCCAGGGTCGTCACCGAGAAGAATTGTTCAGCGCTGTTGCTGAAGGTAATGTCATACGGGAACGAGCCGCGCAGCGGGCGCGACCAGGGCAGCGGGTTGATGGTGCGACCATAACCGGCTCTGATCACCGACTTTTCGCCCAGGCGATAGGCCGCTCCCAGGCGCGGCGCGAGGTACCACTTCTGGAGCTTGAGATCCACGTCGTCCGGCACATTGCCGCGCCCGCCCAGCAGCACGGTGTAAGTGCTGAGGTCGAGCCGCTCGACGCCGCTGTTGGCGCGGTGCATCAGCGGGTAATTTTCAAGCCGCAGTCCCAGGTTGAGCGTCAGGTTCGGCGTCACGCGCCAACGGTCGCGCACGTAATATGCCGTCTGCCACTCACGACCCGTCATGTCCTCGGTTTGCACGTCCTTGGAGAAGAAGCTGGGAAGACCCAGCAGGAAGCCCGCAAACTGGTTCCACGCCAGCGCGGCGTAACCGGGCGCGCCGGTTGTGTTCCCGCTGAAGCTGAACCCGC